>ERZ838118.104-NODE-104-length-106283-cov-33.457158_pt1 | contig 106283 bp, 86 predicted proteins | sample MGYA00519863_ERZ838118 | MGnify/ENA primary metagenome ERZ838118 (study PRJEB31850, sample SAMEA3708827) | human gut metagenome | biome: human gut; feature: human-associated habitat; material: faeces | place: China | collected 2014 ...
TGCACCGCCACGACCCTGCGATACCGCCATCTGGAACATCCTGTCCAAAGAATGGATGAACACCGGTGACCAGTGCTCCGAACCGTGACTTTCACACGGACGTAAGCATCGCCTCACGCGGACGTCCGTGTGAGGCTACACGTACGTCCGCGTGGGGCTACACGTATATACGTGTTAGCCTATGCATATATACGTATCCAACGGACGGGCGAAGCGGCTGAAGTGTTGAAAGATTTATTTCATAATTCAGGCATTAACGGTAATCTTAACCGGAAAAGAAGCTGTTGACATGCCAAAACAAAAAACCGGTCAATTCTCCATAGAATTAACCGGCTCTGTATTTATTAATATTTTCAGCGGAATGCTTAAAAGGGTAAATCGTCCTTTTCGTCTGTTGAAGCGAAATCTACCGGAGCTGCCGGAGCCGCATTCATCGGCGGGAATGGAGCATCGGGAGCTGCAGGAGCCTGAGCGCTCACACGGTCCACTTTCCAAGCACGGATACTATTGAACCAACGTCCGTTCCACTCACGTGCATCAACATCGAAATATACATTCAGCTCTTCGCCCACCTGAATATTAAACTGAGCTATTTTGTCTGCACCAAATACATCAAAACACATCTTACGCGGATACTGGTCGTGTGTTTCAATCACGTATTCCTGCACTTTCCATTCATTTCCTGTTTTTGAGACTCCGCCTCTCGGTTCAAGAACCGCTATAACTTTTCCTGCTAATTCCATTATGATAAAATTTAATTTCCGGCACGAAATTACGCTTTTCCTAGCGAGTAAACTAATTTTTTCGCCATTTTTTGCGTGCAAACCATAATCTTTTCGTAACTTTGGCAGTTAAATGAGATATATACAAAGAATATAATTATAATAATATAAGACTATGAAGTTCATCGTTTCAAGTACTGGATTATTCAGTCATTTACAGGCTATTAGCCGCGTTATCAATTCTAAGAACTCGTTGCCCATCCTTGATTGTTTCCTGATGGAGCTGACAGACGGAACACTATTCTTAACAGCATCCGACAGTGAAACAACCCTGTCCACCTCTCTGGAAGTGATTGAAAATGACGGTGACGGACGCTTTGCCGTTTCTTCTAAAACCATACTCGAAGCCCTGAAAGAAATCCCGGAACAACCACTGACCTTTGAGGTGAATACAGACAATCTGGAAATCACCGTACAATATCAGAACGGTAAATACAGCCTCATGGGACAAAATGCAGATGAATATCCGCAGGCTCCCGCACTGGGCGCCAATGCAGTTCATGTGACGATAGGGGCACCCGTAATGTTGGGAGGCATCAACCGCGCTCTTTTTGCAACAGCCGATGACGAGCTTCGTCCCGTGATGAACGGTATTTATTTCGATATCACCACCGAAGATATCACTTTCGTTGCTTCCGATGGCCATAAGCTGGTGCGCAACAAGACTTTTGTGGCTCACGGTGATGAAAAGGCCGCTTTTATCCTGCCCAAAAAACCGGCGACCCTGCTGAAGAACCTTCTGCCGAAAGAACAAGGCGATGTGCAAATCGATTTCGATGACCGTAACGCCGTATTCACTTTGGAGAATTACAGAATGGTATGCCGCTTGATTGAAGGACGCTACCCGAACTACAATTCCGTCATCCCGCAAGATAACCCGCATAAAGTGACTATTGACAGGCAGATGCTTATCAGCGCTTTGCGCCGCGTATCTGTTTTCTCTTCGCAGGCAAGCAGTTTGATTAAGTTACGCCTCAGCGAAAACCAGATACAGATTTCGGCACAGGATATTGACTTCTCTACATCGGCAGAAGAAACACTGATTTGCCAATATGCAGGAAACGCCATGAGCATCGGTTTCAAATCGACTTTCCTGATTGACATTCTGAACAACCTGACTGCCCAAGAGGTAATTGTAGAATTGGCAGACCCGTCACGCGCAGGTGTCATCGTTCCTGCCGAACAGGAAGAGAATGAAGACGTGCTGATGCTGCTGATGCCTATGATGCTGAATGACTAAATATAATAATAACAACTCGAAACAGAATGAAATTGAATTTGAGAAACCCGATTGTCTTCTTTGACTTAGAGACAACCGGGACTAATATAAACGCTGACAGAATAGTGGAAATATGCTATCTGAAAGTATCTCCAAACGGCAATGAAGAAGCCAAAACCATGCGTATCAACCCCGAAATGCATATCCCCGAACAGTCATCGGCTATACATGGCATCTATGATGAGGATGTGGCCGACTGTCCGACTTTCAAGGAAGTGGCCAAAGAGATTGCACGCGATATCGAGGGTTGCGACTTGGCAGGATTCAACTCCAACCGCTTCGATATACCAGTCCTGGCAGAAGAGTTCCTTCGCGCCGGAGTGGATATCGACATGATGAAACGCAAGTTCATTGATGTGCAGGTGATTTATCACAAGCTGGAACAACGGACTTTATCGGCTGCCTATAAGTTTTATTGCCAAAAGAATCTGGAAGATGCCCACACTGCTGAGGCAGATACCCGCGCTACTTACGAAGTGCTGAAAGCGCAACTGGACCGCTATCCCGAGGACTTGCAGAATGATATGGCATTCCTGGCAGAATACTCCAGTTTCAACAAAAATGTAGATTTTGCCGGACGTATCGTATATGACGAGAAAGGTGTGGAAGTATTCAATTTCGGCAAATACAAAGGAATGTCGGTCAGCGAAGTGCTGCAAAAAGACCCCGGTTACTATAGCTGGATTCTAAACGGCGACTTCACGCTGAACACCAAAAACGTATTGACTAAAATCAGACTACGCGAATCCGGACTGACTAAATGAACATGAAAGGAAAGAAAATCGTACTAGGTATAACCGGAAGTATAGCCGCCTACAAAGCGGCTATACTCATTCGAGGCCTTATCAAAAAGGGAGCGGAAGTGCAAGTAGTAATCACGCCGGCAGGAAAAGAGTTCATCACTCCCATCACCTTGTCGGCACTGACAAGCAAACCTGTCATCAGCGAGTTCTTCGCACAACGGGACGGCACCTGGAACAGCCATGTGGACTTGGGCTTATGGGCTGATGCCATGGTGATAGCTCCCGCAACAGCATCCACCATCGGAAAGATGGCAAACGGAATAGCCGACAATATGCTGATTACAACCTACCTGTCAATGAAAGCGCCTGTCTTTGTAGCACCGGCCATGGACTTGGATATGTTTGCGCACCCTTCCACCCAACGGAATCTGGACACATTGCGCTCGTATGGGAATCATATCATCGAACCGGGAGAAGGGGAGCTGGCAAGCCACTTGGTAGGCAAAGGAAGAATGGAGGAACCGGAAAAAATCATAGGGGAACTGGAAAAATTCTTTGAACAGCAACAGGATTTGGCCGGAAAGAAAATCGTTATCACTGCCGGTCCCACATACGAAAAAATAGATCCGGTGCGATTCATCGGCAACTATTCTTCGGGGAAAATGGGATTTGCATTGGCAGAGGAATGTGCTGCACGCGGAGCCAATGTAATTCTGGTGAGCGGCCCTGTCATGCTGAATGCAAAGCATCCCCGCATTCGCCGTATCGATGTGGAAAGCGCCGGCGAAATGTATGAAGCTGCCAGCCGTGAATTTGCCGATGCGGATGCCGGAATTTTATGTGCTGCCGTAGCCGACTTCACACCGGAACATATAGCCGACCATAAAATTAAAAGAGAAAAAGACAACTTGGTGCTGCAACTGAAACCGACACAGGACATCGCTGCTTCATTGGGAAAACAGAAAAAACCGGGACAAAAGCTGGTGGGTTTCGCACTGGAGACAAATGACGAACGGCAGAATGCACAAGGAAAGCTGGAACGCAAGAACTTTGATTTCATTGTACTTAATTCGCTGAACGACAAAGGAGCCGGATTTCGTTGTGATACGAACAAGATAACAATCATCGACCGCCAAGGAGCCACTGACTATCCCCTGAAAAGCAAACGGGAAGTGGCATGTGACATTATAGATAAACTGGTAAGGAACTAAAAAAGATATGCTGCAATCTATCTATATACAGAATTATGCATTAATTGATACGCTCGATATCAGTTTTACCCCCGGCTTTTCGGTCATCACCGGAGAAACAGGTGCGGGTAAATCTATTATTCTGGGTGCTATCGGCCTGTTGCTCGGACAAAGGGCCGATATCAAAGCAATCAAAAAAGGCGCCAATAAGTGTATCGTAGAAGCCCGCTTCAGTATTTCGGCCTATCAGATGGAGCCCTTCTTTATCGAAAACGATATGGAATATGATTCCGATGAGTGTATCATACGTCGCGAACTTTATGCTTCGGGAAAAAGCCGCGCCTTTATCAATGACACACCGGCCTCACTGGTACAGATGAAAGAACTGGGAGAAAAACTAATAGACGTGCACAGTCAGCACCAGAACTTGCTGTTGAACCACGAAGAGTTCCAAATGAATGTGCTCGACATACTGGCACATGACGAACAAGAGCTCCTCTCCTATAAAAATCTCTATGCAGAGTATAAAAACACCTGCAGACAATTGGCGGACTTTATCGCTCAAGCTGAAAAAAGCCGTCAGGACGAAGATTATATCCGCTTCCAACTGGAACAACTGGACGAAGCGGAACTGCGGGAAGGCGAACAAACGGAACTGGAACAGGAAGCTGAAACATTAAGCCATGCCGAGGATATAAAAGCAGGACTGTATAAGGTAGACCAAATCATGTCTTCGGATGAAGGAAGTCTGCTTTCCGCCACCAAAGAGTGCATGCAAACCCTGCAAAGTATTGCGAAAGTATATGCTCCGGCACAAGAATGGATGAACAGACTGGACAGTTGCTATATAGAGCTGAAAGACTTATCGCACGACATTGCCGGCGCGCAAGAAGAAATAGAGTTTAACCCTAACCGCCTCGATTTTGTAAACGAACGGCTGAACCTTATTTATTCTTTGCAACAAAAACATCACGTGCAAACCATCGAAGAATTAATTGCCCTGACAGATGATTATCGGGAACGACTCAATGCCATCACCTCTTTTGATGACCGTATAGCACAGCTGACAGCACAAAAGGACACTTTATACAATAAGGTGTTGGAACAGGCCAAGATATTGACCGAACGACGTACGCAGGCCGGTAAGGATATAGAAAAACAAATGCAATCACTGCTGGTGCCTCTAGGCATGCCCAACGTGCGTTTCATGGTAGAACTTACCCCTCGGAAAGAGCCGGACTCCAAAGGAATGGACAGCGTCACTTTCTTGTTTTCAGCCAACAAAAACGGAACATTGCAAAATGTGGCTTCCGTTGCTTCCGGTGGTGAAATCGCGCGTGTCATGCTATCTCTGAAAGCAATGATAGCCGGAGCCGTAAAACTCCCCACCATCATCTTCGATGAAATAGACACCGGAGTATCAGGCTCCATCGCCGAAAAGATGGCACTCATCATGGAAGAAATGGGAAATCAAAACCGACAGGTAATCAGCATCACCCATCTGCCGCAAATAGCAGCCAGAGGCATCACACATTATAAAGTATACAAAGAAGATACCGACACCGGCACTAACAGCCATATACGCCGATTGACTGACGAAGAACGAGTGAAAGAAATAGCAAACATGTTGAGTGGAGCCACCCTGACGGATGCTGCGCTGAACAACGCAAAAGTTTTATTAGGATATAAATAAAGAATATGACAGAGAAAAATGAAATGATTTTCGGTGTACGTGCCGTTATCGAGGCCATTCAAGCCGGAAAAGAGATAGACAAAATATTAGTAAAAAGAGACATACAAAGCGAACTCTCCAAAGAATTGTTTGCCGAGTTGAAAGGTAAAATGATTCCTGTACAGCGCGTACCGGTGGAACGCATCAACCGTATCACCCATAAAAACCATCAGGGTGTTGTGGCTTTTATTTCCGCCATAACTTACCAGAAAACAGAAGATGTCGTTCCTTTTCTTTTTGAACAAGGAAAAAATCCGTTGCTCATCATGCTGGACGGCATTACCGACGTGCGCAACTTCGGCGCGATTGCCCGCACGTGCGAATGTGCCGGAGTGGATGCAATTATCATTCCTGCCAAGAACAGTGTCAGTGTCAATGCAGATGCCATGAAGACCTCTGCCGGAGCCTTGCATACGTTGCCTGTCTGCCGCGAACAAAGCCTGACCGAAACCATCAAATTTCTGAAGAACAGTGGTTTCAAGATTGTTGCAGCCACCGAAAAGGGTGACTATGACTATACCAAAGCCAACTATAAAGACCCTGTTTGTATCATTATGGGAGCGGAAGATACAGGTGTACCTTACGAGCATTTGTCATTGTGTGACGAATGGATTAAAATTCCGTTGTTGGGTAAGATTGAATCATTAAACGTATCTGTTGCCGCAGGTATCCTGATTTATGAAGCAGTGAAGCAACGTGGTTTTTCTACAGAAGAATAACAATAAAAACTATATCATGAAGAAAGTACTTTTGATTCTGATGTGTTGCATGGCCATCCAATTGGTCCATGCCCAAGACACTCCAAAATGGGCCGACAAAGCCAAGAAAGCTGTTTTCTCTATCGTGACTTACGATAAAGACAATAAAATTAAAAATACCGGTAATGGTTTTTATATCAACAACAACGGTACGGCCCTGTCTGATTACTCCTTATTCGAAGGAGCAGAACGCGCTGTCATCATCAATGCTGACGGCAAAGAACTGCCTGTGACACGCATTGCCGGTGCTAATTCAATGTATGATGTCATTAAATTCCGCACAGAGGCCGACAAAAAAACAATTGCCTTGAAAGTAGCGGAACAGCCTGCCACAGTAGGAGAAACTGTTTATCTACTCCCCTACTCCACACAGAAAGCTGCTACCTGCCAAACCGGTAAAGTGGCCAAAGTAGATACCATTGCCGACAAAGCTTACTATTACACACTGACAATGACCACGAGTGACAAAACTGTAAGCTGCCCCATCATGAATGCGAATGGTGAAGTACTGGGACTGATTCAGAAAAGTGCATCCGAGGAAGATAAAGAAAGCTATGCCATCGGTGCGTCATACGGTGAATCATTAAGCATTTCCGCCTTATCCGCCAATGACATCAACCTGAACAAGATAGGTATCGCAAAGGCGTTGCCCGAAACAGAAGACCAAGCCTTGGTATATCTTTATATGTCTTTATCACGAATGGATGCCAAAGACTATCTGGCAACTCTAAATGACTTTTTACAAGCATATCCCAACAGCACCGAAGGGTATACACGCCGAGCAAGCTATTATATGAATATCGGAGATGATGAACACAACGCATTGGCCGAAGCCGACTTGAAAAAGGCTATAGACGTATCAGACAATAAAACAGAAGGACAATATAATGTAGCTAAGATGATTTACTCTTACTGCATCAACCTTGAAGAAGGCAAAAAAGCATACGGAGACTGGAGTTACGACAAAGCACTGAATATCATCCGCGAAGCTATCGCAACAGATGCACAGCCGGTTTACAGTCAGCTAGAGGGTGATATTTTATTTGCAATGCGCAACTATCCAGACGCATACAAGAGCTATGAGAAAGTAAATCAGAGTTCTTTGGCATCTGCTGCCACCTTCTATTCGGCTGCCAAAACCAAACAATTGATAGAAGGAACTGACATGAATGAAGTGATTGCTCTAATGGATAGCGCCATTGTCCGTTTCACTCCCCCTTATACATCCGAAGCCGCGCCGTATTTTTACGAACGCGCTGAGATGAAAGCACAAATGGGCAAATATCGTGAAGCAGTGGTCGACTATGACGAGTTCTACGATGCCATAGGCGGTCGTGTTACCGCTGCTTTCTTCTTACAACGCGAGCAAGCCGAAATTCAATGTAAAATGTATCAACAAGCTATCAATGACATCAATAAAGCGGTAGAAATGTCTCCTGAGGATGTAGAGATGTGGATAGAAAAGGGCTCCGTTCATCTGCGTGTAGGACAGTTTAATGAAGCGGTAGAAGCATTGAAGAAAGCAATTTCCCTTGACCCGAAAGCAGCCGCAGCATATCGTATGCTGGGCTACTGTCAGGTGCAGCAGAAAAACAGTAAAGAGGCTTGTACAAACTTTGCCAAAGCAAAAGAATTAGGAGACACTGTAGTGGATGGCCTGATTCAGAAATACTGCAAATAAAAAGAAAAGAAACTCCCCGCATCTATGTCTGTGCAATTTGCGCCACATAGACAGAGTCCTTCTTGAAAGCATAAGGTGTGTCTAAACTCTCATAACCTAAAAATTGGGAGTGTGTCAAAACTAAACCAGCCTATCCAATCGTCAGCTGTAGGGGCAGGGTTTGCCTGCCCGAAGACACAAAGTAAACTGTTTTCGGGCGAGCGAACCTCGCCCCTACGAACGAAACGACAGCATTATCCACGTTTTGACACAACCCCACTTCAATAAAAGGGGAGTTTTGGCACATTTACTTTTTTCTTTATATGTCGTATTTTACATAACAAAGAAGGAATAATTTATGAAATATAGTTTAATCTTATCCGCTTTAGGCGTACTATTTAGCTTAAAGTCATTTGCACAAACCAATATAGATAGTCTGTTAGCCTATTCCTCGAAACAATGGGCAAGTTTTCCTATGGAGATACTTTATCTTCAAACCAGCAAAAGTACTTATGAGACGGGAGAAGACCTATGGTTCAAAGGCTATCAACTGGATGCACAAAGTTTTGCGCTATCGGATAAAAGTAAGACACTCTATTTGCAAATGATAAATCCTGCCGATAGTGTAGTATGGCAAGAGAAGTATCCGATTGAAAACGGTATTGTGTCCGGTCATGTGTACATAGATGAAAAATTGCTTGAAGGCGATTACCTGCTACAAGGCTACACAAAGCATTCTTTCTACAAGAATGATACTACCGGTATTATTCCTGCCCGAAAAGTAAAGATAATGAAGAACATCTCCCATTCTGCAGTGGCAGAAACTCCTCAAGACACCACTTTCCGCTTTAAAATGTTTCCTGAAGGAGGAAATTTGGTTTCCGGCATTCCATCCATATTAGCTTTCAAGGCTACTGATGGCAAAGGAAATCCTGTGTTTGTAGAAGGAGCTGTTTATCAGGATAATGAACCACTAATTGAAGTAAAAAGCATTCATTATGGGATGGGAACTGTCCTATTCACTCCACTTCAAGACAAAACATACAGGATTGAATTGAAGAATGGCAAGAGTTATCCGTTACCTATCATTCACTCACAAGGCATGGTTTTACGACTTATCAAACAGGATAAGAAAGAACTTAACTTTATGGTTTCTCAAAGCAACAGCCTGCCCAACCAACAAATTTATTTAATCGGGCAAATGCGTGGTATGGTTTGCTGTATGGCTAAAGGGGTATTAAAAGATAATCTCAATATCTCTATATCTTTGGACAACTTCCTGTATCAGGGGATAGCGGAGTTTACCCTATTTGACAGTCAGATGCAGCCCATTGCAGAAAGGCTAGTGTATATCCACCCCGAAAAGAAATTACACATTACCGCAGAACCGGATAAGGAACGTTATACCCTTCGAGAAAAAGGAACAATTAAAATCAAAATTACGAATGAAGAAGGAAATCCCGTGAGAGCCAATATCGGCGTCAGCGTGTACGACCAAGCCTACAATAATCCTGCTAATCCGGTGAATATACTGTCTTATTACTATCTATCCTCGCAAATACGTGGTAAGATTTACAATCCTGCCTATTATTTCGATGAAAGGAATAATGGACAAACAGAAGGTATGGAGCTATTGCTACTGACACAAGGTTGGCGGCGGTATGTGTGGAATACAATCAGTTCATTTTATGAAGGACAACCTTTTCTGACCGATGAAATTAACGGTACTCAAACTTTAAAGAAGAACACGAAAGAGAAGCAAAGCCAAAATTCGGAGCAACTTATCAAAGTTTCAGGGCCGACAGGAAACACTCTCTTTGTTTGGGCAGATTCCCTTGGACAGTTTACAGTCAGTACGGATATGATGAAAGGACTCCGGGGTGGATATATCTACCTTAAACCGATGTTGTCGGAAAAGTTTAAACCGGAGTTGGCCATAACGGATTATTTTTCAGTGATTGACAGTCTGAGAAAAAACAGGTCGAATTATTATCCAGTGATGAATTTATTGCCAATTGTCAGGAAACAGGAATTCGACTTTCCAATAGCAAGCCAAGACAGTACCATTCTATTGGAGGAAGTGGTAGTCGTGGGGAAAGGTCGAAAACCATTCCGAGATAAGTTTATGGGACGACTAGACAGTTTGGCACAAAAAGACTTAGGACCATGGGTATGTAAGCACGGCTGGCTAGAGAATTACAAAGAAGGCTATACTCATCATCATGATTCCCGGTATTGCCCTTGTGTAGTAGATGATGGAGAACCAAGAACTGTTCCAATTATTGGGCATAGATATCATATACAGAAGAATGAATATTTTCAATGCAATGCTAAAGGAAGTTGGTGTTTCAAACCCATAGATAGTCAGTGGATTATTTATGAGGGAGCCAACTATTCAGAGGAAGAACTTCTCCGCATGAACAACCTCTGGCGTACCAAAGGCTATTACTCTACTCGTGAATTCTATCAGCCTGATGAAGTAGACCTACAGTTGTCCACTCCCGATGCCCGGAACACCCTGCTTTGGGAACCATCAGTCATTACCGATGAAAAGGGAGAAGCCACCGTTTCGTTCTATTGTTCCGATATCAATACCCGATTCATTGGAGTGGTAGAAGGGGCAGATGGTACTGGTCTATTAGGCACCAGCAAGTTTGAATTCAATGTAATAAGAAAATAGAACAGTAACATGTTGATATGTTTGGTGGATATAATTTTCTCAGAATATTATTATGCCCACACACTTTTTTGACTTGATTCCTTAGATTTAACATACCCAGAGGGTTTTCGGATTGACTCCATTAATACTCACCTAGTAACGTAGATTCCAATAATGCTTCCACTTTAAACAGATTATCATAATGTAGCAGTAGGATATTATGGATTAACCCAAACTGAGTTCGGAAAGCCAATTCCCGAAAATAGAAAAAGGATTAGAAATTTTCATTCTAATCCTTTCTTGCTTTTGGAGGTTCCTGGCGGATTCGAACCGCCGTACACGGTTTTGCAGACCGCTGACTAAGCCACTCATCCAAGGAACCCTTTTCCTTTGCAACTGTTGTTTCTCGATTGCGGTTGCAAAGGTACGACTTTTTTTTGAACCTACAACTATTTTGATGTTTTTTTCTTCATTTACCTGCATTTTTTTTGCAATTGTACTTCTGATTAGTGCGAAGGGACTTAATAGAACAGTCCGAACCACACCCTGCACAAGGGTTCTCATTATTTCTTATTTTCCTAAAATACAGGAAGATACGTACACCAACCCATACCACGCACAAGAAAACAATGACTAAAACTATAATTTGTTGTAATTCCATGCTTTAAAAACAATAAGAATAAAAATGAGTTCACTAAAGAATTAAATTTCCCAGTTGATAAACAACAAAAGCAATACCCCACGCTAAAACCGTAGTATAACTCGCAGCAAATAATGCCCACTTCCAACTGCCTGATTCTTGTTTTATAGCAGCCAAAGTAGCTATACACGGAAAATATATCAGCACAAAAAGCATATAAGCCAAAGCAGCAAGCGGTGTGATAGGAATACGATTAGAAAGATTCACATTCTCCACATCCTCTTCATTCGTATAAAGAACCCCCAATGTGCTAACGACCAGTTCTTTCGCTCCGACTCCCGAAATGAGCCCGATACCAAGCTTCCAATCAAATCCCAAAGGTTCAATTACCGGCTCTACAGCTTTACCTATCTGACCGATATATGAATTTTCCTGCTGTTCCGCCACTGTGTCATAAGCATCATGGTGAGGATAATATCCCAAGAACCAGATAATGATAGAAGCAATCATAATAATGCCACCCATTTTCTTCAGGTATTGAGCTCCCTTTTCCCAGGTATGCCGCAAAATACTTTTCGTTGTCGGCATACGATAAGGAGGAAGTTCCATCACAAAAGGTGCATCGTCACCTTTCACCAAAAACTTACTGAAAAGACGTGCCATAAGAACCGCCAATATAATTCCTGTAGCATAAATGCACAACAATACAAAACTGGCTTGATTGGGGAAGAAAGCTCCCACCATTACTAAATAAATAGGCAAACGCGCACTACATGACATTAGCGGATTGACCAGCATCGTAATAAGCCTGCACTTACGGTCCTCGATGGTACGTGATGCCATAATAGCCGGCACATTGCATCCAAATCCCATAATAAGAGGTATAAACGACTTTCCATGCAACCCCATGCGGTGCATTATCTTATCCATAATAAATGCAGCACGTGCCATATATCCGGAATCCTCCATAACGGATATGAAGAAATATAGAATCAGAATATTGGGCAAGAATACAATAACTCCCCCTACTCCACCGATGATACCGTCTACCAGCATGTCCTTCAGTGGCCCTTCAGCCATATTGTTACGTATCAGGTTTCCAAATTGGTCTACCAACCATTCAATTCCCTGCATGGGGTAATCTCCCAATACAAATGTTCCTTCGAACATAATATAAAGGAAAAGAAAAAAGATAGGATAGCCCCAAATACGATGAGTCACAATGCTATCAATCACACGAGTGGTCTGCTCCTTCTCCATATGATTGTCTGTAAATGTCTCTTTCAACGCTCCGGTTATGAAACCATACTTGGCATCAGTGATGGCTTGCTCGCTATCTTCATTCATCACGTTATAAATACGCTGCGCTTCTTTGTCACGCAAAGCCAAAATTTCATTTCCATTGGGAAGAGTCTCCACAAAAAGTTCTATATCCTTATCGTTCTCCAACAATTTAATGGCCAGAAAACGAGTAGAATACTTGTGCCGGATTTGCTCGTTGACACTAATCATTTTTTTCACAGCCTGAATACTGCGTTCCAGTTCCGGCCCATGATTGATATGAATATGGCGGAAAAGACCCCGCGGCCTAATATGTTCTTCTTCACTATGACTACCAAATTTATGGTCGGGAACATAAGTTTCATGCCAATCCCGCAAATCCTCCAAAACCTCCGTACGGATTTCCTCCTTCTTTTGAGTCAGAAAATCACTACCCTCGTAAATACCGATAATCACATGAAAAAGTTTATCGATGCCTTCTCCTTTACGACAAACAGTAGGCACCATTGGCACACCAAACAACTGGCTCAGCTTAAGATAATCCAACTTATTGCCACTTGCCTCGAGTTCATCATACATGTTCAGAGCGATAACCATCCGCACATTCATATCGATAAGCTGAGTGGTGAGATAAAAATTACGCTCCAAATTCGAAGCGTCTACCACGTTGATTATTACATCGGGAGTTTCATCAATGATGTGCTTACGTACATATATTTCTTCAGGAGTATAGGCTGACAAAGAATAAGTACCGGGTAAATCTACAATACGGAAATGGTATCCTTGAAAATCAAAAAAACCTTCTTTAGCATCTACAGTGACACCACTATAATTCCCTACATGCTCGTGAGCACCGGATGCAATATTAAACAACGACGTCTTTCCACAATTAGGATTCCCTACCAGTGCCACATTTATGGTTCGTCGTTTTCCTTTGGCCAGTGCCACCATTTCGGCTTCGGGCACTGTTATTTCTTCTGTTATGGAACCATGGTAAGGATTTTGAGTGGTGCGTGCTTCTTGTTCGCTCACCACTTCTATCATCTCGGCTTCTTGCCGGCGAAGAGAAATCTCGTAACCTAATAATCTGTATTTTATAGGGTCTTTCAGGGGGGCATTTAGGATTACTTCCACGGTTTTGCCTTTTATAAAGCCCATCTCTACGATACGCTTACGAAAGCCTCCGTGACCTAACACTTTGACTATTACGCCTTTCTCACCTGTCTTCAATTCAGATAAACGCATGCTCTTTAAAATTTTCTGCAAATATAGTTCATTACTTAGATGTATGCAAGTTGTTTAGACCGTTTTTAAATAAAGAAATCCATTATAAACAAAAACAACAGTATACAGGCTACCAAATGAAAGAAAACAGGCATTCGCTTTCTATAATTTCAGAGAAGCATTATCTTTGTGATATGTTTCATTTGGACGTCAATAGATTTATAGAAGAAAAATCTTTATTTTCTCTGAAAGATAAGATTTTAGTGGCACTAAGCGGCGGCGCTGACTCTGTCGCACTATTACGCGTGCTATTAGCTTTGGGATATACTTGTGAAGCTGCCCATTGCAATTTTCACTTGCGTGGAGAAGAGTCAGACCGAGACGAAAATTTTGTATGCCACTTGTGCAATGAACTAAATGTTTTGTTACACGTTGTACATTTTGACACTCGAACCTATGCTGCAGAGCATCGTATTTCCATCGAAATGGCTGCCCGGGAAATGCGATATGAGTGGTTTGAAAAGTTAAGGCAGGAACGCGGCGCTTCCGTTATTGCTGTAGCCCACCATAGAGATGACAGTGTAGAAACATTTTTATTAAATCTGATTCGGGGAACAGGCATCAACGGGCTGAAAGGAATAGCCCCGCTAAACGGCTATATTGCTCGTCCGCTACTAAACACGAGCCGACAGGATATTCTGAAATATCTCGAATTCTTAAATCAGGATTACGTGACAGACAGCACGAATCTGCAAGATGAATACATGCGAAACAAAATCCGCCTGAACATTCTTCCAATACTGGGAGAATTGAATCCATCTGTCAGTGAGAGCATTGCAGAGACGGCAAACCGATTGTCCGAGACCTCTCTCATTTACAACAAAGAAATGGCCGAAGCCAAGAATAGAGTTATTGAAAAAAATGATAACAGCCTAAAAGCTATCCATGTCGAGCACCTGTTAGCCGAAGTTGCCCCCGCATCATTACTTTTTGAGATATTGCATCCGCTAGGATTTAATTCTGTACAAATAAAGGATATTTTCCGCAGTTTATCAGGACAGCCGGGAAAAAGATTTCTTTCTCCCGAGTGGGAGGCCGTGCGAGACAGAGAATACCTATTACTTCAAACCAGGACCATAGAAGATACAACCGGCCAAGCGCCACAGCTTTGTATCGAGACACGGCATTTATCCGACAATTTCGTTATTCCTAAAGAAAAAGATGTAGCTTGTCTGGATGCGGACAAGGTAATGAAACCTCTTATTATTCGTAAATGGCAAAAAGGAGACAAATTTGTTCCTTTTGGCATGACAGGGAAAAAGAACATAAGTGATTATCTCACCGACCGCAAATTCTCTTTATTTGAAAAAGAAAATCAATATGTTGTATGTTCTTCAGACGACAAGATTATCTGGCTGATAGGAGAAAGAAGTGACAATCGTTTCAGAATAACAAATACCACCAAGCGGGTGATGATTATTCGCTTAAAGAAAGAGCAATGAACATCCTGCCCAACCACCTAAAGACTCATAAATATTCTATTTAAGTGCAGATTATACAGAGCATACGGTTTTTAATTTATCACAATGTCTGTGTAATCCGCACCCGGGAATTCCATCGGAATACAATGACTATAAATTATTCCTGAACTCTGTGGTAACGCATTATCATTCCCCCATTATCCAAAATCAATGAATCTTTATCAAGTTTCAAAACACTCATCGTATCAGTAGAAGCAATCGTCTGACCATTACCTATACTTTCGATACCCATAATCACTTTATCTCCTTCACGTTTCCAACTCTTATACACTAGTGTCGCAGAATTAATTGAGGCAGCTTTTCCATCTGCACCCAACAAAAAGCCATCTTCTCCATCCATACCATTAATAGGCTTAGTCCATGCACCAACCATCAAATCTGCAACAACAGGTTTTACCTGCCAACTTTCTGCTACGTTAATACCATCCATCACCTTATAATCAACAATCAACGTATCATTCAATGCAAAGCTTTCTCCCGTATAACCGGCATCTTTCGCATCCAACGTACTTACAAAAACGGTATCATTATCTGCCGTAACCACAGTCACTCCATTCATGGTGGCATCACAAACGATACCGCTTACAGATTTTGTCCCAGTTTGATTACATGAGGTCATTAACCCCATCATGGTCAATATTACCACAAAAATCTTCTTCATTTTATTATTTTTTTATCATAAAACCGTTAATAGTCACTCGTATCCGCCGTAAAGATATGAACTATTTTCACAAAAGACGAATAACATAAGCAATCTTTTCATTTTATAAGAACTAAAAGTCTTATACTTTTGTTTATAAAAGAAGCGATTGAATAAGATAAGCCACCGGATAATATACACAAACTGATAAAAATGACGGCTGTATGAAGATATTATTAATAGGAGAATACTATACTGTACATTGGACGCTGGCACAAGCCTTAAGAGACTTGGGCCACAACGTAAATGTATTGTCGAACGATAACCTATGGCCTAGCACGACCGATTATCTTTCAATAATGAATAATCCCACTCAAGGGGGAATATTCAAATACACATTCAATTTACTCAAAATACTTCCCCAACTCAGAGGTTACGATGTGGTTCAACTTATCAACCCATATTTTCTTGAACTAAAAGCAGAATTACTTTTATATATATACCAATACCTCAAGAAATATAATAAAAAGATTTTTTTAGGCGGATTTGGAAATGACTATTATTGGACAGTCAACAGCCTAAGCAATGCCTCCATGCGTTATTCAGAGTATTATGTAAACGGAAAATACCGTGATACAATTGACAACAGAATGAATATTCTGAATTGGATGCATGGCTACAAAGGTAAGTTGAACCGTATCATTGCAAATAATTGCAACGGAATCATTACCGGTATGTATGAATCGTATATTTCCTATAAAGAGGAGTTTCTCAATAAAACCATTTATATTCCCTACCCCATCCAGCCGGTTCTTCACCCGCAATCTCCGACCGAAAACTTAGATAAGATTAAATTCTATATCACAATGGTTCACCACCATGAAGAGCTAAAGGGAAAAGACAAACTCTACAGTGCCTTATACCGGCTGCAATATAAATACTCTTCTGAATGCGAAATCGTCAAAACCACTTCCACACTTCATGAAGAATACGACAGTCTAATGGATGGTTGTGATGTTATGCTCGACCAATTATACTCTTATTCTCCCGGCCATAGTGCATTGACAGCCATGAGCAAAGGTATCGTAGTGGTAAGCGGTGCTGAAGAAGAACACTATAAACTTTTAGGAGAACCGGAGCTTCGACCTATCATCAATGTTCGCCCTGAGAATAATGATATATATGAGAAACTAGAGCATTTATTAGAAAATAAAAAACAAATAGCACAATTATCTGCAGATAGTGTACGCTACATCAAGAAGCATCATGCCCCTATAAAGGTAGCCATGCAATGTTTAGAGTTTTGGGAGAAAAAATAATTCCAAATGTTAAATACTCACTATCAATGCTTTATTATACTCACGGAAAAATATATCTAAAAAAAAGCGCAAAAGGTTTGCACATCTCGATTTATCCGCTTATCTTTGCACCGCGTTTGAGAGATAACGCCTCTGAAAAGGAAGGAAGTTTGGGTGAGTGGCTGAAACCACCAGTTTGCTAAACTGACGTACGGGTAACCGTACCGGGGGTTCGAATCCCCCAGCTTCCGCAGAAAAACGTCCACTAAACATTGTTTGGTGGACGTTTTCTTTTCTCCTTTAAGGCATTATAATTAAGTATATCAGGCGACCACTTGATTTGGTACCAACATTGCAACTCATGGTTCACGCTTATCACCCACAGAATTTTCGAATTGCTCCGTTTAAACTGCTCCAAAATGGAGTAGTTAAGACTCATTTAAAGAATCAGAAACAAAAAAAGCTATTTTTATTTTGTAGTTTCAAAACAATCTTCTAAATTTGCACCGTCTTAAAGAAAAAGATAATAGGTCTGAAAAAATGGCGGTATCGTCTAGTGGCCTAGGACGCGGCCCTCTCACGGCTGAAACTCGGGTTCGATTCCCGGTTCCGCTACTAAAGAAGCTAATTAGTTAATAAAAACTAGTTAGCTTCATTTTTTTACCGAAGTTAAAATCGGACAGGATGGAACAACGATTGACACCCGCATATCTGCGAAATTAGCCCATATTCGCTCTCGTTTTGCCGCAAAACGAACCAGTCCTCGTCAATCATCTAAGTAATGATTATCCTTATAGAGCAAATGCACAGCGTGAGACAACTTATTGCGATTGCTTAACCACCACCGTGGTTAAGTCTGCTCACGGTGGTGGTTAAAGTTAGTCACAGTGGTGGTTAGAGTTAACCACGGCCGTGGTTAATATACATTTTACTTTCATAAACAAAAGAAGAAAAGGATGCATAAACATATTCATAGAGCCCCTGTGTGAAAGCGGCCTTCACACCAAAACACCGATGAACAAAGCTTTCTAATAGGCGCAATGCGTGAAAGCAACTTTTTATCAACTTTCTTTGGGGTAAAACAAGCAAAGTCATTCACATGGAAAATCCACTGACACGGCTTCCGTTCCGGATGCTTACTCTTCAAGGCTCAATTAACCTCGTATATCTCGAAGAATGACTCCTTGTCGATGCGCAAAGAAACTTTCTCCGACTCCTTCTGTCCAATAAGATTCACAAAGATATTGAAATACAATTCGCTGAAGGACAAATTCCAACGATCGTATTGCACATCAAAGGTATACAAACGCTCGGCTGTATTCAAATCAGCAAAAGCCTCATTACTTTTACACAAAAACACGTCATCCGAAACAGCAGGAGGATAAGGAAGAAAAGACGTGGAAAGCATCATATAAATATAGTCTGTATACCAATGCTCCGTGTAATACCTAAACTCGCCTTTCAATCTGAATCTTACCCTGTACTTCTTATCCTGACTACCATCCGTAAAGATAGGACGGTGATATTCTTCGGGAAAATTACCATCATAATAAGAATTACTCATTCCCATCTCCGAGTTGCCTTTTCCCCTAAAACCATCTACGGTAACATCCGATACGGTATTCTTCGGGTCGAACTTAAAGGTCAGTTTACCAATTGTCTTGTCATAAGGATACATGGCAAGTGTATCCAGCACATACGATTCTAAATTATGACTCTCCGCAATCAGCATCGCATTGCCGGTAGGTTCTTCGCTACCACCTTTAATTATATCAACATTATCTAACGGATAATAGATGGAATCTTCCTCTTCGTTACAACTGCAAAAAGACAATGCACACAACAAAAATACAATGAACTTATTCATGATTTATTATTTTAATATGGCAAAGATACTAAAAATACATCACTTCATACTTAAAAATCCACAAGTTCATGCATTATACCTATTAATAGTGATGTTTACTTCACAAAAAAGTACTACCTTTGCAGCCCTAAATCTTTTAATGGATATAACAGTATGGAAATGAACAAAGTTTTTAAGGATGGATTGTGGAGTAAGGAAATCAACGTTTCGGACTTCGTACATACCAACATTACCCCTTACGAGGGCGATGCCTCATTTTTGGCTGGCCCTACAGAGAGAACAAAGAAAGTGTGGAACGAGTGTCTTAAAGCATTGGAAGAAGAGCGTGCCAACAATGGTGTCCGTTCTCTTGACAATGTGACAGTTTCTACCATCACTTCTCATAAAGCAGGATATATAGACCGTGAAAATGAACTGATTGTCGGACTTCAAACTGATGAACTGCTGCGCCGTGCCATCAAACCCTTCGGTGGTATCAAAGTAGTAGAGAAGGCTTGTCGTGAAAACGGTGTGGAAGTAGATGAGAAGGTGAAAGATATCTTCTATCATTACCGCAAGACTCACAACGACGGTGTATTCGATGCATATACTGAAGAAATCCGTTCGTTCCGTTCACTCGGCTTCTTGACCGGGCTGCCTGACAACTACGCACGTGGACGTATCATCGGTGACTATCGCCGTTTGGCTCTTTATGGCATTGACCGCCTGATTGAAGCCAAGCAAGAAGACCTGCACAATATCGGCAGTCCGATGACTGACGCCCGTATCCGCCTGCGCGAAGAAGTGGCAGAGCAAATCAAAGCGCTGAAGGAAATCAAAATAATGGGAGAATATTACGGACTGGATTTGAGCCGTCCCGCAACAAACGCACAAGAAGCTGTCCAGTGGGTATATATGGCTTATCTGGCTGCTGTAAAAGAGCAAGATGGCGCAGCTATGTCATTGGGTAACGTATCCTCATTCCTCGATATCTACATTCAATATGATCTTGACAAAGGCAATATCGACGAGACTTATGCACAGGAACTGATTGACCAATTCGTCATCAAACTGCGCATGGTGCGCCATTTGCGTATGCAATCATATAATGATATCTTTGCCGGAGACCCGACATGGGTGACCGAATCCATCGGTGGACGTTTCAATGACGGACGTACTAAAGTTACCAAGACTTCTTTCCGTTTCTTACAGACATTATATAATCTCGGCCCTTCTCCCGAACCTAACATGACCGTTCTGTGGAGTCCCGAATTGCCGGAAGGATTCAAAGAATTCTGTGCACAGGTTTCCATTGATACTTCTTCCATCCAGTATGAGAACGATACACTGATGCGCGAAGTCCGCAATTGTGATGATTATGGTATCGCCTGCTGTGTGTCTTACCAAGCTATCGGCAAGCAGATTCAATTCTTCGGTGCGCGTTGCAACTTAGCCAAGGCACTGTTGCTGGCCATCAACGGAGGACGTTGTGAGAACACCGGTACAGTCATGGTAAAAGACATTCCTGTCCTGACAGGAGATTTGCTGAACTTTGAAGAAGTATGGTCTAACTACAAGAAAGTATTGATGCAAGTTGCACGTGTGTATAATGATGCCATGAACATCATCCATTATATGCATGACAAGTATTACTACGAGAAAGCTCAAATGGCGTTTATCGATACCGACCCGCGCATTAATCTGGCATACGGTGTAGCCGGTTTGTCTATTGCCATCGACTCACTGTCGGCCATCAAGTACGGCCGTGTACATGCCAAACGCAATGATATCGGTCTGACCGAAGGTTTTGAGATTGAAGGTGAATTCCCGTGCTTCGGTAACGATGACGACCGCGTAGACCACTTAGGCGTAGACTTGGTTTACTTCTTCAGTGAAGAATTGAAGAAACATCCGGTGTACAAGAACGCCCGTCCTACCTTGTCATTGCTGACTATCACGTCCAATGTGATGTATGGCAAGAAAACCGGCGCCACTCCCGACGGACGTGCCAAAGGTGTTGCCTTCGCTCCGGGTGCCAACCCCATGCACGGACGTGACAAGAATGGTGCCATTGCCTCTCTGAGCTCTGTAGCAAAACTCCGCTACCGCGATGCTCAAGATGGTATCAGCAACACATTCTCTATCGTTCCGAAGTCACTCGGGGTAGATATGGAAACCCGCATTGAGAACCTGGTGACCATGATGGACGGTTATTTCACCAAAGGTGCACATCACCTGAATGTAAACGTTCTGAACCGCGAAATGCTGGAAGATGCAATGGAGCATCCCGACAAGTATCCGCAACTTACAATCCGTGTGTCAGGCTATGCTGTCAATTTTATCAAACTGAGCCGTGAACACCAGTTGGAAGTTATCAGCCGTTCTTTCCACGAGAGAATGTAACATCCATATTATAATACATTTATCCTAGGGGCGGGCTTTAAACCTGCCCCTATAAGCTTAAAGACAAACCATTATGATTAGAGTACATTCCTATGAGTCAATGGGCACATTTGACGGCCCCGGTTTGCGTTTAGTCGTTTTCCTGCAAGGATGCAACTTCCGTTGCCTGTATTGTGCCAATCCCGATACCATAGATGTAAAAGGTGAAAGTACTGAAACACCGGCAGACAAAATTGTCCGTATGGCTGTCAGTCAAAAAGCATTCTTCGGGAAAAAAGGCGGAATCACCTTTAGCGGTGGCGAACCGACCTTGCAGGCAAAAGCACTGATTCCCCTCTTCAGGCAATTAAAGGAGCAAGGCATTCACATTTGCGTGGATACTAACGGAAGCATTTGGAACGAAGATGTGGAAGAACTGCTGAAATTGACAGATTTGGTATTGCTGGATATAAAAGAATTCAATCATACCCGCCATTTGCAGCTGACAGAACGCAGCAACGAGCAGACTCTACGCACCGCTCAATGGCTGGAACAGAGTGGAAAACCATTTTGGCTACGCTATGTACTGGTACCCGGATACAGTGCTTTCGAGGAAGATATCCGTGCATTGGGCAACCATCTTAAAGATTACCGAATGATTCAAAGAGTCGAGATATTGCCCTATCACACTCTAGGGGTACATAAATATGAAGCTATGGGGAAAGAGTACCTGCTCAAGGGGGTAAAAGAGAATACTCCCCAACAGTTGGATACAGCCAAAGCTTTATTTGAAGAGTATTTCAAAAAAGTATATCTAAACTAAGCCCTGATAAAACAATAAGAATTAGCATTATTTTTCAAAACAAGCTCTATATGTTCTTTTTTTGTCTATTTTTGCAGAGCTAAAAACATTTTTTATTAATAACCACTAAATAGCACAAAATGAAAAAACTATTATTATTCTGCTTTCTACTATTCATCGGTGCAGAAAGCATGCAGACAGTAGCTCAGGAAAGTAAGGAAACTAAAAAAGAACAAGGGGTATTCAATTCTATTGCTATAGGCTTAGGCGTAGGTACTACGGGTATCAACATCGATGTAGCAAGCCCGATAGGAAACCATTTTGCCCTGCGGGGAGAGGTGAACATCATGCCCGGATTCAGCTACAGCGACGATGTCGATGTCAGTGTACTTAACTCAGTCACCGAGCAAGCCTACGCCCCCATCAATGTGGAAGGTAGCTTGGCACGTACGACAGGAGCCTTACTGCTCAATGTCTATCCGTTTAAATCTTCCAGCTTCTTTGTATGCGGCGGTGCTTACTTTGGCGGTGCAAAATTCATAAAGATAGAAGGACACAGCGATGAACTTCAACAACTGGTCACTGAAGGTAAAGAAGCAGGTATCGAAATCGGTGATTATTTTATCCCTGTAGACAAGAACGGAAATGTAAACGGAGGATTAAAAGTAAATTCATTCCGTCCTTATTTGGGTCTTGGATTTGGTCGTGCAGTACCCAAAAAGCGCATCGGCTTCATGTTCGAATTGGGCGTACAGTTCCACGGTACTCCTAAAGTTTATGCAGACAATGCCGACCTCACCGCCATTAATGCAGTGGCAGACAATGAATTCTCGGATATTATCGACAAACTGACTGTATATCCGGTACTTAAATTTCGTTTGAGTGGAAGAATCTTCTAAAAGCTGAAGAATCTATTTATCCATAAAAGAGGTGCACCTGAAGTTATCGGCTTTTCAAGCAAACTTTCGGTGCACCTCTTCCTTTATTCCATACTCTTTCCCCACAGTATCCAATCTTATTTGATTATCACCATCACATCTCGTGCACCGTGAGCTCCCATGACCAGTGCCTGCTCAATATCAGCGGTCTTCGACGGACCGGATATATAAGTGCCAAAACCATATTCTCCGGTATGTATGCACTTATATGCTTCGTGCATATTATTCACAATTTTACCTTTATCAAGCAGAATCACCAGCTTCTCAGCAATGAAATAAACAGCACGTTGCTTGACATCCTGTTCTATCCAAACGGCACCATTCTCCGCCACCCCAATCTTTCCGTCCACAATCGCCAAATCCGTGCCGTTCAGTTCGGCAGGGTCTTCCATATTATCAGGATTGAAAGTAGCACATGTAATACCATCCAGATTGGAAGCAATACGTTTGGCATCGGGATAAGACTTCCTAATCAGTTCGTTTATATCCTGTCCTTCCTCTAAAAAAACAGCCTCTCCCCCCACCTGTTTCATTATAAAATAAAACTGCTCTACCACATTAGGATAAGTCAATGCATGCTCTTCCAATGGCTTCAAATCAGGCTTCTCATATTTCACATGTGTAGCACGACGGATGCTCTGCAATATATCTTCTCTACTACTCATAATATTCTATTTTACTTTACCTTTCTTCCACATCTCGTTAAAATTCTCCTTGGCGAATTTAGGCAAGTCACGTCCCTTTCCCCAAGTCACCCCCATCATTCTAAGCATTTCGCCACCGGCCGGAGCCAAATCCATTGCCGTATTGAAAGCCCAAGGACGGTTCATTGCAAACTCCATGCCACCGGACATCATCTTTTTCATGGTATCCGCTTTACCCAACTTATCCAAATCCTGACGCCACAGATATATCTGTTCTGCCAAATCGACCTTTACGGGGCAAACATCCGAACAAGAATAACAAAGCGAACAAGCCGATACGTTATCATAATAATGCAATGGAGCCTTCAGCATACCTAGATTAATACCAATAGGACCCGGAATAAAATAAGTATAAGAATAACCACCACTGCGGCGATACACCGGACAAGTATTCATGCAGGCACCGCAACGAATACAATTCAATGTCTTTATATGCTTCTGGTCAGCCAATATTTTACTACGGCCATTATCTACTATAATAATATGAAATTCCCCTCCTTCACGCGGTTTGCGGAAATGAGAAGTATAGGTGGTGACAGGCTGTCCGGTGGCCGAACGCGCCAACAGACGTGTAAACACCGCAAGCGATTCGCGGTCAGGCACAATCTTCTCCATGCCAAAAGCGGCTATCTGCAACTTGGGTTGCGATACCCCCATATCAGCATTTCCTTCATTGGTGCAAACGACTATCTCACCGGTAGAAGCTACCGCAAAGTTGGCTCCGGTCATGGCAGCTTCAGCATGAAGAAACTTTTCACGCAGATTCTTACGAGCGGCATGGGTCAGATAAGTAGGATCAGAATTTCCCTTCTCTGTTCCCAATTCTTTCTCAAACAATTCCCCCACCTGCTCACGCTTTATGTGAATGGCCGGCAGCACGATATGGCTTGGCTTGAGATGCATCAGCTGCAAGATACGCTCACCCAAATCACTTTCCACCACCTCAATGCCTTTATGCTCAAGAAACGGATTTAACTCACACTCCTCTGCCAGCATCGATTTGCTTTTTATAAAATGCTTCACACCGTGTTGGTGCAAAATATTGTATACAATATTACAATATTCGTCGGCATCCTTCGCCCAATATACATGAGCGCCATTGGCACGAGCATTCGTTTCAAACTCTACCAGCAATTCATCTAAATGACTGTTGCTATATAGCTTGGTTTCACATGCCATTTCGCGCAATTCCTCCCACTCGGGCACCTCCTTGCTCTGTTTGTCACGCTTAGCCCTTACCAACCAAAGGGTTTCGTCATACCACGCAGCCTGCTCCTTATTTTCCAGAAACCGGGCTGCTGCTTTTGCATGTTTCGTACTCATAATCCTGCTGCTAATATTTCAACAATATGTAATGTCTTTATCGGAAGTTTCTCCCGGTCAATGATTCCATTCTGATGCATCAGGCAGGAACTGTCGGCCCCCACAATATATTCGGCACCTGTTGCCATGTGACGATGCACTTTGTCATGCCCCATCTGAACAGATACAGCTGTCTCCTCCACAGAAAACATTCCACCGAAACCACAACATTCATCGGGGCGCTCGGGCTCCATAATCTCTATACCTTCTACCAGTGAAAGTAAGTCGCGCAGTTTATTAAAGTAAGGGATATTGAGTTCACTCGGTGAAGAAAGTCCCATTAAGCGCACTCCGTGGCAACTGTTTTGAAGAGAAACTTTATGTGGAAACTTAGCTTGCAGTGAAGTGGGTTTTATGACATCGTGGATAAACTCGCACAAATCATATATCTTCTCTTCACTGGCGCAATGATGTTCTTCCGCCTTCAACAAACGTCCGTAATTATCGCGCACAAAGACTACACAACTGGCCGACGGGCCTACTATGTAATCATAATCTTTAAACTTTTCGTCAAAATGGCGAGCCATTTCCACAGACTCGCCCTCAAAGCCGGCATTTGCCATTGGCTGGCCGCAGCAAGTCTGATTTAGCGGATAATCCACGTCTACCCCCAAACTTTTCAGGAGTTTATACGAAGCTACCCCCACCTGCGGATAAACCGCATTAATATAACAGGGAATAAATAAACCTACTTTCATTGTTATCAGTTAATATGTGTCCTATAGGGATAACAAATTTAGAAGAAAATTGTTAAGGAGGCAATCGGTTTTCTTTTTTATATTCCTATCCTTTGTCGTGTGGAACGCTATCCGCATCGAGAAACACCACCCTGTTTATAAAAACAAAAACAGAATGAATAAGCCCAATCACGAGCCTATCCATTCTGTTTTACCGATAGTTACCTTTCTACAAAGAAGCGGTAAATATCATGGAACAATTACACATGATAATATCATTTTCTCGGTTTCAAGAAACTTTCCGGGAATTTCACCTCCTGTTCGATATGATTATCTTTCAGACGAATCCACGAACGGAAGCCTTTTTCTCCTTCTGTCAATTCAATGACACGTGCACCATTAGGCAAATTATTATATACGGTATCACCACCCGTATAACGTCCGTATGCCAACAATACACCATGCCACATCACGGCATAATCATCATCATGGTCGTGTCCCACAAAAACTCCTTCCACATCACCCATCTCCTTCATTGCCGTGAAAAGGCCTGAATTGAGACGAGGTGCGCAGGCTCTTTCTTTACGAACACCAAACAACACGGCTGTTTCATCCGATGCAGCCTGGTTGTATTCGGGCAAAGCAATATGGAAGAAAGCCAATGACGGAACAGGATTGCCACCATTTGCTTTTGTATATTTCCGGCTGTTTTCACGATACCACTGAATTTGGTCGAAGTCTATATAATCATATCCGCCTATCCCCTTTATCTGTGAGTAAGAATGCGAATCAAATACATAAAGAATCTCAGCATCCTTACTTCCATCTGACGATTTTAAAGGAAGGATAAAATTGGTCACTCCCGAAATACCTTCGGTTGTAGCAGTCAGATTGTGAGGAATACTTTGAATGATTTTAAACAGCTCTTCACGGGTCAAACCTTGTTCATTATCATGATTACCAAACGTAACCGCAAAGGGAATCTCACGTTTGGAAACCAAATTCAATACCGTACGCATTCCTTCTTCGGCAGGCTTTCCATAAATCACATCACCCGTAAAAATCACCAAATCAGGTTTTTCTGCATCAAGCACTTCATTAATCCGTTCGATAGAGACCTCAGAACGAGGATCATTATAGATGTAGTGTACATCTGTGAACTGCACGATTTTGAACTTCCCATTGGCATTGAACTTCAATGTCTGGGCATTGCCGGCACATACAAGTCCCAGCAGCAAGCATAAGGTTAGAAATAGTTTTTTCATGGTTTTTATTTTAATGTTTACTCAATAGTTATCTTAAATTGGTCATAGGGGGCCGTCCGCCACGCCTTATCGAAAGTAGCAGGCGACAAGGCAAACAAGGGTGAGAAAGTGCGCACCGAAATCGTTTTCCCATCCGGCAGGAATTCCATCAGCCGCAACCAGCAATCGCCTCCGTTGCCATGCCATTGTCCATCGGCAGTCTGGGCATTAAACATCATCTGGGGAATCTGTTTCCCCAATTTATTCCTGTCCGTGCGGAAAGACACCTGTCCTTCATAGTCCACAATCTCACATTCGTGACCACATATCACCATACAGATATTCTGAGAAGGATAAACCAGTTTGTCCCAAATAGCTTGTCCATAATTAGCCGGAGAGACCTTATAATCTTCCTTGACATGACGCACCGCCTCAGGCGACATATAAGAATGGGTAAGCAAAATAACTTTATGATTTTTATATTGGGGCTTCTCGGTCAGTTGGCGGGCCCACTCTATTGCTTCATCACGTGGCGCAAACTCCAGTGACACGACCAGCAACTTTCCCCATGTGTCCGTTTCAAATTCATAAGCAGCATTTTCCAAGGTCGGTATTCCTTGATAGTTATGTCCTACAGACACCAAAGATTCGCGCCAACAGGCATTACGCTCGGACGGAAAGTAATCGGGGAAATGACACAAACGGTTTTCCGCTTTCTCATAACCATAGTCATGATTGCCTGTACAAATCACATAAGGAACTTTACCGTCCAAACGCTCAAAGGCACGTGAAGCCGCCTTCCACTGTTCTTCACTCGTCTGATTTCCGTTCACTCCGTCGGGGATACGGATTTCATTTTGCTCCACCAAGTCACCGGTGCAAAGTACTCCTTTGATGTTCAGCGACTTCAGACTATTGGCAATCCATGCTGTCTGCAACTCAAAGAGAGGTTGATTGGCATCGAACTTCACATAGCTCTGAGGATCGGGAACCAATATCATGGAAAACGAACGTTCATCACTCAATTTCGGGCGCAAGGGATAAACTTGCGCCGAAATTAATTGGGAAAGGCATAATAATGTGCCAAGCAGAATAGAGTGTTTTTTCATATATTTATATTATTATTGAAGTATCCACATCTTCTTATTGCGGTCATCAGAGCCATTGAACTGGCGTTCCAAAGCTTCCTGCAGATTGGCTTTATTATATTGTGACTCACTTTCGGGGTACATCCAACGTTGAGGAAGTTCGGTTTTCACCTCATTCAATGATGTTTCCGGATTTATGGGAAGCTTGGGATAACCGGTACGGCGATATTCATAATAACTATTCCAAGGAGAGTGAAGGAACCAGGCAAGATAGCGTTGGGTAAGAATCATTTCAAGCCCATCAGCCTCTCCGTTTGTCAACTGTATAGCAGGATTTTGCAAAAAATCTGCTATCACTTCATCAGTAAGCACACGTCCGTGAGCATAATTTTCAGGCGTATGATCTGCTATAAAACGCATACTTGCTTCTATACCTTTCTTATAATAGGTATCTGCCGAGCCCGAAATCCATCCACGTACCGCAGCTTCAGCCAAAATAAAGCATTGATCGGCATATCCCACTGTAATGAAAGGCTCGCCGGCTGCATTATTTTTATAACGAAGGTTCAGATTACAGAAATTATCGGAGCTATACATTTCCGAAATCTCATGGAAAGGCAATGAAGGATTTACTCCTATATAGGCATCCCAACTGCTTGCATCTATTCCCGCTTTCACCTTAGCATCAGACGGTTCGGCAATATAAAACAAACGGTAATCTTGATTTTGCTTCATCACATCCACAATCGTGGTCGACAACATAGGATACATATTATAGTTGAAGTCATCCTTGTACATAGGATAACGCTGGCCTTTCTTTTCAGAGAAAACCAATTGGTAGTTATCGTCATTCGACTCCATCAATTTCTTATTCGAAACAATGGTGGCAAATCTTTCTTTTACCTTTAAATCTGCATCATCCGCTACTCGTGAGAGGTTCATCAAGACTTTCAGTTCGAATGAAGCCACTGTTTTCTGCCATTTGTTGACATCACCTCCAAACACCGGATCACCATCAAATTTCTTAGCTTGTCCAAACAAAGTATATGCTTCTTCCAAATCGTCCAGAATCTGAAGCATTACGTCTTTCTGAGAATCATACTTGGGTGTGATATTACCTGTTTCTCCCTGCAAGGCATCACTATAAGGCACATCGCCCATCTCCATTGAAATATAGAAAACGGTAAATGCTTTCACAAATTTATTCAATGCCTGAAACGCGTTAGGGTTATTATCGTCGGCAAGTTCGACCATCTTCACTCCATTGACCAAACTTGTATATCCTCCGAAACCGGAACGCCCCATTTTATTATACTGGTAATCCACCGAACCTTCTCCCCATGCCAATTGCTTCATCAAAAAATTACTATTGAAAAAAGCTTTGGAAGTAGAAGGCTTTGTTGTACCAAGAATTAACTTGGTAGCCAACATCTCAGGAGTTACCGTAGTAGGTGAATCCGGGTTGGTATTCAGATCATCAAAGTTACTACAAGAGCACAACATGCCGGTGGCAACCAATGCTCCTATCAGGTAATTATATATCTTTTTCATCGTTATAATAGCTTTTAGAAATTCAACTTAACATTAAATCCGACGTAACGTATAGACGGTGAGTTCAAATCTTCTTGTGCCGAGTCAGGATCGGAGAATTTGAAATCTTTTGTCCAAATCAATAGATTCTGACCGACCAGCCCCACCTGCATGCTGTTCATCTTAAACTTTTCACAAATGCTCTTCGGCATATCATAAGTAATGGACAAATCGCGCAATTTAAAGAATGTTTCGTCCTGAATACATTGACTGACCGCACTATAAGCATTCGGATAATAATTGCGAACATAATTCTCATAAGATACAGGTACATCATTAGGAGCAAATACACGTGTGTCATTAGTGATGTTTCCATCCACATCATATTCCACAGAGCCGGAAACGACTTTCACACCATTACCGATATAGTTCGTCTTTCCATTGACAACTTCATCATAACGCCATTGGTTATCACTGTCGGGATGAGCTCCTGTATTCCACAAAGCCTGTTCCATCTTATTAAAAGCAACACCTCCCACACGACCGTCTATCGTGAAGTTTAACGTAAAGTTTTTATATCTGAATGTGTTTGTGATACCCCATACCCAATCAGGGAATTCATATCCCGCAACTGATTGATATTCGCTTTGTTTGGGTAATCCGTTTTCATGTATAATATTTCCTTGCGAATCGCGTTCCCAGTCATATTGTCCCAACCAGTCCCAACGTTCGCCGGCAGCAACCCATGGCTTTTGGGTAGAATACTTATCATCTACTCTTGAATAATAGTAACGGTCGCGAGCCCAGTTAAGCACTGCATTCCACTCAAAGTCACGAGTCTTGATGATGTCTCCTGAAATAGTAAGCTCCACACCACGACGTTCCTGCTCTTCATCATAATTAATCAATGTACTTTCAAAGCCGGATGCATTACTTACCGTTGCCTTACGGGTCAGATTATATTTTAAAGTATTGTAATAAGCAAAGTCTACACGCAAACGATTATTAAAGAAGTTCACAGCTGTACCAATTTCCCATGAACGGGTAGCAGTAGGCTGAATTAATGCTCCACGGATAGAAGTGGGATAAGAAGCAGAAGGCAGATTGTCCCATGCATCAGTGGAAATATTATATACATTGTTAATGGAATATACATCTACATCTTTCTTGGTTTGCGTCCATGAACCGCGCACTTTCCAGAAAGACATCCATTCGGGCAAGTCTATTAATTCGGAAAGAATAGCACTACCTGATACAGACGGATAAAAATAAGAACGGGTTTCGGACGGTAATGTAGACGACCAGTCGTTACGTGCTGTCACATCTAAGTAGAACGCTCCTCTCCATGAAGCGGAAAGTCTTCCATAGATACTGTTGACTTGTTTCCGTTTATACGAACTGGATGTAGTTGCCTTGTCTACCGAAGCTTTTAAAGAATAATATCCCGGAATAGTCAATCCACCTTCAGTATTGCCCTGCAAAGTATCATCCTGATAGTAATAAAGGGTTCCACCCACAATACCTTCCAGATTAAAATCGCCAAATTTGTGATTCGCGCTCAACATCAAATCGTGATTCATACTGAAGCCGCCATCGCGCTCAATCTCAAAATAACCATTCTTGTCCCAGCCTGAGTTAGCGGACTTCGGATTACGCCATGTCTTACGATTGCTGTAAATATCTATACCGGAACGAAGATTGGCTTTCAGCCATGGAGTAAATTCATAACCCATATTCATATATCCATTCGTAATGGTATAGTCACTGGAGCGGAGCACTTCATTGGCTACAAAATACGGATTATCATACCAGCCGGAATACATCCAATTCTGTTGCTCGTCCTTTTTCACCCAATAATCTTTAAACTCACGAATATCATAGTCAGGTCCGGTCCATACCAACAGGTTATAAAGATAACCTCCCTTTCCATAACCGGTTCCATAATTCTGCGGATAAAAACGTTTATTAAAGCTGGCTCCTCCATCAAAAGAGAATTTCTTCCATTTCATTTCTCCCGATACTGAATAAGTGATTTTATTCAATTTGGTATTGGGATATTGCCCCTTGTTGTATACATGAGACAATGAGGCTCTTACACTTCCATACTTACCCTTCTGACTGATACTTACATTATTATTAGTCACGAAACTTGTTTCGAGGAAGTTTTTGAAGTTATCTTTTCCTTTCGATAATAACGGCATCATCTCAAACTGATGAGTGACCGGATTCCATTGTTCCGCCTCACGACCGATATCCAGTTTATCACCCCACACAAAATCATTGTGGTTATATCGTCCTCCTTCACCGGAACTGTAACCGGACTGGACATTCGGCAATTTCAGATAACCTGCCTGAAACATCGTACTACTGTTTACACTGACGTGCAACCCTTCTTCTTTACTTTTCTTAGTGGTAACCATTACAACACCCACACCACCACGTTCACCATACAGAGCCGCTGCCGTAGCACCTTTCAGGACGTCAACAGATTCTATATCATCGGCAGGGATATCACGCAGCGTCATATTGCCGTAAGGCACACCGTCAATCACCAACAACGGAGTTTCACCACGTAACAATAAAGAGGGAGCATCATTGAATTCTGTACTATTCTGTACATTCAACCCGGCAATTTTACCGGTCAAGGAGGTAGCCACATCTACCGTCTTTACTGTAGCCAATTTTTCACCGCCCAGTTTCTGAACCGCATATCCCAATGCCTTTTCTTCACGTTTAATACCCAGTGCAGTCACCACTACTTCAGTCAACATTTCCGTATCTTCAGCCATCTTTATATTGAAGACTGTCTTTCCGTTTACCTTTACTTCTTGGTTTTTATAACCAATATAACTTACTAATAAAGTAGCGTTAGGAGCCACCACCAGTTCAAAACGACCTTCCATATCCGTAATCGTTCCAATGGAAGAGTTGCCCTTTACAGAAACATTGGCACCTATCACCGGTTCTCCCTGTAAATCTACAACCTTACCTGCTATCTTTACAGTCTTATTTGACTGTTGAGCAGACTTTACAGCAAGTGCGTCCGACTTATGTAAGGATATATAATTATCGGAAAAGTTGGATGTGATACCATTGGTTGCCAAAATCTCTAATAAATCGGCCACCTTCTGTTTGCCCTGTTTAATATTAATTTTCTTATTAATATTTACTTCCGTATCACTGTATACAAACAAATACTCAGTTTGCTGTTCTACCTGCGCCATTAATTCCTTTAGCGTCGTCTGACCCGTTTTCAGGGTCACTTGGGCATTCTGAGACTTGATTGTGCCCGCGTGTGCCTGAATAATCAGCAAGAACAAAAACAAAAAAGCGAATTTCATAATACGAAATAATTGATTGGTTTTACATTGTTTTAATGCATTAGCTAGTAGCAATAAGTTTTTTTTCATACCTTTGCAATTAAGGTTCATTACTTTAATTTATTTCCCATAGAGTAAGGTGCTGTGACCTTGTCTTGAGAGGAAACGGTGTTGCAGCACTGCTTCCTCTTTTTGTTTTCTTCTTTTATTTTTCCATAAGCGATAGTATATTTTTAAAGGTTAACGATAAATGGTAACATGTTTTTCATCTATGATTTTGTAACGAAAATCAGCAATCGATTGCAAAACGCGCAAAATACTTTCCAAAGAATCGCTTTGCCTGAACTTCCCGGTCACAGACTTTTGGATATCCACCTCCTTTTCCACAGTAAATTTCACTCCTTGCCACAAAGCGACATTATCCAAAATCTCTCCAAACGGACGGCTCTTGAAACTTACAATGCCATTTTTCAAGTATTCTTCGTTATCAAACTCCGAAACCTGCCTACACAAACGATTATTGCAAAGTATAGCCTGTTCGTGAGAGCGAAGCACCAATCGGTCGGTAGGATCATTTGTATTGTCTACCTGCACACTACCTTCCACCAAATCAATTTCGAAACGCTTACTTTCGGGATAAGCCATTACATTGAAACGAGTTCCGAGAACAGTAATCTGATAAGTGCCCGTTGAAATACGGAAAGGTTTGTCAGCATTATGAGCCACATCGAAAAACGTTGCCCCTTGCAATTCCACTTCCCTATCCTTATTATTAAAGGAAGCCGCGTAACGTAAAGTACTGCAAGGACTCAGCCATGCCACCGTCCCGTCAGGAAGGTTTACTTTCACACGCTGTCCGCTGGGAGCGGATACTTCGGTGTAATGCTCTCCAAATTCTTCTATCAACTGATAACGAGTCAGAAAATAAGCACTTACGGCAACCAGACAAACCAATGCAGCATATTTGCAGCTATGCAACATCCATTTCCCTAACCGATACTTAAACAATCGTCCACTGAATTTTTTATATCCTACTTCACTGATATCCGTATCTTTCTCTCCTTCCAAGCATCCGGTGACAGCTATCGCATTTTGCAGAGCATAAAATTCTTCCCGCAAAGCCATATCTGTATCCATAGCCTGAAACAGAAGCTTCTTTTCATGAGCTGTAATTTCTCCGGTGAAGTATTTAGTAAGTAATTCGTCCATTTTCTATTGTTTTTCATTAGTAAGTCGGACGACACTATAAAAAGTACCAAAAGAAAATGGATTTTTTTTAATTTTATTTTAGAGGCAAACGTTTACCCCAACAAAAATATCAACAGAGGAAGGTAATCTTTCAAATCCTCGCGTAATTTCCTAACAGCTATCATCACCTGATTCTTAACTGTTTGCAAGGATATCCCCATTTCATCGGCTATATCCTGATACCTTTTATTATTCAACTTGCTTTCAATGAAAATACAACGGCATTTTTCAGGTAAACGGCTAATTGCTTCATGCAAAATACGTTCAACATCCTCATCCGAGAATTTAGCTTCATCAAATGCTTCCAAAGAATAAAGTTTGTATTGGATTTCGCGATTCTCTACTTCTTCCAAACTACCTCTTTGTTCGACAGCTGATAATTTCTTGCGCAAGAAATCAATGCTGCGCCGCTTAACTAAAGTAAAAAGAAAAGCTTGAGGATAACGAAGGCCATCCAATAAAGAGCGATGCTCCCATAAGTAGATAAAAATATCCTGCACTACATTTTCCGCCTCTTCTTTATCAATAACATAAGTACAGGCAAAACGCAACATTCGTGGAAAATAAACAGCATAGATCTCTGAAAAATCAAGCCTTTCCATTCGATTTATTTCCTTTGTTGCAATAGTCATTAATAGATCAGGTTATAATTGTTTCACAAAAGTATAAAAAAACAATTATCTAATAGAAGATTTTCAATAGTTATTATAAATTCAGTTCGCCAATACCGATAGTCTATAAAAAAAGCACTCCCCGCGAATCACTTCGCAAGGAGTACTTTTCAACTAATAACTAACTTGTGGTTTACGTAATTTCTATATGACTAACTTATGATGCAAAGATAAGAGTTCCGGCCAATCCCTGCAATCGCTTCATTTAGGTATTCTGTAACCGTTCACTCCCTATTAGTAGGTATCATTCATCATAAGTTCATCTTTACTTCGCTTAGTTCTACCAGTTTATTCACGATAGCATAAATAGTCAGACCGGCAGGAGAATGTATTTGTAGCTTGCGCGCTATGTTGCGGCGATGGGTGATGACCGTATGAATGGACAGAAACAATTTCTCTGCCGTCTCCTTATTCGTCATGCCACGCACTACACAACAAATGATTTCCTTTTCCCTCTGGCTCAATGTTTCCTGTTCATTTTCATCTTCTGCCCCCATGTGCATCAATTCAACCAGTTTCTTATTTAATGTTCCGATATCATCATATAATCCAACCGTTTCATCATATCCTTTCAACAAATTATTATCCGTCACCGAACAAAGCAATGATACGCATTTAATAACCGTCTGAGGATATGCAGCTTTAAATTCATCGACATTGAACCATCCTCCGAATGCCGGATTCACAATCAACACTTCAGGCTGATGCCCTTGCATACAATTGTGCAACCCTTCCATCGAAGTGATTTCTACAGGCTGAACCGAAATATCAGGCAGGCGCTTCAAGACTGATATCAGTCCGCTACGCACGATGACCGAAGTCTCGGCCACTGCCACATGTATAAGGTCTGTCCGTTTCATTTTGCCTCCTTTTCTAACCGAAGAACGGCGGGTACAAACAGATAATCTTCCACACGGCAATGTGACGCCAAGTCCTGCTCACAGCTAAAGATGTCAAACAATGCTGCATTCAGTAAATAATCATTCCCACCGGCGGGATAATACTTGATAATGATATTTTTTAATTCTGTCAGTTTAGCGTCTATCTGATCGTGCCGACGTGCAAATTGCGAGATACGGAAACTGCTCTCTCTATTACCTGCAACCAGATTCTCCACATAAGTAAACACATTCATATCTTCATAATCCATGTGCTTGCGTACTTCTGCCACATACGCATCAAAGAATTTCAAGATAAGGAAAGCAACCTCATTTTGCGCCGAACAATCAATAGCCTCTATCAGTTTACGGCGTATGGTGGGCAATTGAAAATCAAGGAAATAGTGATGTGCCTGCTTTAAGTAGCTCATCAAAGCATGGATAGAAAAATCTTGCACTTCGTCAGCCATACGGTTATTCTCTTCTGTGATAAAATTCACCACAGCCAGAAATGTCTTGCAATCCACTCCGTTTGCCTGGCATACTTCCTGCACAGTCCGGTCGCCAAAGCCTAACGAAAGGTCGAAACGGCTCATCACCTGTAACAAGGTATAGTTACCGCATATCAGGTCACTCATTTTATCCGTTGGCACATAATTATTTGTTTTATACATAGTTATCTGTATTTGTTTCTCTTAACGGCTGCAAATTTACGGAAAAGAACAAAAGATTACAATCCCCATTATTAGGTATTTTATACGGAGAACAGCAGCCTCATCTCATAAACAAATTCTCCGCTTAAATGGTTCTATATTCCGGGCCAGTCATTATTCTTGGGGATTTAATATATCATATCACCAACAAAGGGAAGAGTAAGCCGTTTCTTAAGGTCATCCAAGGCTTTTTAAACGGAAGATTATTACAGATTACGCCAACAGACTGTACAGTCCACTGCAGCAGACTGTACGGTCCACTGTAACGGACTGTACAGTTCACCATAACAGACTATACAGTCCATTGCCGGAGTCTGTAGTAATTCGACCTATAGACAGGCATAATCGAAAGGACGAAAACGCTTAGTCCGACTAATGAATCGAAAGAACGAAAACGCTTAGTCTGACTGATGAAACGACTTAGGGAGTTCAAAACGTATGTAGAGTTAAAAAAACGGAGGAGACAACATCCGGTGACAAGTGTTCCTTATTAGTGCTTCTAAAAACAAAAAAAAGAGCTGCTCCAGCATAGCTGAAACAACTCTTCACTATATAATAAGATATCAATTAATATACCTCAACTTTAGCAGCAATAGCTTTACATTTGTCACGAAGCGCATCCAAGTCACTTCCATTCGGAGCATAGCATACCACAACTCCCATACGGCGATTAATCTTCGTATAAGGTTTACCGAAAATACGCAAATAAGTATTGGTTTCCTTGCACACTTCCTCTTCGCCACGATAACGCGGTTGCTCTTTGCTGGCAATCGGTGACAAAATAACCGCACTGGCCCCTATACGCTCTTGAGTAATTTCAGGAATAGGCAGTCCAAGAACAGCCCGTAAATGAAGTTCAAATTCATTCAGATTCTGAGTTCCCGCCAATGTTACCATACCTGTATCATGCGGGCGTGGAGATAATTCAGAGAAATATACGCCATTGTCGTGGCTCAAAAAGAATTCAACTCCCCATATTCCGGCACCCGTCAATGCCTCAGTGACTTTAGCAGCCATACGCTGTGCTTCTTTCAGATGCTCAGGGTCAATATGTGCGGGCTGGAAACTTTCACGATAATCACCGCCTTTCTGCACATGACCGATAGGAGGACAGAACAATGTGGGACCGTTTTTCTGAGTAACAGTCAACAAAGTGATTTCACTGTCAAATTTGATAAATTCTTCGATAATCAGTTCCTTAATGTCTCCACGGCTGCCTTCACAACCATAGTGCCATGCCTGTTCCAACTCTTCCGCACCCTTCACCAATGACTGTCCTTTGCCCGATGAAGACATCAACGGTTTGACCACACAAGGGAAGCCTATCTCTTCGGCAGCTTTTTTCAACTCTTCCAAAGACTTGGCATAGAAATACTTGGCAGTCTTTAATCCCAGTTCCTTAGCGGCTAAATCACGTATGGCCTTACGATTCATGGTATAGTTCACCGCTTTTGCACTAGGTACTACCTGGATGCCTTCCTTCTCCAAATGATAAAGCCTTTCAGTACGAATCGCCTCTATCTCAGGAACGATAATATCAGGCTTATGCTTAGCCACAACTGCATCCAGCGCATCACCGTCCAGCATACTGAATACTTCAAATTCGTCTGCTACTTGCATTGCCGGTGCCCCTGCATAGGAATCACAAGCTATTACATACTGTCCTTTACGTTTCGCTGCAATAACGAATTCTTTTCCCAGTTCGCCGGAGCCTAGCAATAAAATCTTCTTTGTCATAACTATCTATCTCTTTATTTTTGAATTTCCCATAAACTGAAAGCGGAGAGGAGTGTATCAAAACTAAACCGGCCTATCCAATCGTCAGCTGTAGGGGCAGGATTTGCCTGCCCGAAGACACAAAGCAAACTGTTTTCGGGCGAGCGAACCTCGCCCCTACGAACTAAACGATAGCATTATCCACGTTTTGACACAATCCTTTCCGCTTGCAAAGATAATGTATTTTTAAACTACTAATATATCAAACTGCCAATAAATGGTGTATTTGGAAGAAAAAGCCAAAGCCGACAGACAAAGCTATAAACCACAGCACGATAAAGATAATTCGAGTGGCAGCAGACATGGGTTGCCAACCACCGAAATGACGCATCAGGATATGTATCAATCCAATGACAGGAATACCAATAACCAATATGCCGGATATAGCCAGGCCGATAGTAGCTGTAGGAGATGCTCCGGCAGCATTCCAATCCACAGCCGGCACTACTTCATAAAGGATAGCCGGTGTAGCTGCAATCAGTCCGGTTGCCACCATTAACATAGCAAAGCATACCACAAATATCACAAATACTATCGGAGCGCAACAGATAGCCAGAACAATCAATATAAATTTGATTAATGCTCCTGCCACACCAACAATCCCCTCACCTATTCGCTGCAACACACTGTGGGGCTTGCCCGAATGGACGTATTCATTTACTTTCTCAAAGTTATCCGTAACCGTCCGTCCTATAGTCTCCACATTAATTTTCGCTCCGCGCATCGCCAGCTTTTCAGGCACGGTGCGGGCTAGAGGAATGACAATCCAAGCTATGATATATGCTATAATAAAGCTGTGAAGGAAAATTCCCAATATCAAAAAGACAATTCGCACCCATGTGGGATCCCAACCAAAGTAAGCAGCCAAACCGGAGGCCACGCCTCCCAATACTTTATTATCCGAATCACGAAACAACCGGCGAGGGCCTTTTGCTGTTTGTGAATAAGTGTTTCCGGTCTTTGTGCCTTTCGAAGATTCCTCACCACTACCGGCCTCATCACCAAGGTCTTCGGGTTTACCCACCTGAGCAATAATTTCCTCTACATCCTCTATCGTAATAACCTGTTTGCCACCGTTTAAACGGTCTGTAAACAGTTCTGAAATACGTAGCTCCATATCATGCACAATTTCTTCCGCTCCTTCTTCACGGCGAAAATGTATCCGCAAGTTACTTAAGTAAGTATCCAACAACTTATACGCATCTTCATCTATATGATAAACGGTGCCACCTAAATTTACAGTCAGCGTCTTTTTCATTGTATTCTGTTTTTAATTGTTTCTTAAATGATTTACTGTATCCGAAAGTTCATCCCATGCATTTTCTAATCCGCTAAGAAAAATTTCTCCTTGAGGCGTCAGCCGATAATATTTACGGGGAGGACCCTGAGTAGATTCTACCCATTCGTAAGAGAGCAGGTCGTCGTTTTTCAACCGGGTAAGCAGTGGATAAAGCGTTCCCTCTACCACGATGAGCCGTGCTTCCTTCAATTTTAAAATAATATCCGAAGCATAAAAGGGCTCTTTGTGCAGCAACAATAAAATGCAATATTCAAGCATTCCTTTGCGCATCTGAGATTTTACATTATCAACGTTCATATTCAATAGTACTTTGTTTGACACAAATATATGCATTATATTAGTACTTTGTATTGCATAGTACTTTTATTTTGTGTATTTTAACTATAAGACGAAAGAAAGGGAAAGAGAGAAAACAATATTAGGAAGGAAAAACTTATATTTGTCCCCCATTAAACCCATAAAAGCACAAAGAGTATGTTTACAATACGAAAAGCGACAACAGAAGATATTCCATTGATTCACACTATGGCAAAGGAAGTATTTCCTGCTACCTACGCAGACATCCTTTCTCCTGAACAGCTCGATTACATGATGGAGTGGATGTATTCCATTACAAATCTGCGCAAACAAATGGAAGAAGAAGGCCATATTTACTATATTGCTTTTAAAGAAGATGCACCTGCCGGTTATGTCTCCATCCAACCCGAAGGGGAAAATTTGTTCCATTTACAGAAAATTTATGTACTCCCTTCTTTCCAAGGAAAACATTTAGGAAAGTTATTGTTCGAACAAGCTATAAAAGCAATAAAAGAAATTCATCCCGCACCTTGCAAAATGCACCTGAATGTAAATCGCAATAATAAAGCACTCCGATTTTATGAATATATGGGAATGGAGAAAGTAGACGAAGGGGATTTTGCTATCGGCAACGGATATTATATGAATGATTATATAATGGGACTCACTATCTGAGTCCCTCATTTTACTACCTTACGTTTCATGCCACGGATAATATCTTTATCGTCCGGACTGACCCGAAAGGATTCTATTATTTTTTGGAGTGCTTTGTTGTACGTAAAGTCATCCAAATGATTTTTCTCCAACAACAGCATCGTTTCTTTTGGAAATTTCACATAGCAGACAGAAAGCGCCCAAGCCACTGCCATCCTTACATAATAACCTTCATGGTTGATACGATTCATCCATTGCAATACCTTCTGTATGTAATCTGCATCAATGTAATGCGCCATTGCCATAACCACTCCAAAACGAATTTCATATTCCTTATCCGATTCCATCCATCCTTCCAGAAATTGCCATATACGTTCCTTATTCCTGTCAACAAAGCGTTGCTTACCTGCAAAATCGAAAGTATCACATACAGACCAGCTATTAATGAGCGGTACAAACGTTGATACTAATGAAAGATACTCTTCCACATCCTTTATTTTCACACATCCTATCACCATGCCTTGAAGCATGCGTTCTTCCATATAATAGATGTCAGCCGATTGCAAATAAGCCTGCCAATCATCTTTGGCTATTTGAGCCGCCAATTGTCGAAGAGCCGGAACACGAACGCCCAACACATTTTCAATACCCGGATGGAGAGCCTCAGTAAACTTTTTATTACCCTCTCCAGCCAATTGCAACAAATTTTCCTTTATGGTTAACCCATTGATGCGATATTCATTCATCGTAATAGATTCGTTTAGATTATAACAAGCTTCCTTCCAACCTCAATAAAAAATACAAAATTATTCATCCCAAACCAGATAAGCCGAAACCAACCAATGGTTCAATTTATCACCATCTACTTCCTGAGCGTCAGGAATACTAACCTTAAAAGTATGTTTACCGGCTTTCAAATCGCCAAGCATTACTTCCTCGGGTAACACATCCGAGCCCGGACACCAATTGGAGCGTGATAAATCCGATGAGCCTAATGGTTCTTCAATTTCTTTTTCTTCATAACCGTTTTCACCGATATAAGAAGAAAGCCGCTTAATCAGCCACACTCCTGTCCCCGGATTGAAACGACGGAAAGAGGCACAGTCATCCCGCCATGGAATAAAATCCAGCACTTTCTCGCCATCAACCGAAACAATATTGCGTTTCTTCACAAATTCATCTCCACCGCTATGACCGCCATGCCCGGTAACAATATACTTCAAGCGGACATTTTTTGCATTACGAGGCAGTTCAAAATCCATCGCCACATCTTTACGGGCAAATATATCGGGGTAAGTCTGACCAATATAATAAACGGTATTCATCAAAGGCTGTACATGACGTTTGGGCAACGCATCACAACTTATCTTACTCTCTTTTATCTCAATGTCCAGACTGACAACATAGCCTTCGGCCGTCCACGTATCAATAAAAACACCTACATAGGCTTCCTTTTCCAATGCAGAATAAAGATCGGTAATATCTTGTTCCCAAACTACATTCTCTGCCCATTCAGGAATATAAACCGGCTTGCGCTTAGCTCCTATTTCATTCTCTTTTTTGCTATAAAAGCCTACTCCAAACGGAGTCATAAAACGCATCAGTTCTAATGTAGGCACATAATCCTTACCCGGAACAATACCAATCATATTTTCATATTTCAGACTGTCCACCGATGGAAAAGCCGCCTTTCCTTCTGCAATACTCATCAAATTGACAAACGACTCTTTGGGCAATGCAAAACAAGAGCCCGACTTATCCCAACGATCACCATCAGAAGCCAATGTCAAGCGAAGCTTCACACGTACATTCCGTTTATAATCAGGTAAAGATATCTTTTTAAGAATAATACGTCCATTCACCAAACGGATAACGCCGTCTGCATTGGCCGGAGTATAATTGGGAAATGAATCGGGACGGAAGCAAATGTTCGTATTGCTAAAAATTTGAATTTGAGTATCTCCCAATGCAGGCAGCTCTTTATGTTTGGCTGCATTTATCGGCATAATAAAAGTTACCGCCAAAGCAAAAGGTACAATAAAGGCCAACAGGCTATTTCTTCTCATACAGCTATATCAAGTTTATTAATATTATCCATTCCAAATAAAGCGAAGAGTCTATATATGAGGCTCCCCGCTTTACTAACTATGTATCAATTATATCAGAATCTCACTCTGAGTTATCAATGATTTATTGATGTTGCTCACGCAACAAGTCATTTACTGTCTTCACCGGATTAAAAGTGCCCAACGGTACCTCTACAAAAACAGTACTCCAATCACTCATAGCTCCATTCCAAAGTCCCGGAAGTTCCAATGCTTTCAAGTCTTTGCCATTTTTTGACTTATACGAAATGAATCCGGTAGCTTTATCTACATAATTCACCAAATCAAATTTACGGCCTTTATAGTCACGTACAGCACAAACCAAATCTACCGGATTAAAGTGAGTACCCTTTTCAAACATGGCTTTCTTTTCAGCATCATTCATATCAATCTGAGAACTTTCCAAAATCTGCAAAGACACTGTTCCGTCAGGATTATATGCAAGGAATGGGCCACCACCAGGTTCTCCCACATTTTTCACCATACCGCAAACTCGCATCGGCCTATTTAGTTTCTTGCGTAAATAGATAACCAGTTCCGCATCCTCCAAATCTTTAATCCCATTATTGCGACAACATAACTTCTGCTGAACAAAACGAATGATTTCTTCCAATTGTTCATGATTATATTTACCGCTATCCAACAATTCCAAATACTCGAACGCTTGTTTCTGAAGGGTGACCAAGACACCGGCTATCAATTTCTTATAAGTAACGGTTTCGTCCTTCAAACGGTCGGGCACCACATTATCAATATTCTTAATGAATACAATATCCGCATCCAAATCATTCAAGTTTTCAATCAAAGCACCGTGACCACCGGGGCGGAACAATAATTTGCCGTTATCACGGAATGGATTATTCTCCATATCAGCCGCTACCGTATCGGTACTTGGTTTCTGTTCCGAGAACGAAACATTAAATTCCACTCCATATTTTTTAGCATAAACCGCTACCTTCTCATCCACCAGCTGTTTAAACAACTCACGATGCTCGGTAGAAACAGTAAAGTGCACGTTTACTTTTCCGGTTTTTCCGGCTGCATATAGGGCTCCTTCCACCAAATGTTCTTCTAGTGGAGTACGCACGCCATCAGCATAACGATGGAATTTCAACAAACCTTTTGGCAAAGCACCATAATTTAGCCCAACAGCTTCCAGCAAATTTGCCACCACCGGTTTATAGTTCTTTTCAGCAATCAATGCATCAATATTCTTTCCGGTATTATCCAAACAAGCGGCATTCAAATCATTGTAAAAAGCAAAACTATGGATATGGTCGAAAAACTTCTTTTCAAAATCTGTTTTGGGAGCCTCATAATCCGCGCCCAAGAATTCAAATAAATTCTTAAACATACGACTTGCCGCCCCAGACGCCGGTACAAACTTCACAATTGTCTTGTCACCTTGTTTATATGTATCCCATGCTTCCAGATATTCTTTCAATTCACTCTCTGCAGGAGCTATAATCCCCTTATCAATGGAAGCGGCTGCATCCAGTTCCAAGAAAGGGAAACCTTTTTCAAAGCAAGCCAATTGTTCAGCTATCTGCTGCTCTGAAATACCTTTTTTAACTAATAAATCTTTGTCTTCAGGTGTTAACATAAGTATATGAATTTAAATGGTTTAAATTATCCGTTATCTATTTTGATTATTCATCAATGCCCAAAAATACAAAAAAATGCCATAAAGCCATCTAAAAAAGAAAGAAAAAAACTACCTTTACGCCGAAAGAAAAGATTTCACGTGTTATGGAAGAAAAAACATTTTTCACAGCCAAAGAGCGTGAACAACTGTTCACCCTTTATAAACGGTTACTCCGTCTATCGGGGGATACCTTGCAAAAAGACGACTGTCACAAGCTCAAAACGCATCTTATCAAGGCGGTTGCCGAAGGCAATATGCCACGAAATAACTTTGGGATGAACCTCATTATCAAAGATATGCAGACTGCTGTCATTGTCGCCGAAGAAATCGGCATGAAGCGGGCTTCTATCTTGGGAATTATGTTACATGAATCAGTAAAAAACCATTTATGCAGCTTGGCATCGGTACAAGCTGAATATGGAGAAGACGTGGCAGGAATCATTCGCGGACTGGTTAAAATCAATGAATTATATGCCAAAAGTCCGACCATCGAATCAGAAAATTTCCGCAATCTGCTTCTTTCTTTTGCTGAAGATATGCGTGTCATCCTGATTATGATTGCCGATCGTGTCAACCTGATGCGTCAAATCAAGGACTCAGAGAATGAGGAAGCCCGCCAACAAGTATCCAATGAAGCAGCCTACCTTTATGCACCACTTGCACACAAGCTGGGATTATACAAATTAAAGTCCGAATTGGAAGACTTGTCACTGAAATACACCGAACATGATGTTTATTATCATATAAAAGATAAGCTGAATGCCACGAAAGCATCACGCGACAAATATATAGCCGCCTTTATCGAGCCGATTCAGAAGAAACTAGAGCAGGCCGGACTAAAGTTTCACATGAAAGGACGCACCAAGTCTATCCACTCCATCTATCAAAAGATGAAGAAGCAGAAATGTCCGTTCGAAGGGGTATATGATTTATTTGCCATCCGCATCATCATCGACTCTCCTATTGAGAAAGAAAAACAGGAATGCTGGCAAGTGTATTCTATCGTAACCGACATGTATATGCCCAACCCTAAACGGTTGCGCGACTGGCTTTCCGTTCCCAAAAGTAACGGATACGAGTCTTTGCACACCACAGTTATGGGACCTGAAGGAAAGTGGGTAGAGGTACAGATACGAACAGAACGTATGGACGATATTGCCGAAAGAGGACTTGCGGCTCATTGGCGCTACAAGGGAGTAAAAGGCGAAACAGGACTGGACGAATGGCTGACCACTATCCGTGAAACACTGGAAAACGCAGACAGCGACCTGGACGTGATGGATCAGTTCAAACTCGAACTGTATGAAGATGAAGTATTTGTCTTTACTCCGAAAGGTGACCTTTATAAACTAGCAAAGGGAGCTACCGTACTCGACTTTGCCTTTACCATCCATAGTAAATTGGGATGCAAATGCATCGGTGCCAAAGTGAACGGTAAGAATGCCCAACTACGACAAATCCTGAATAGCGGAGATCAGGTGGAAATCATGACATCCAATACCCAGACCCCCAAACGTGACTGGCTGAATATCGTGACCACTTCAAAAGCACGCACCAAGATACGTCAGGCATTAAAGGAAATTGAGGCACGGCAAGTGCAGTTTGCCAAGGAGACCATTGAACGCAAGTTTAAAAACCGCAAACTGGAATATGATGAAGCGACCATGATGCGTCTCATCAAGAAACTGAGCTATAAAACAGTTACAGAATTCTATCAGGATATTGCCGACGAAAAGCTGGATGCCAACAGCATACTGGATAAGTATGTGGAAATGAAAAAGAAAGAAACGGAAGCACAGCAGGATATCACCTATCGCAGTGCCGAAACCTATAGCATCCAAGCTCCTGCCGATGACAAAACGTTCAAAGATGATGTACTGGTAATAGACCAGAACTTAAAAGGACTGGATTTTAAATTGGCCAAATGTTGTAATCCGATTTACGGAGATGATGTTTTTGGTTTCGTTACTATCAACGGAGGTATTAAAATTCACCGTACCGATTGCCCCAATGCCAAAGAAATGAGAGCACGTTTTGCTTATCGTATAGTAAAAGCACGTTGGGCCGGCAAAAGTCAGGGTAAACAATATCCGATAACCTTGCGCATCGTCGGTCACGATGATATAGGTATTGTAACCAATATCACCTCCATTATTAATAAGGAGAGCAGCATCACTTTACGTTCTATCAGTATTGACTCGCACGACGGATTATTTTCAGGTATGATGACAGTGATGGTAGACGATACCTCCAAATTGGAATTGCTGGTAAAGAAAATAAAAACTGTAAAAGGAGTCAAACAAGTCAATCGAGGCTGACCAGACGTGTGTATAACAAAACCAAAACGATGAACGAATTACAGAAAAGAATAAAAAGCTTTGCCTATGCCATTACAGGTATAGGCAGTTTTTTGCGTAAAGAGCATAATGCCTGGATTCATTGCATAGCCATTATAGTAGTGACCATAGCCGGATTCATCCTTGGTATCAGCCGGATGGAATGGGTTGCAATACTCCTGTGTTTTGGCCTGGTATTAGCCGCAGAAGCCTTTAATACAGCCATCGAGCGATTGGTTAATCTTGTATCTCCCGACTATCATCCCATAGCCGGAGATGTAAAAGATATAGCTGCCGGAGCCGTTTTGATATGCGCTGTTACAGCTGCCATTGTGGGGGTAATAATCTTCATCCCCTATTTTTAAAGGTGTTAATTAAACATTTATTTCACTAACTTTTTCTACCCTTTATATAGAAATCGCTAAATTAGCAGCGATTATTTTAATATGAAAATTATGAAGAAGATTTTAGTTTCAACTCTATTGTTGATTATCAGTTTAGTTTCTTATGCAGCAATACAAGGTGGAGAGGCAGAAATTACTTTTGAAAACACATCACATAATTTCGGTACATTCTCAGAATCAAGCCCGAAAGTAACATGTACATTCAAATTTAAAAATACAGGAGACGGTCCATTGGTTATCCATCAGGCAATTGCATCATGCGGATGTACTGTTCCCCAGTATCCCAAGGAACCCATTAAACCGGGAGAAAGCGGGCAGATTACAGTCATTTACAATGGTGCCGGCAAGTTTCCGGGACACTTTAAGAAATCCATCACTATCCGTAGTAATGGAAAGAATGAAATGACTCGTCTTTATATAGAAGGTGACATGCTTCCCAAAGATACAAAATAATAAAAGATTTCTCTTCCAGAAACTCCCTAAATAGCTTTTAAAAGTTGTTTGGGGAGTTCTTTTTTACCACTGCATCTTGTAATATAAGAAAAAAAGAACATTTTTCCTAAATAATAAGCCACTCTTTATTCCCAAAAAATGACGTACTTTGCAACAAATTCGAAAAAATGAGAAAAGGAAACTTATTATTGCTACTCTTAACAGTGTGCTTTACTTCATGCGAGATGCTTGAATCACACCCTTATGATGCACACATTACAGGCGAACGAGATATAAATGCCAAAAACTGTGAACGTATAGAAGAAGCCATGAAAGGCAAGAAAACCTTTCGCTTTGCTATGATTAGCGATACCCAGCGATGGTATGATGAGACAGAAGAAGTAGTGAAGAAAATCAATGAACGTGGAGATATTGATTTTGTTCTTCATGGCGGAGACCAATCGGACTTCGGTGCAACAAAAGAATTTCTCTGGATGCGCGATATTATGAAAGGATTCCAAATGCCTTTCGTCTGTGTTTTGGGAAACCACGATTGCCTCGGCACAGGAGAAGATGTATATAAAGCAATCTATGGCAATCCAAACTTTGCCTTTACAGCCGGGAATGTTCGTTTCATTTGTCTCAACACCAATGCCATGGAATATGACTATTCACAGCCCGTACCCGATTTCGGATTCATGGAAGACGAATTGACCAACCTCCCCGAAGGCATTGAGAAAACAGTTTTCCTGATGCACGTAAAGCCGTATGAGTTTATTTTCAATAATAACGTAGCCAAAGTATTTCAGGAATATGTAAAACAGTTTCCAAACGTACAGTTTTGCCTTTATGGACACGAACACCAACTGACAGTAGACGATTTATTTGAAGACGGAATCCTCTATTATCAGTGTCCGAACATCGGGAAACGAACATATTTGGTATTTACTATTAAAGAGGGAACTCATGAATATGATTATGAAGCTGTTGAATTTTAAGATTATCCTATTATTCCTAACAATATACGCCTGCCCCTACCGGGCACTTGGGCAACAAGATACATTATTATACAGAACATTAGTTCAAGATAGTATTCTTATTCCACAAAAAAGCCAGACAGCAATAGAGGAGAAAGAAGGTATCTTTACGGAAGTTCCCAAACATTACCGCAAATACGATAAACGTATCCACCGCTATCGCAGTGCATGGGAAGCCTTGATTCCCACACACACCAAAATACAATACGCCGGAGGTATGGGATTGCTTTCATGGGGTATCGGTTGGGATTATGGGAAACGCGGACAATGGGAAACCGACCTTTTATTGGGCTTTATTCCTCGCTACTCTTCCCGTCATTTCAAAATGACAATGACATTAAAACAGAATTTTATCCCTTGGAGCGTCTATTTAGGAAAAGACTTTTCATTGGAACCGTTGACTTGCGGTCTTTATTTTAATACCGTATTCAGCGATGACTTTTGGACAGAAGAACCCGAACGCTACCCACATGGGTATTATGGCTTTTCCACCCGTATCCGTACCCATATATTCTTAGGACAACGCATTCGTTTTGATGTACCCGATAAATACCTGAAATTCTCAAAAAGCATTACTGCTTTCTATGAAATCAGCTCATGCGATTTCTATTTGGTCAGTGCTTTTACCAATAGTTATCTTACCCCTTTAGATTACCTCCGGTTATCATTCGGATTGAAATTTCAGATATTCTAATGAGATTATAGGTATGTTTCTCTAATTTTTCATTATTTTTGGGCATTTATTGTGATAAATTTCAAAAATAATAAAATAGAGAAACATGAAACAAGAACAAGAAAAGCCGGTCGGATTGCCCGAAAACGCCTTCCGTCCATTGAAACCGGGAGAAAAGTATCACCCTATCATGTCACCCGACAGACAGTATCCGGAAGTGAATGCGTGGTCTGTAGTTTGGGGTATATTAATGGCTATATTATTCTCAGCTGCAGCAGCTTACCTGGGTTTAAAAGTCGGTCAGGTATTTGAAGCAGCCATACCGATTGCCATTATCGCCGTCGGTGTGTCAGGTGCAGCCAAACGAAAAAATGCATTGGGTGAAAACGTAATTATCCAATCTATCGGTGCCTGCTCAGGAGTTATTGTGGCCGGTGCTATCTTTACTCTTCCCGCCCTTTATATCTTGCAAGACAAATATCCCGAAATGACAGTCAATTTCTTCCAAATGTTTGTCAGCTCACTGTTAGGAGGTATCTTGGGTATTTTGTTCCTGATTCCTTTCCGCAAATATTTTGTGAGTGACAAACATGGCGAATATCCTTTCCCCGAAGCAACGGCCAGCACTCAGGTGCTTGTCTCGGGCGAGAAAGGCGGCAGTCAGGCCAAACCACTTTTATTTGCCGGTCTGATTGGTGGTCTTTATGATTTCATCGTAGCTACCTTTGGCTGGTGGAACGAGAATTTCACAACCCGCATTTGTGGTTGGGGTGAAATGATGGCAGACAAAGCGAAAGTTGTACTCAAAATCAATACTGGTGCAGCCGTTCTCGGTTTGGGTTATATCGTCGGTCTAAAATATGCCGCCATCATCTGTGCCGGTTCATTAGTCGTATGGCTGGTTATCGTCCCTGGAATGTCGATATTGTTCGGCGATCAGGTTCTGAATGCCTGGAATCCGGCTTTAACACAAACCATCAGTGAAATGTCTCCCGAACTTATCTTCAAAGAATATGCCAAGAGTATCGGCATCGGTGGTATTGCCATGGCAGGTGTCATCGGCATCGTGCGCTCATGGGGTATCATCAAGAGTGCTGTGGGATTAGCGTCCAAAGAAATGGGAGGCAAGAAAGTAGAGACCAATGTCATCCGCACACAAAAGGATCTTTCAATGAAGATTATCGCTTTCGGGTCTATCTTTACGATTCTGCTTATTTCCGTCTTTTTCTTTTTCGATGTAATGCACGGAAACGTACTGCATAGCATTGTAGCCATTTTGTTGGTTGCAGGCATTGCTTTCCTATTTACTACCGTCGCTGCCAATGCAATCGCCATTGTCGGAACCAATCCCGTATCGGGAATGACGCTGATGACTTTGATTCTGGCATCTGTCGTCATGGTGGCAGTCGGTCTGAAAGGTGCAACCGGTATGGTAGCCGCCTTGGTTATGGGAGGTGTTGTTTGTACCGCACTGTCTATGGCAGGAGGTTTTATTACCGACCTGAAAATTGGTTATTGGCTGGGAAGTACTCCTGCCAAACAGGAAACATGGAAGTTCCTCGGAACTTTGGTTTCTGCCGCTACCGTAGGTGGAGTAATCATGATTCTGAATAAAACTTATGGTTTTTCAAGCGGTGCTTTAGCAGCTCCCCAAGCTAACGCTATGGCAGCCGTCATCGACCCCCTCATGAATGGAGTAGGTGCACCCTGGTTACTCTATGGTGTCGGTGCAGTGCTGGCACTTGTACTTACTTACTTCAAAGTACCCGCACTTGCTTTTGCACTGGGTATGTTCATTCCTTTGGAACTCAACTTGCCATTGCTGGTGGGTGGAGCTGTCAACTGGTATGTGACTTCCCGCAGCAAAGACGAAGCTGTCAATACAGAACGGGGCGAAAAAGGCACATTATTGGCATCAGGTTTCATTGCGGGCGGTGCATTGATGGGAGTAGTCAGCGCAGCAATGCGTTTTGGCGGCATCAATCTGGTCAACGAGGAATGGTTGAACAATTCATGGAGCGAAGTGGCTTCATTAGGTGCCTACATACTACTGATTATCTGGCTGGTAAAGGCAAGTATGCATATCAAGAAATAAAACAACAGGCATATACTTAAGCCAGCATGAGAGAGAAAAACTTCCCTTATATCGAAATTGTGGGTGTGTCAAAACGTGGATAATGTTGTCGTTTCGTTCGTAGGGGCGAGGTTGCTCGCCCGAAAACAGTTTGCTTTGTGTCTTCGGGCAGGCAAACCCTGCCCCTACAGCTGACGATGGGATAGGTCGGTTTAGTTTTGATACACTCCCGACTTTTAGTTTATGAGAGTTTCGACACACCCTCCTCATCAAATAATTGCCCCCCAAAAACTGATAAACATGAAAAACTCAAATATAATGAAACGACTATTCATGATGAGCTTACTCGCAATATCCACCGCTCTGTCGGCACAACAACCAATAGTATTGAAACTGTGGCCCAATGGCGCTCCCAATACAAACGGCATCACCACCGAAGAGCAGGAATTGGAAAAGAACCGCATCTCAAATGTCACAGTCCCTACCCTCACCATCTACCCGGCTGCCCGGCCAAACGGCCTTGCAATCATCATGTGTCCCGGTGGCGGATATGCTCGTCTGGCAATGGATCATGAAGGGCATGACATGGCACAATGGTTCAACACACAAGGCATTACCTATGCAGTATTAAAATATCGCATGCCCAATGGACATAGTGACATCCCTTTAAGTGATGCCCACCAAGCAATCCGTCTGATGCGCGAACATGCCAAGGTATGGAACTTCACCAAACTGGGAATCATGGGAGCATCTGCCGGCGGGCATTTGGCAAGCACCGCCGCCACACACTATACCCCCGATACACGCCCTGATTTTCAGATTCTTCTCTACCCTGTGGTCAGTATGAATCCCGTCCTTACTCATAAAGGCTCACATGACAATCTATTAGGTAAAAATCCGTCTAAAGAATCGGAAACACTCTACTCCAACGAACTGCAAGTAAAGTCGGACACTCCCCCTGCTTTCATCTTACACAGCAGCAATGATGGAGCCGTAGCGGTGGCCAACAGTATAAACTATTATATGGAACTAGTCAAGAATAAGGTTCCCGCCTCACTTCACACCTATCCCATCGGCGGACATGGTTGGGGATTCCGTGACAGTTTTCCATACAAACGCCAATGGACTGAGGAATTGGAACAGTGGCTAAGAAAAGAAATTCAATAAAAACGAAGGTGTGTCTAAACGCTCATACACTAAAAATCACGGAGATGTGTCAAAACTCCCTTTTTATCGAAATCACCCTCGCTACAACTACCTGTGGCGAGGGTGACTTTTAGTTTACGAGAGTTTGACACATTTACATTTGCACTCCTTCAAACATAAATATCATATTTCTTATTTTCTTGCTCCCAACTGTGCATCCAGATAGAACAAACCGGCTTCACCACCCAATTTGATTTTATCAACAATACCTTGCGCTGTAGCTTCTTCTTCCACTTGTTCGCGAACAAATCCCCACAAGAAGTCCTGAGAAGCCTTGTCTTTCTCACCGGCGGCAACATCCACCAACTTGTCAATCAGTTCAGAAACATGACACTCATGCTTGTAAACATGTTCAAATACAGCCAATGGTGACTCCCATTCTTGCGGAACGGAATCAATAGCACCCACTTTTGCCACACCGCCACGTTTCAAGACATACTGAGCCAACATATCAGCATGTTCATTTTCTTCACGAGATTGAGCTTTCATCCATGCAGCAAAGCCCTCATATCCTTTGGCCGCAAAGAAATAAGACATAGAAAGATAAAGGTTGGCTGACCACATCTCAGCCACAATCTGCGCATTAATAGCGTCTTGTAATTTCTGCGAAATCATAATTTTAGCTTTTTTAGTTAGTCACTTATCATAAATTATAATGGCAAATATAAAATTAAATTCAATACTTTACATCACTACAAGAGCTTTTTTTCTTGTTTTTTTTGAATAACACCACTTAAAGCTTTGTCATTCAAAAGAAAAGGTTTATCTTTGCACCCGCTAATACGAGATATTAGCATAAATTCAAATCATTAATTATAAAAACGTTATTTAGAAAATGGCAACTAAAATCAGATTGCAAAGAAACGGACGCAAAAGTTATGCGTTTTACTCAATCGTTATCGCTGACGTAAGAGCTCCACGTGATGGTAAATTTACTGAAAAAATCGGTACTTACAACCCTAATACCGACCCTGCCACAGTAGATTTGAATTTCGAACGCGCCCTTCATTGGGTAATGTGCGGTGCACAGCCTACTGACACTGTACGCAACATCCTTTCTAAAGAAGGTGTTTACATGAAGAAACACTTACTGGGTGGTGTTGCTAAAGGCGCATTCACCGAAGCAGAAGCAGAAGCTAAATTCGAAGCTTGGAAAAACAACAAACAGTCAGGTTTGGCTGCTTTGAAAGCTAAGCAAGAAGAAGCTAAGAAGGCTGAAGCTAAAGCTCGTTTGGAAGCTGAAAAGAAAGTAAATGAAGAAATTGCAAAGAAAGTAGCTGAAAAGAAAGCTGCTGAAGCTGCTGCTAAGGCTGAAGCTGAAGCTGCTGCTACTGAAGAAGCTCCCGCTGCTGAAGCAACTGAAGCTCCTGCTGAAGCATAATCCGCTCCTTTACTTCAAAAGAGTTAACTCCTCCGATTTATTCGGGGGAGTTTTTTTGTATGTATAAGTCTCATCTTATGGCTCAGTGCTAATTACAAGAGAGATAGCTTTCACACAGAATCTCCATGAACAGGAGGTTGCAACACTCATTATGTGTGAAAGAGGATTATATCAACTTTCCTGACGGACGGGATTCCCCTCACCGGCATCATTTCATCTTCCCTTCAAAAACTCTTGCTCGCTTCGGAAAACTCCAAGGTCTTTTTTGAAAAGTACTTTTTATATCAGACGATTGCTTGATTTGATACCGGCATTGTAACTCATAGTTCACACTTATCACCCACAGAATTTCCGGATTAATCCGATGTTGTCTCCTTCGGTTTTCAAACACTGCACACATCATGAACTCCCTAAGTCATTTCATTAGTCGGCCTAAGCGTTTTCGTCCTTTCGATTATGCCTGTCTGTCCGTCGGATTACTACAGACTCCGGCAATGGACTGTACGGTCTACCGTAGCAGACTATACAGTCCATTGCAGTAGACTGTACAGTCCGCTGCCGGAGACTGTAATAATTTTCCGTTTAAAAGGCCTTGGCTGACAGCAAGAAACGGCTTACTCTTCCCTTTGTGGGGGATACGTTATAAGGAGATAAAACAATGATTTAAATCCCCAAGAAAACAATGTGACCCATTACAAGGAAGAGATAGCTTTCACGCAGAACCCCCATGAACTGGAGGTTTCAACACTCATTATGTGTGAAAGAAGATTATATCAACTTTCCTGACGGACGGGATTCCTTTCACCGACATCATTTCATCTTCTCATCAAAAGCCCTTGTCCGTTTCGAACAACTTCAAGGTCTTTTTTGAAACTTCAAAGCCTTTCTTGAAAACCTCCGGTTCTTTTTGAAAAGCACATTTTATTCAGTCAGTTTTAGACCTGTGATAATAGGATTATGGTCTGAATAACGATAAGGATCGGATTGATAAAAGGACGTATATTGATATTCAAAATAGACCGGTTCACTCGCATTAATATCCCAAGGTGCAGCACCGGTCACCTGCCCGGTCAATGTGGAGGAACTAAGAGAATGATCCAAGTAACCTACCTCACCCTGATAAACATAACTCCATCTGTCAGGAGCATACTTTTGCAATTCGTTAGTATAACCGGCCTCCGTAAATATGCGTACCGGATCTTCATTGGAATAACTGTTCAAATCTCCTACCACCAACACATCAGTGTCGCCGTAATAATTCTTCAGATTTTCATACGTAGCCAAGCAATCCTTAGCCTCTTGCACCCGTCGAAAATTGAACTGAGACTGACCATCCTGCTGATCTTTATCACCTCCGGTAGCATTATTGCCTGACTTGGATTTAAAATGGTTCATGGCCAGAATCACTCTGCTGCCATTCTCTTTCAACTCGAAGCATTGAGCCACATGACGAAGGGGCAGATATGTGCCTTCATAGGTTTTAAACTCCATGTAAGGAGATACCTTTTCTGTATTGTAAATAAAAGCATTCTTTGTATAACTCGTTATTTTCTTGTCGCCGCTGTCAATACCTCTGTATTTACCGGTTACGCCACACTCCTCATTCAATGCCTGTACTAATTCATTGACCGAATAATCTCCCTCTTCTATTTCACAAACAGCATACACATCAGCATCCATTTCTTTCATCGCCGCCAATATTTTCTTCCGTTGCCTCTGAAAAGCGGCTTCATTTTTGGCCCCATTGCTATGTCCCCACATGGAAGGACTCGCCATATAATATTCAAGATTCATGCTGGCTACTTTCATATTATATTTTCCCACCTCAGGCATTTGCGGGCGGTCGTTCTTTTTTATAACCGGGCGGTCAGTAATAGTCAAAGCATAGTGATTCCCCGAAACAGACACCTTTCCTTTCAGATTCTCCAGCCTGGTTCCCACACGCAATGTATGGTTCTCGTCTGTCAATACAATGTCACCCGGAATTAGCAACAACTTATTTCTCATATTCTCTTCCAAAGCTTTTTTATAGTCTGAGCTACCCGGTGTCACTTTATCAGTAGGAGTCCGTAAAACTTGAGAAGAAAGAGTTATATTGCCTGTTGCCGACACTTTATAGGTAGCAGTAACAAACATTGCATTTTTTAGCGTCACTTCCTTCCCGAGCAATTCATCTGTAAAATCTTCGGGAAATATATAAGCCTTTGTGACGGGTGCAGGTTCTGGTTCTAAAGCATCCTTTCCCTTACTACAAGATACCGCCAACAGGATTCCTGCTGTCCATATTATATTCTTAACGTTTAAAATCTTCATATACATCTCCTTTCAATAAAAAAAGGGATGTGTCAAAACTTCCCTTTTATCGAAATCACCCTCGCTACAACAGCCTGTGGCGAGGGTGATTTTTAGTTTATGAGAGTTTCGACGCACCCTCTACTTTTTCATTTCAACTCTTTATTATTCAACCTTTTTCATTGAATCTTCCACATACTCAAACTTACCATTACCAATCACTTTATAAACGGCTGTCCAATTAATGTTGGAACTACCGTCATAAATTACAAAGTTTACAGTATAGGTAACATCAATACCGTCTACAGGAACAGCATCTGCATGCATTTTCTCCAAAGCGGGGATAAATGCTTTCGGCAAACGAGCCATCACAGTTTCCGTAATCTTGGCGTCATCCATTCCTTCATAACCTTTGGCATACTGTTCGCGGAATTTGGCAGGACGCAAATCTATATTGTTCTGATATGCAGTAGCTCCGAAATAATATTCACTTCCGGTCGGAGAAGCATAGGTAGTGGTATATCCATCACCTTTCTTGGAAATGCCAAGTTCTTTTTGGTCGACATTTTCCCACACCCAATCTACTATAGCCTGATAATATGCAGATATATCAGCTTGGTCTCTACCATTCGGCAGGTTTACCACAACACTAGGATCGTAGTTCCATTTACCATTACTTTTTACATATTGTTCTGTTTTGGTTGTCATATAAGTATTCTTTCCCCAACGGGCATCGGCAGCAGAATAAATATATGAATCACTATAAGCCTTAACAGAACCGCTATAGTACTTATACACGATAATCTTTTCATCATCATTCAAAGGATAAGCCACCTTCTTCGCCAGATAAGCAGGTAAATAGTCCTCAGCCAAAACACTAGAGCTGAAGTTAAAGTTCTTACCCGGTTCGCCCATTGCTGTATAATCATCCGGTGTCAGTACAAATACATCCTCATCACTTACCACATCCCAACCTTTTGCCGATTTTTCATAGAAAGCATATTGAGGTTCAGACTTAACCAGAACCGGAATGTCATTTCCTACGATAATATTATCGAGCTGGTAAGTAGTTGATTTCTTATCCTCCCCATTACCTACATACTTAAATGCTACACAAACACTTTTGCCTTCATAGTCCTTCAGTTCAACAGTTCCTGCCGGAGCCATCGTACCATATCCTTTTACCGGTTCTTGAGGAAGAGTAAACTCTGCTGTAATATCAGTCCATGTAGCCTTTGATACATCTTTTCCATCAAAATCTGTCGAAATAAGAACTGACAAACAGTCCGCATTCCAATAGCCGACACAAACATCGAAAGCCAGTTTCTTCTTCGCATCGTCAATTTTAATAGACGGAGTCACCAGCCATGCTTCACAGGCTCCCTTTCCGTTTGCCGAATAACTGATATACTGATTATCACTATAATTTTTCACAGACCATTTAGCCCCTCCTGTCGCATTGACATACCACTTACTGATAGAAGTCACATCACCACCTTTCAATGATTCAAAATCATACGAAAAGACAGGGTCATCCATTTTCTGCGGCACAGCATTCGCATTATAATTATATTCTGCAAACACATGGCTTCCTTCTTTCGCATCAGGAAAAGCGTTATTCAAAACCTTATATAATTTTGAAGTCGTCGACTTATTAAGATATGCTCCATAATATCCGGCCCCATGAACAATCTTATAATCATCATTCTTCAACTTATAATAATCAATCTTATAAAACTTATCATGTTTCACCGACTTGTCTTCTTTATAATCGAATGTGATTTTAAAGCTGGAACCATCATCGGCTGAAGGATATTGCTTGGACAACCAATCAGGCAAATAATTCTGAGCTTCATCTGCAGCAGAAAAATACTGATTAGTCTTCGGGTTACCTTTCAAAGAAGCCCAATCTGTAAATGTAATAGCTCCCTTCTTTACATCAGTTGGCTTGCCAAAATCATCGAAGCCATCAAAGTTATCTTCATTATAGTCACAACCCACTAGAGCCAAGGCTATAAATGCACTATATAATAATGTATACTTTTTCATTATTTATCGCTTTTAGAATTTAGAAATTAATCTTCAATCGCAATGAGTATGTACGTCCAAAAGCATAGAATACACCATAAGCATTCTGCCATGTACCGTCTGCATCTGTTGCATTTACAATATATTCCTGATTGAACAAGTTATTAATGTTGCCATACAGTGTAGCCTTACAACTACCGATATTAAAACGATAGCTTGCATTAAAGTCAAACTGGCCTCCTGAAGGTATCTTCCAAGGATCTTTAAACGTCTTTACTCCACCTACAACCAAACTACTTCCACTCAATGCAAAGTCTGCATAGTTGTTTGCATAGAAGTTATAATCCAAGCCTGCCCGGAAACCATCAAGGAACTTCACTGTAGCCCCCAATGCACCAGTCAATTGCGCAGAGTCGCCTACCTTCACTCCCTTCAACTGAACTTCAGACTTAGCATGATCAGGCGCATATATATCAGAAGCAATCGTACCCTTCAAATCAGCCAAAGGCTGTCCTTGTCCATTATAATAATATCCGGTAGCATTACTATCCCACTGCCAATCACCTACAGAAAGCATACCATTAATAGTCAACCAACGAGTCGGCTCTGCAACGAAATCAAGTTCTACACCCATGTGGCGTGCATCAACACCTTGCATATTAATGCTATAACGATCTACCGGGTTACTATTTTCATCCAAAATATCGCCACCCTTTGTCATCGTCTTATCCATCCAACGAGTATAATATGCATTCAAATTGACATTCAACCAAGAAGAACGATATCCATAACCTAATTCTGCAGAGAATACTTTCTCATTCACGGCATTGGGATTGGTGGCATTACTTACTGCTGCCGACAAGAAAGCGCCATACGAGAAGAATGGAGCACGGCTGATATAACCGACATTAGCAAACACATTATGGTGATCAGTAATATTAAAGTTTGCACCACCCTTGGCCGTCCAACCAATGAAGTTTACAGTTTCCGATTCAGCATGCTGCTTGTCATAATAAAGACGGTCATAACGCCAATAACCGGTATTGGAAATAGAACCTGCCAAGAAAGCACTTAATTTATCTTTATTGTATTCTGCTTGTGCAAATACTCCTTCCTGCATAACATATCCATCATAGTCACGGTAAACCACATCACCTACGGTCAATTTCTCATACTTCCAGTTAGGATCTGCAGCCGCTGCATTATTGACAGCTTTTACATTTTTACGTGAATCATAATCTACATAATATTCACCACCATAAAGATCATTCAACTCATTGGTATGAGTACCTTTATAATAACGGAAGTCTACTCCGCCATAAAAATCAATATTCTCGTTTAACTTCGTAGTGAAAGTCGACAATAAACCGTACCAGTTATGGTAGTTTTTAGACTTCGACATAGCCAACATAGAACCGTTTTCACTCTGCTCATTGAGTTCCTGAATCTTATCATACGCAAATGTACCATCTGCATTGCGGAATTTTGTAGTCAGCTTACCATAAGAAGCGCCACGCCAATCTGTATAAGAATAACCAAACTCAGAGTTTCCTTGTCCGTTATAACCATTACCGCGGCCAATAGAAACATAAGCGACAGTACTCAAAGTAGATTTGTCATTTATCTGCCATTGATGGTTTAATGAAATCTGAGGCTTGTGGTATTCATTATAATTGGAAGATTTGCGTTCGCCGTTCTTTCCGAAACCATAAGATGGATTATAACGATATTCACTTTTGCCTTTCATATATTTCTTCACTTCCTGCCAACCCTGAATAGTCAAGCCGTCATAACTGCTACTACGCTGATAGTGGCTTTGAGGTGCACCAAAGGCAGTAAATGACAATTGATGAGCATCATTTAATTTCTTAGAGATATTAAGAAAATAGTTATAACCTTCAAAGTCTGTACCTTGGATATAACCATCGCCCCATTTCTTTCCTCCTAGTAAACTGATGGCCCATCCTCCTTTCATCATACCTGTAGAAACAGAGAACAAAATGCTGTTCATGCCATCGTTACCCATACCATAAGAAATAGAACCGCCTTTTTTAGCGTCTGTAGAGCGAGTTACAATATTTAAAGAACCACCGACAGAAGGAACTGATACCTTAGAAGCTCCCAATCCACGCTGCACCTGTGTGCTACGAGTGACATCACTCAAACCAGCCCAATTACTAAAGTAAACGCCACCCCATTCCATATCGTTTACAGGAACACCGTTTACCATAACTGCAATATTTTCTGTTTTGAAACCACGCAAGTTAATATCCGAATCACCGTAACCACCACCTTGTTTAGTGGCATATACTCCTGGAGTTGATTTTAATATCTCAGGAAATTCCATAGTACCGAGCTTCTCTTCGATGAATTCCGGTGCTACGGTAGATACAGCCACCGGAGTTTTACGAGCTACGGCAATGGATGAAGTCACCACAACATCCCCCAAAGTATGAGTATCCAAATCCATTTTGACTACTCCCAAATTTACTTCACCCCGCTGAGTTAGTTTAACAGACTTATCCAAGTAACCTAAATACTTAAATTCAATTGTTGCCTTAGCTGAAGTCACTTTCAATGTGAAGTTACCTTCATAGTCTGTAACAGTACCCAAGCCAGTACCGCCTACCGTAACAGTTGCACCAATCAATGGCTCATTGTTTTCGGCATCTACCACTGTTCCTTTTACCGTTGCCTGCGCACCAGCAGTAGCAGCAAAACACAATGTTAAGACTGCTAACATGAGGAAATGCTTTAGATGATTTCTCATAATTTTGTTTTTGATTAATAGTTAATAGTTAGTTAGAAACACTAAATAGATAACAAAGGTAGAAATTATATTCATATTAATTGCATTAATATTGCAATAATTAAAGGAGGTATGCGGATTTTCCCAAGGAGTATTAAGATTGTATTACATTTGCTAATGACCACAACTAATACTTCTTTTACTGTATAGTGACCCACACACTTGAAAAAGCACTTCCGTTTATGCGGTTGAATGTCTTCTATCCGCTCTTCCGACATGGTTATCCCACAAAAAAAGGGAGGTGTGTCAAAACTAAAATGCCTATCCAATCGTCAGCTGTAGGGGCAGGGTTTGCCTGCCCGAAGACACAAAGTAAACTGTTTTCGGGCGAGCGAACCTCGCCCCTACGAACAAAACGACAGTATTATTCACATTTTGACACAACCCCCTTTTTAGGAGTCCATCAATACGATGGAAGCAAATTAATTAAAAAGATAGCGGACGCTGAACTGCACTGAATAAGTAGAATTTAAACTCATATAATCAGAATGTACAGAAGTCAGACGCTTACCATTGTTCTGCTGGAACTGATAAGCTCCGTTTTTATAGCTTAACAAAGCATCATTATTAATCTTTTTATAAGTTCCCCATTTACTGTTCAGGAGATTCAAGAAATTCTTAATATCAACTCCAACTTGCAACGTATTGCGTTTTCCGCCGATATTCATATAGAAGTCTTGCATAAACTTCAAATCCAGCTGATGATGCCAAGGCATTACTGCACCGCCACGCTCGGTATATTTACCTTTGCGTCCTTTCAGATAACTGTCATTATTAATATAGTTCCAGAAATCATCTCTTTGCATATCTGCTGTATAAGCCATCTTCTTGCCATTATCATCTTTAACTTCTGTTGCTTCGAAATTCCATGAATCCAATTCGTTGCGAGAAGCCGGAATGTAAAGCAAACTGTTGACTTTGTCACCTAACACATTGCTTGAGAAGGTATAAGTATGACGAGCGCCACCATATCCCCAGCCATCATAACCGGTATTCATTCCTTCGTAAATCAAAGAAATGGCAGAAGCAAAATGCTTGGCATATTCCTTACGGTATCCCACAGAAGCAATTATACGATGAGGAGAAACGTAATTTCCGAAGCCTAATTCGTGAGCATTAATCGGGTCAATAGAATACATATTGTTTTTATATGCAGAACTGACTTGGTCGCCCACACCATCTCCATACGACTTAGCACAAGCATGAGTGTAAGCCACTGACATATTCAAACCAAAATCAAATCGCTTTGCCAACTGTGCTGTAATAGAATAATAATATGCACCATGAGGGCCGTTCTCCAGCAGATAAGCGTCTTGTACACCGGGGTACTGACCTAGTTTATGACGCACATCATTATCGTTTAAGGCAACGGTTTCATCACTTACATAATAGTGAGGATTGGAAACCACCACCGTTTGCAGGTCTTTATTAAAGATACCTTCTAACGTGAAATCAATGTCACCCGGCAGTTTGGCATCAAAAGCCAAAGACGTTTTCCAAGTTGTGGGCATTGTCAAGTCTTTATCCAGAATGGTTGACTGATTGGAAGCCTTTAACTCTTTCGGCTTAAAGTTTCCTCCGTAAAGCTCTTGAAGCAAAGCTTTTCTATCCGAACCATGGAAGCTGGGAATAACTCCTGTAGCTTCTTCTCTCTTATTGAAGAAATAGCTGGTTTGTCCCACATTTGAATTTCCTACTGTCGAAACCAACCATACAAAAGGCATACGTCCGACATATATACCGGTACCGCCACGAAGCACATATTTGCGTTCTCCGGTCATATCCCAGTTAAAACCTACACGTGGAGATACGGTAATTTTTGCATCAGGAAGCTGATCGGTCGAATAATGGATTCCATTATAACTTTGCTCTGCAAAGTCCTTATTATAATTATCTTTTAAAGAAGGATAAACAGGCAACTCAAAACGGATACCGGCGGTCAGCTTAAAGTTATCGCTGATATTCATCTGATCCTGCAAATATAATGAATGTTGCATGGTAGTCATTTTAGCCATAAACTGAGATAAATCTTCAGAGTTGGAATGCATCATACCAAATGCAGCCGGCTGACGATTGTTTACAAAATCATCCCATGATGAATATACATAATATCCATTACCTGCCTGCTGAAATCCATTGACGGCTTTGTTGTGTTCAAACTGATAACCTAAAACGAAGTTGTGGATACCCATATTATAAGAAGCTTCGTCCGTTACTACCCATGTCTTGGCCTGTCCCAAGTTACCTACCGTAAATACATCCGGACCGAAAGTAGCATATAAAGCACCATTTTCGAGAATATCCACAGTCGGGAAGTTGAGGTCGCCTTCGTAACTGCGAGGCTCATCCTGGAAAGAGTATGTGGCACGTAATACATTATTCAATCTTCCTTCCAACCACTTAGAGTTCCATTCGGCAGCATACGAAGTAAAGTTGTACTCCTTAAAATAACGGGCACTTTCAAAATACAAAGACCCTGCTTTGCCACGACCTGAACCTTTTGAAATACCATCTCCACCGGGATAAATATCATTGGCGTAAAGAGGAGAAGTAGATGAAGAAGGGCCTGAGTTGTCTTTAGAATGAGCACGGGTGAAACGAACATTCAATTTATGGTTATCATTAATATTCCAATCCACACGGGCTACTACTTTATAAGCCGGAGTCTTGATAGAGTAATTTTGATAACGACCCGGATTATAATTATATTTCTCCATTAAATAACTGCTCATATTATCCATACCTATCCAAGTGCGTCCACTTGCATCGGTTGTAGTGGTAGCAAAAGGACGATGAACAACATCATCAAAGTTAACCTGAGAAGCATCGGTACGTGCAATAGCTGTCGGACCGGCACTCACGTTGTCCTCATATTCCCCATTCACAAAGAAAAACAATTTATTCTTAATGATAGCGCCACCAAGACTTGCACCATAAGTGTAATATTGAGATTTCTCCACATTTAAATTGGTATCTCCGATATGGTCTCCTTTCAGACTTTCATTAGACAAATAAGTATAAACTGTTCCCTTGAAGTCGTTTGTACCACTCTTGGTTACGGCGTTGATGGCACCTCCCGTAAATCCGCTTTGGCGCACATCATATGGAGTAACCGAAATGGAAACCTGTTCCAGCGCATCCAAAGAGATAGGAGAACCACCTCCCGGCAAATTCGAACCGATACCAAATGCATTGCTGAATGCCGCACCGTCGACTGTTACATACGATTGACGATAGTTACCACCGCCCACAGCAAAACCCGATCCGGTGGTATTGGCTCCCTGAGGAGTAAGACGCATCACATCATTCAGACTACGACTCACGGTCGGCACCAAAGACATGCGCTCGCTTCCAATATTGGTTACAGCTCCGGCACGGTCGGACTTCATGTTGCTGCTTTTGGATGCTGTTACTACAACTTCATCCAGCAATTCTGAAGACTCTTTCAGTTGTGCGTCCAAGACATAGTTATCTCCCAACTGAAGATTGATGTCTTTAAAAATAAGTGTTTGATAACCGATGTACGAAATCTCTACTTTGTAAGGACCGCCGGCACGCATGCCTTGAATAGAGTAACGTCCATCAAAATTAGTAATTGCGCCATAGTGTGTTCCCGAAGGCTCATGAATAGCCTGAACAGTAGCACCGATAATGACCTCATTGTTTGTGTCAACCAATTTACCACTCATAGAAGAAGTAGTAACTTGTGCATTGACCGTAGCAGCAATCACTAGCATGACTGCTGATAAAAAAGATCGCATTCTTTTTACCATAAAACCTACTGAATTAATTAATATTATAATTAATGTCTTAAAAGACGTTGCAAAGATAGCAAATAAGAATGGGATATATACTACATTCTAATTACAAAATGGGGGTTATAACAGAATAATGAATAAAAAACCCCTTAAAAGACAAAATCTCTTAAGGGGGAATCCGGCATGAAATATCAAATGCTCATCAATCTTCCATCAATTTGCGATAACGAACCCGCTTAGGCTCTTCATTGCCTAAACGCTTCATCTTATTTTCTTCATATTCTGAATAAGAGCCCTCGAAGAAGAACACTTCACTGTTTCCTTCAAAGGCAAGGATATGAGTGCAGATACGATCCAGGAACCAACGGTCATGGCTGATAACCACAGCACATCCGGCAAAGTCGTCCAACCCCTCTTCCAATGCACGAAGAGTATTTACATCGATATCATTGGTAGGCTCATCGAGCAGTAACACGTTGCCTTCTTCTTTTAATGCCATTGCCAAATGTAAACGATTCCGTTCACCACCCGAAAGCATTCCACAAAGTTTCTCCTGATCGGCTCCCGAGAAATTAAAACGGCTCAGATAAGCACGCGCATTAATGTCACGTCCTCCCATTCGAATAAGTTCGTTACCTCCACTGATTACCTGATACACACTTTTATTAGCGTCAATATCTTTATGTTGCTGATCCACGTAAGCCAGCTTCACTGTTTCACCTACTTCAAAAGTACCTTTATCTACTGTCTCCAGTCCCATTATCAAACGGAACAAAGTCGTTTTACCGGCACCATTCGGTCCAATCACGCCCACAATGCCATTAGGAGGCAACATAAAGTTCAGATTGTCAAACAACAGTTTATCGCCATACGCCTTTGCCACTCCTTTGGCTTCAATCACTTTATTTCCCAAACGAGGACCATTCGGAATAAAAATCTCCAGCTTTTCTTCTTTCTCTTTCTGATCTTCATTCAATAGTTTATCATACGAGTTCAAACGAGCTTTACCTTTCGCTTGACGGGCCTTCGGTGCCATACGCACCCAGTCCAACTCGCGCTCCAACGTTTTACGACGTTTGCTGGCCGTCTTCTCTTCCATCTCCATACGTTTGGTCTTCTGCTCCAACCAACTGGAATAATTACCCTTCCAAGGAATACCTTCACCGCGGTCGAGCTCAAGAATCCATCCAGCCACATGGTCAAGGAAATAACGGTCGTGAGTGATACAGATAACCGTTCCTTCATATTGTTGCAAATGCTGTTCCAACCAATCGATACTTTCGGCATCCAAATGATTGGTCGGCTCATCCAACAATAAGATATCCGGTTTTTGCAACAACAAACGGCACAATGCCACACGACGGCGCTCACCTCCCGAAAGATTCTTCACCGGCTGGTCTTCGGGCGGACAACGCAAAGCGTCCATCGCACGTTCCAGTTTACTATCCAAATTCCATGCATCCGTCGAATCGATAATGTCTTGCAACTCTGCTTGACGAGCAAAAAGTGCATCCATCTTTTCGGGGTCTTCATAATACTCGGGAAGACCGAACTTATTGTTTATTTCTTCGTATTCGGCAAGCGTATCAACTATATTCTGCACGCCTTCCATTACGACTTCTTTTACTGTCTTATCATTATCCAAATGCGGTTCCTGTGCCAGATAGCCTACTGAATAACCCGGAGAAAAGACTACCTCACCCTGATAACTCTTCTCTAAGCCGGCTATAATCTTAAGCAATGTAGACTTACCCGAACCGTTCAAACCGATAATACCAATCTTGGCACCATAAAAAAAGGATAGGTAGATGTCTTTTAATACCTGTTTATTCGCCTGGAAAGCTTTACTCACGCCCACCATCGAAAAGATGATTTTCTTGTCGTCTGCCATATCTTTATATCTTAAATTTTATAACTGTTTTTCTTCCATTCTCTTATAATACCAACAGTGTGTCACCGTTTCATAAAGAACCAATGAAACCACACAGATGCCCAAACATATCCAATATATTGTGTCAGGATAGCTTTCTGTCCATATATTCTCGAAAAACAAACCTCCCAACAAACCTACTTCCCATAACAACTGATAAGTGTTATTTCCTGTACCTCTCTCACAATGCAACGGCAAGCTTATCATTATTACAAAAAAGCGGGATGCAGTGATTCCAATGCCGACACCCAACAAAAGGGCCGCGATATAACTGCTCACTAAACTGTTTGAAAATGCCATCAACAATATTCCTGCAACTAAAGCCGCTTGTCCGAACTCCATCTCTGCACGACACGAAGTATGCGAAAGGGCATACTTGGAAACAAGCAGTGAAACTGCAAAACCTATCAGAATGCAAATATAGAATATTTCATTATAAATATGTGCAATAACGACTCCAAATATAAAAGAGACCAACAACATGTTTATTCCGGGAAGAAGCGTGCGAGGCAATAAAAAACGGTCTAAAGAGAAAAGAGGAGGACATAAAGGTGCACGAAAAGGAATATGAAGCAACGGAATCAATAATAATGCACCTATTCCAAATGCCGCACACACATAAACCACACAGGTAAAGCTCCAATAAGGATATATATAAACACCTAACGCCAGTCCCAATGCCATTCCAAACCTTCCGAACCAAGTAAAAGCGACGTTAGCATCTGTACGTCGGCGTGAAGCTGTAACATCAATTACCAAAGTGCTTCCGGTAGTCATTGTCACCACACTGAACAATGCCCCTTGCGCCATACGCAGTAAAGCTACCATCCCAACGGTGGCGACATAGGGATATAATAAACTTACTCCGGCCAGTAACGCCAGAGTAATGATACATACACTTTTCCGTTTGAAGGTGTCTATTATATAGCTGTTACAAGGACCGGGCAGAAACATTGTCAATCCAAAGACGGCAACGGCTCCCCCTGCTTCCGCATAGCTGCAATACCAATGTTGCACTATCCACAAAGGAAGTACGGGCAACATGATATAGAGCGAAATATAAAGGAAAAAGTTTGAAAGAGACAGGATTATCATATCTCTTGTCCATAATTTCGCCTTTTCATACGGAAAGAAGAAGTCATCAAACATATCGGAACCTTTTAATATTGTTCGTTCTCGTTAGGGAAATCTCCGCTTTTCACATCCTCTACATATTGACCGATTGCACCTTTCATTACTGTGTGTAAGTCTGCATAACGACGAAGGAAACGCGGACGAAAGCCGTCAGTCATTCCAAGCATATCGGCTACGACAAGTACCTGACCGTCGACATTACCACCGGCACCAATGCCGATTACGGGTATAGTCAGCTCTTTTGCCACTCTTTCGGCTAATGCAGCCGGAATTTTTTCAAGCACGAGTCCAAAGCATCCGGCTTCTTCCAGCAAATGAGCATCACGAATCAACTTTTCCGCCTCTGCATCATCCTTTGCACGTACTGTGTAAGTTCCATATTTATTAATGGATTGAGGCATCAAGCCCAAATGTCCCATAATTGGAATACCTGCCGAAATAATCTTCTTTACTGCATCGATAATCTCTTCTCCGCCTTCCAGTTTTAATGCATCGGCATGAGTTATCTTCATTATTTTAATTGCATTGGTCACGGCTTCGTACTCAGATGTTTGATAAGTACCAAAAGGCATATCAACCACCACTAAAGCACGTTTCACTCCGCGCACCACCGATTTACCGTGATAAATCATCTGGTCGAGTGTTATTGGGAGCGTAGTTACATTTCCCGCCATTACATTAGAAGCGGAGTCACCCACTAGAATAACATCAATACCAGCTTCATCCACAATCTGTGCAGTGGTATAGTCATAAGAGGTCAGCATCGAAATTCTTTCACCTCTCTGTTTCATTTCCACCAAACGATGGGTGGTCACCTTGCGTGTATCACCAGAAATATATCCTGCCATATTTACTTTAAATTTTATAAAACGGCTGCAAAGGTAGATGTTTTATATGACATTACCTCATTATCTCTTTCATTTTTTCGAAACTAAACTCTTTAAAGTCCTGAATAACAAGATTCGCCTTATCGCGTATTGCCTCCTCGGGATTGGTCGTTGCCAGTCCCACTACCGTCATTTTCGCACGGTTTCCGGCTTCCAGCCCATGAAATGAATCTTCAAAGACAACACAGTTTTCAGGGACTGTATCACAGACCTTAGCTCCTAACAAAAAACATTCGGGGTCGGGTTTTGAATGGGTAAACTTTTCTGCTGTAAGGATAAAATCTACATTTGCTTTCAACTCAGGATGCACACGATAGGCGTTACTCATCTTTTGCTCATTCGAACTTGTTACTATAGCTATCTTTATTCCATTGGCACGTAATTCTTTCATAAATTTCTCTACACCGGGTATATATTCATACAACATACTTTTCTCAAAGTTGTTCAAGCCATCTGTTATTTTTTTCTGAGCATCGTCCATTCCGGCAAAATATTTATCATAAATCCGCGTAAGGGTCTGGCCTTTAATCACACGTCCAAAATCTTTTATTTCAGGATGATATTGGCGTCCCTGCTCATCCCAAAAAACGCTATATTGAGTTTCTGTGTCCATCACCACACCGTCAAAGTCAAATAAAGCTGCAATATTTTTTGTTGTATCCATATATAAATTTAGATTGATTTAACGTGGCAAAGGTCTGAATAATCCATCACATTCTTAACTTTGCATTACTTAAAAATCATAAAAGAAGTATGAACCTTAGAAATGATTTTATTGTTATAATCTAATAATGTAAAAAACGAGATATGTTATTCAACGCAGAAAATATCCTATTAATTGGGTCGGTATTACTTTTTGTAAGTATTGTAGTTAGTAAAACAGGCTATCGTTTCGGTGTACCTACATTGCTGGTATTTTTATTAGTCGGAATGTTTTTTGGCAGTGACGGATTGGGGCTGCAGTTCCACAATGCCGATGAAGCACAATTCATTGGTATGGTAGCATTGAGCATTATTCTATTCTCAGGTGGTATGGATACCAAATTTTCAGAGATTCGTCCAGTGCTGTCACAAGGGATACTGCTCTCCACGGTGGGGGTATTACTGACTACACTTTTTACCGGTCTCTTTATATATTGGATTTCAGGTTTTGAGCATGTGAGTATCACCATGTCACTCATTACGGCCATGCTACTGGCAGCCACTATGTCTTCCACAGATTCAGCCTCCGTTTTCAATATTCTCCGCTCGCAAAGCATGAATTTAAAACATAATCTACGCCCTATGCTCGAACTGGAAAGTGGCAGCAATGACCCGATGGCATATATGCTGACTATTGTTTTAATTCAGTTTATAAACTCTTCGGGTATGGGAATGATGGATATTCTAGGCTCATTCTGCATTCAGTTTATAGTAGGTGGAGCTTCGGGGTTCTTATTGGGCAGGTTAGCCATCCTCATCTTGAATAAGATAAACCTTAACAACCAATCCCTCTATCCCATTCTATTATTAAGTTTTATATTCTTCACTTTCACGGTCACTGATTTGTGTAAAGGGAACGGCTATCTGGCTGTTTACATTGCCGGTATCATGGTAGGAAACAACCGCATAACGAACCGGAAAGAAATTTCAACCTTCATGAATGGTATGACATGGTTATTCCAAATCATTATGTTCCTGACATTGGGACTGTTGGTTAACCCCCATGAAATGCTGAACATTGCTGTTCCTGCCCTCCTTATCGGTGTATTCATGATTGTTTTTGCACGCCCTCTGAGTGTCCTGATTTGCCTGCTACCATTTAAGAAAATGAATTTTAACTCACGCATATTCGTATCATGGGTAGGCTTGAGAGGAGCAGTACCTATCATATTTGCCACCTATCCTGTGGTAGCCAATATACCGGATTCCAATCAAATATTTAATATCGTGTTCTTTATCACTATCTTATCTTTAGTGGTTCAGGGAACAACAATTTCATGGATAGCTAAATTACTCCATTTGGCCACTCCTCTCGAAAAGACCGGAAATGACTTCGGCGTAGAAATTCCCGATGAAATTAATACCGATTTAAGAGATATCATCCTGACTGAAGAAATGCTGGCCAAGGGCAACCGCCTGATGGACATGAACCTACCTAAAGGTACATTGGTGATGTTGGTAAAACGAGGAAACGAATTTATGATTCCCAATGGTTCACTGCAATTACACGCAGGAGATAAATTGCTGATTATTTCAGAAAATAAAGAAAGTACACCTGCCACTCCTCAATAAGGAAAGGGGCAAGTGTATCGAATAACAGGCCCTTCAGTTTAAAAACGCCCTCTTCTATTTAACTGAACAACAACATGATGTTGAGTATTGAAACAATAATAGCAATGGTATAGAGCACAAAACTGCTCCAACGGGAATTGACATACTTGCCCATCACTCTTTTAGAAGAGGTAAGCCCTACCTGCAAAAACACAGTAAACGGAAGCTGAATACTTAGAATCATCTGAGAAATAATCAATCCATAAAACGGATTGTCAATGAAAAATATAATCACTAAAGCCACCCCCAATGATAAAAGCACACCTATACGTGAGTGAATATCCTTTATATGATATGATTCTCCAAAGATACCGGCAAAAATAGAACCGGCTGCCATACCGCTGGTTATCGTAGACGAAATACCCGCCATCAGCAAAGCCAATGCAAAAATCACTCCGGCATTATTCCCTAATAGCGGGTCAAGCAACGACTTCGCTTGTTGCAATTCCTCCACCGGCGTACTTGTTTTAAAAAAAGTGGCAGCAGCCAGCAATATCATTGCGCTATTTATCGCCCATCCCACAATCATGGAAAACAGCGTATCATAAAACTCGTATTTCAAGACTTTACGAATCGAACCCTCATCCTGCTTGTTATATTCATGACTCTGTATCACCTCCGAATGCAAAAATAAATTATGGGGCATCACTACTGCACCGAGAACACTCATTATAATAAGCATACTGCCCTGCGGGATACTCGGCACAACCCATGCACGTGCTGCCACCGGCCAGTCTATATCCACCAAAAAGAGTTCATATAGAAATGACAACCCGATAACAGAGACAAACGCAATAATAGCTCGCTCTATCTTCTTATATGAATTGGAGAACAGCATGATAACCACAAAGAGAGTGGTCAATATAGAACCCCACACAATAGGAATATCCAACAACATCTGCAGCGCAATAGCGCCTCCCAGAATCTCTGCCAGAGAAGTAGATATAGATGCCAAAACCGCACTCCCCAAGACTGGACGTGCTATCCATTTGGGACAATATTGTGTAGCTGCTTCGCTCAAACAAAGACCGGTAACAATGCCCAAGTGCGCAACATTGTGTTGCAAAACAATCAACATCACCGTGGAAAGTGTAACGACCCATAATAAAGCGTAGCCAAACTCCGAACCGGCTGCGAAGTTGGACGCCCAGTTCCCCGGATCGATAAATCCAACTGTAACCAATAACCCCGGACCAATATATTTAAAGAAATCAAGACCACCTAAATAGCGTTTATGGTCTTTCCGTTTTAGTTCATCTATGAAATTAGACATGTCTTACTTTTTTTGTTTGCACAAACATACGAATAAAAAACAAATAAACACTTGCTTTGTTTACATATATATTCTATTTTCGCCCTAAAATACCCAACAATAATGAAAAAAGAAATCGTATTATCCGCCTTGCTCATAGCTGCATTGACTGCTTGTACCAGCAAAGGACCGGCCCGCAAATTTAAAGAGACCGCCGAAAAACTAAATAAAAGCTACCCTATCCGTTTGAATGAAACCGTTACCATTGACAGTACTCATTATGACGAACAGAACAATACTGTGAGTTACTATTATACTGTAACAGGAGAGCTGGACAGCCCACAGTTCATGAACAGTAATTATGCCACTTATAAAAAGGCTTTGCAAGAAGCTATTGATAATTCAGTGGAAATGGAGGAATATCGGAAATTTGGAAGTAAAATCAAATACATTTATTACTCGGGGAGCAATAAGAAGAAACTGGCGGAGTTCGCTTTCTAGTCAGCTTCGGCCTACCCATTCCACACGTACGTACGTGTAGCCTCATGCGTACGTACGTATGGGCTTATGCGTATATACGTGTGAGCTCATGCATACGTACGTGCAAACCCACGCGTACTAACGTTTATTCTTCCTCCGGTTTTGTAAAGCGAAACAGGGTCGGGTCTACCGGACGAATCAACACATTGTGTCCTTTTTGAAACTTAGATTTCAGTTTGGCAACCGTCTTTTCCAATTTCGATTTATTAGTATCAAAATACACAAAGCAAGTACGGTTCACCAGCCCTTCCTGGCCTTCCAAATAACTTTTCAACTGATAACTATAATGAGAACGTTGCGGCAACAATTTATTATTATCCAGTTTCACACTATCCAACAACTGGATATCTGTAAAATAAATCAATGAATCTGTAAACGAAGCAGACACACCTACTATATATACAGCCTTGGTTTTATTTCCTTTTAAAGAAAATGCCGAGCACAACATCAGCACGACAAATAAAGAGCAGAAAATCTTGATGAATTTCATAATTTGTTTTTTATTATTTTATTGAGGACAAAAGTAGTTATTTACCGCTAAATATAAAAAGGTAATAGATAAATTAACATTATTCCTCTATAAACGAACAAAAGCACAAGATGAAAGCTCAAACTTTCAACTCATGCTTTGTTTTCTTTTTGTTTTGGAAACCGAATTTGGTCTTATCCCAAATAGGCCTTGAGCAGCTTGCTACGTGAATTTGCTCTTAATCTTCTAATGGCTTTCTCTTTAATCTGACGTACGCGCTCACGAGTGAGTCCGAATTTATCGCCGATTTCTTCCAACGTCATTTCCTGCGTGTTAATACCGAAAAACATCTGGATAATATCCTTTTCTCTTTCGGTTAACGTAGAGAGTGCTCTATCGATTTCCTTCGAAAGTGACTCATTAACCAAGGAACGGTCTGCCATAGGCGAGTCGTCATTTACCAGCACATCCAACAAGCTGTTGTCTTCTCCTTCCACAAAAGGAGCGTCTACAGAAATGTGACGGCCTGAAACTTTCAACGTGTCCGAAATCTTGTCTACCGGAATTTCCAATTCATCGGCTAATTCTTCCGGAGAAGGACGACGCTCGTTTTCCTGTTCGAACTTGGAAAAAGCTTTGCTGATTTTATTCAGCGAACCTACCTGGTTCAACGGCAAACGAACAATACGTGACTGTTCTGCCAATGCTTGAAGGATAGACTGACGAATCCACCATACAGCGTAACTGATAAATTTAAAGCCTCGGGTTTCATCAAACTTTTCGGCTGCCTTAATCAGTCCCAGGTTTCCCTCATTAATCAAGTCAGGAAGACTTAACCCCTGATTTTGATACTGCTTGGCAACAGATACAACGAAACGCAAGTTTGCACGTGTCAGTTTTTCTAATGCCACCCGGTCGCCTTTACGGATACGTTGAGCGAGCTCTACCTCTTCTTCTACAGTAATCAAGTCTTCGCGCCCAATTTCCTGTAGATACTTATCAAGAGATGCGCTCTCTCGGTTAGTGATACTTTTAGTAATCTTTAATTGTCTCATTCTCTATAAAACAAATTTGGGATGCAAATTTACAACATTAAAATGGAATAACATCCATTTTGTTTGGAATATTTTTGCCAATAAATCAAAAAAGGACTTTTATCAGGGTAGTTCTTAAAATTATTAGGTTATTCCAATGCATATAGTCCTATTATTTTCATTAAGGACACTCCTTTAAATATAATAGGATGCACGACTAGTATAATACTGCCGTGCATCCACCAAACACACACCTATTGAAAAAATCTTATTACCTTATGTCTTTTTATCCTTTATGAATTATTCTTGAGTCAAGTCTACAGCGTAATTGGCGCGTTTACCTGACGGAAACATACCGCTTAAGAACAATACCTGATCGGGTGACTGAGTTGCAGCCTTCAGCACATTCTCCAAATCATTCACCGTTCTAATGACCTGTCCATTAGCTTTCAGAATAATGAATCCCTTACGGACACCGGCAGCTTTCATCTTGCCTTCCGTCACACCTGTTACTTCAATACCCGAACCGAGATTCAGTTGTTTCTTCAGCTCTTGAGGAACTTCGCGGAACGCAGCACCCAATATTTCCATGCCTGCATTCTTCACTACCTTCGTAGTCCCCTGTTCGTTCTTTAAAGTCAATTCAATATCTTTTTCTTTCTTGTCACGTAAAACTTTTACTGTAACCTTGTCACCCGGACGATGCTTAGCCAAACCTTCCTGCAGTTCTGCAAAGTTCTTCACTCTCTTGCTATCTATTCCAATGATAACATCATTCTCCTGCAACTTACCTGCAGCAGAACCTCCTTCGATGATTTCACGAACCCATACGCCATCTACTGCGCCCAAGTCTTTCACTTGTTTCTTCATTGCATCATCCATTAACTGCTGGTCATCATTAATCGGTGTGCCTTTAATACCTAGAATAGCACGCTGCACAGTCCCATACTCTTTCAAGTCTGATACAACTTTCTTCATAATGCTGGTCGGGATAGCAAAACCATATCCTGAATAAGCCCCTGTCGGTGAATACAGTACAGAGTTGATACCAACCAATTCACCTCCCGCATTAACCAGTGCCCCACCACTATTACCTTGATTAATGGCAGCATCCGTTTGGATGAATGATTCTACACCTTGATTATATACACCCAATGTACGAGCTTTTGCACTGACAATACCGGCAGTTACAGTAGACGTCATGTTGAATGGATTACCTACCGCCAACACCCACTCTCCTACCTTCAATGCATCCGAGTCACCTATAGGTACTGTCGGAAGGTCATCAGCTTCAATTTTAACTAAAGCTAAATCCGTACTGGGGTCTGCACCTATCACGCGTCCTTTAAATTCACGTCCGTCGTTCAGCTTGACACTGATTACATCTGCATTATCAATCACATGGTTATTAGTAACAATATAGCCATCCTTTGATATAATCACACCTGAACCAAAGCCAACCCTTTCCGGAGTTTGTACCTGGCGTTGCTGGCCTCCGCCTCTACCGTTTCCAAAGATATCACCAAAGAAATCGGAGAATGGGTCACGAACTGTTACAGTCTGAGTCTTAGATTCTTGGGTAGACTTTATATGGACAACTGCATGTACAGAGTTCTCGGCCGCCTGAGTCAGATCGACCGGTTGCATATTTATTGCATCCAGAGCTGCCAATCTTGTATTCTGGTTTTGTTGGAATACATCATTAAAAGCCAAACTCTTATTCTGTTCAGGCTTCAACATAGTATAAGTCGTTACTCCTGCCACACCTGCGCTAACAGCTACAATCGCCGTTGCTCCTAGTACCATTTTAGTTGCTTGTTTCATAACTTAATATCTATTAATTTGTTAATTTCATTTTTTAGTTTAACTTTTATATCGCTAAAGTAATGACAAAATATGTACGGTTGTATGCATTGTCAGGTAAATTTTCCCTCTTTTAACAGAGACATACAGACACTTAACAGGGGTTAACCGCAATATCTGCCAAATTTGCATTCGTTATCAATAGCTGACAGCACATCTGTCAGAGGCATAAATTCAACATTTTACATTCATTTCAATACTTTTTCTCATCCTTTTGCTGCACTTCGGGCTAAAAGCATTATCTTTGTCCGCTCAAAGCAGTCGGCCGGTCTGTCGCTGATGCCACAAGGCAGAAGAGGAAAGTCCGGGCAACATAGAGCATCCTACTTCCTAACAGAAAGCTATCTGCGAAGGTAGAGTAATGCAGAAGAAAAGAACCGCCCTGTTCTTTCGAGGACAAGGTAAGGGTGAGAAGGCGGGGTAAGAGCCCACCAGCCGCATGGTGACATGTCGGGCTGTGTATCTTAGGAGTTGTAAGGTCATGTAAACCGGCATTATGAGGGTTGCTCGCCCCACGTCGGAGGGTAGACCGCTAGAGCCTGTTGGTGACAACAGGCGTAGATAAATGACAGGCGCTTTGCCGCAAGGCAAGGAACAGAACCCGGCTTATAGGCCGACTGCTTTTTTTTATATATAAAGAGCCTAAATGAGTACCATGAACAAGGAAAAGCTGAAAGGCCTGCAATCGTTTCTCAAAGATGATATATGGCGAGTGACGGAAGACGAGGTTAGCAAATCTCGTGGAATACTTTATAATGCAATAAAGATAGCAACCCTCTCCATCCGTGAATTTACCCAAGGACGTATTATCAACAAAGCTTCTGCGCTGACATACAGCACATTGCTTTCCAGTATTCCTATATTGGCCATATTATTTGCCATTGCACGCGGCTTTGGTTTCTCCAATTTATTGGAAACCCAGTTTCGCAGTGGACTGGAAGGCCAGAGTGCAGCCGCAGAGACGGTTCTCGGATTGATTGACTCTTATCTGATTCACGCCAAAAGCGGCGTATTTATCGGTGTCGGTTTAATCATGCTGTTTTGGACTATCCTCAGCCTGACATACAACATAGAACGTACTTTCAATTACATTTGGCAGGTGAAGAAGCCACGCACGCTTTACCGTAAAATGACAGACTACTTTTCCATCCTTTTACTTCTTCCGTTATTAATTGTATTGTCAAGCGGTATTTCAATCTTCATGACGACAATGCTGAAGAATATGGAGGATTTTGTGTTGTTGGCACCGCTAATGAAATTTATGGTCAGGCTTATTCCTTTCATACTCACGTGGGGAATGTTCACAGGGCTATATGTGTTTATGCCCAATACAAAGGTAAAAATCAAATATGCTATCATACCCGGTATCATAGCCGGTACTGCTTTTCAGGCATTCCAATATTTATATATCGGAAGCCAGATATGGGTTTCGCGCTACAATGCCATTTACGGTAGTTTCGCCGCTATCCCGATGTTCCTGTTGTGGACACAAATATCGTGGAGTATCTGTCTTTATGGTGCGGAACTGTGCTATGTGGCCCAAAATCTGAAGAATTACAGTTTCAGCAAAGAGACTGCACATATCAGCCGCCGGTATCATGACTTCCTTTGTATCCTCATCATGTCACTCATCTGTAAACGTTTTGAAACGGAAGAACCTCCTTATACTGCCGTTACATTGAGTGATGAGCATAAGATTCCCATCCGGCTTACCAAAAATATATTATACGAACTGCAAGACATGCACATGATTTATGAAACCCCGGTAGACGATGACGATGAATCTTTTGCATACCTTCCGTCTGTAGATATAAACCGGATGAATGTAGCAATGCTCCTGAACAGACTGGATGTAGCCGGTTCAGAAGCATTCAAGATTGACCGCGAGCGATACAGTGCTCCGTGGGAGGCACTGATGCAGGCCCGCGAAGAATATTATCAAAGCACCAGCAAGATACTGCTGAAAGACCTTTAGTTATTGAACTGCATCATGCGGCTCAAATATTTGCCGATGATATCGAACTCTATATTTACGATACTTCCCGGTTGGAAAGTGTGAAAATTGGTATGTTCGTAGGTGTAAGGAATAATAGCAACCTGAAAAGTGTCATCTGTCGGGTTGCATACGGTCAGACTAACCCCATTTACGGTAACCGAACCTTTATCCACTGTAATATAACCACGTTTTGCCATTTCCTTGTCAAATTTATATTTGAAAGTATAATAACGACTGCCGTCCACGTCTTGAATACCGATACATTCCGCAGTCTGGTCTACATGCCCCTGCACAATATGTCCGTCCAAACGTCCGTTCATCATCATACTGCGCTCCACATTCACTTTATCCCCTACCTTCAACAGTCCGAGGTTGGAACGTTCCAACGTTTCTTCAATAGCAGTCACTGTATATGTACCATCCTGAATGCTTACCACTGTCAGGCAAACACCATTGTGAGCAATGCTCTGGTCTATCTTCAGTTCGTCTACAAACGAACATTTCAATGTAAGGTGTAAATTAGTTCGTTCTTTTTCCGAACGTACTACTTCTGCATATTCTTCTACAATTCCTGAGAACATAATTCATTAATTTAATAGTTGAAGTGCAAAGATAAAGAGAAAAAGCCGTCTTAAATAAAAGATTTATGTATTTTTGCACAAATTACATTGCAAACATTACTAATACTAACAAATATGGATAGCACAAGAATCGTTGGCGAAAAGATTAAATCGCTGCGTGAAACAAAAGAAATCAGTGTAGCAGAACTAGCAGAACGTTCGGGGCTTGCCGAGGAACAAATCAACCGCATAGAAAATAATGTAGATCTTCCTTCCTTAGCTCCTCTCATCAAAATAGCACGTGCACTGGGTGTACGCTTGGGCACTTTCTTGGATGACCAAGAAGAACAGGGGGCAGTAATTTGTCGCAAAGAGACTGCCGAAGATACAATCAGTTTTTCAAATAATGCAATGGACTTACGCACTCACATGCGCTACCATTCTCTTTCAAAATCGAAAGCCGACCGTCACATGGAACCCTTCATTGTTGATGTAGCTCCGAATGAGAATGTTGAGTTTACTCTTTCATCACATGAAGGAGAAGAGTTCATTTATGTCATGGAAGGCGCCATTGAGGTATGCCACGGCAAGAAATGTTATGTAATAGAAGCCGGCGACAGCATTTATTATGACTCTATTGTTCCTCATCATGTACATGGACTTTGCGGACAGGCAGCCAAGATATTGGCAGTAATTTACACACCCATCTAAACCGGATTTGACATGGAATTATATACCCGAACTCTTGGGGACTGGCTCGAACATTGGGCTGAAACCACTCCGGATAAAGAATATATCGTTTATTCAGACCGCAACCTGCGTTTTACCTGGAGACAATTCAATGAACGTGTGGATAATATGGCAAAAGGGTTGCTTGCCATCGGTGTCAAACGAGGCACTCATGTAGGAATCTGGGCAGGTAATGTACCCGACTGGCTCACTTTCCTCTATGCCTGTGCCAAAATCGGTGCCGTAGCTGTAACTGTAAATACAAACTACAAACAGGCCGAACTGGAATATCTTTGCCAGAATTCAGATATGCATACATTATGTATCGTCAATGGCGATCGCGGCTCAGACGATTATGTCAACATGGTTTATGCTATGCTGCCCGAGCTGAAAAGTTCGCAACGCGGATATTTAAAAAGCAAACGTTTTCCATGCATGAAGAATGTCATCTACATTGGCCAGGAAAAATACAGAGGAATGTATAATACCTCCGAAATTCTTCTATTGGGAAGCAATGTAGAGGATGACGAACTCACCGAAGCCAAAAAACAAGTAGACTGCCATGATACGGTGAATATGCAGTACACTTCCGGTACGACAGGATTCCCAAAGGGAGTCATGCTTACACATTATAATATAAGCAACAATGGCTTCCTCACCGGAGAGCACATGAAGTTTACTTCGAATGACAAGCTATGTGTTTGCGTTCCTCTTTTCCATTGTTTCGGTGTAGTACTTGCCACCATGAACTGCCTGACACATGGATGTACACAAGTAATGGTCGAACGTTTTGATCCGTTGCTAGTACTCGCATCCATTCATAAAGAACGGTGTACAGCTCTTTACGGAGTGCCGACAATGTTCATCGCCGAACTGAATCATCCGATGTTTGACATGTTTGACTTGTCAAGCCTTCGTACAGGCATTATGGCAGGCTCTCTCTGTCCGGTAGAACTGATGAAAAAAGTGGAAGAAAAGATGTTTATGAAAGTGACCAGTGTATACGGACTGACAGAAGCCGCTCCCGGCATGACGGCCACTCGCCTGGACGACCCATTCGATGTGCGTTGCAACACGGTAGGCCACGATTTTGAGTTTACAGAAGTCCGGGTCATCGACCCCGAAACAGGCGAAGAATGTCCGATAGGCGTACAAGGAGAAATGTGCAACCGCGGATACAACACCATGAAAGGCTATTATAAGAACCCGGAAGCCACGGCCGAAGTGATAGACCAAAACGGTTTCCTACATTCGGGAGATTTGGGAATTAAAGACGAAGATGGAAATTACCGAATCACAGGACGTATCAAAGATATGATTATCCGTGGTGGGGAGAATATCTATCCGCGTGAAATAGAGGAATTTCTCTATCAGATGGAAGGAATCAAAGACGTACAAGTAGCCGGCATCCCATCGAAAAAGTATGGTGAGGCAGTAGGTGCCTTCATTATCCTGCACAAAGGAGTAGAAATGAATGAATTTGATGTTCGCGAATTCTGCACAGGCAAAATTGCACGATACAAGATTCCCAAATATATCTTCTTTGTAGATGAATTTCCAATGACCGGTAGCGGAAAGATTCAGAAATTCAAGTTAAAAGATGTAGGACTGGAGTTGTGCCAAAAACATGGAATAGAAATTATTTAATATATGTTCATGAGGTCAAAACAGGGATAATGCTGTCGTTTAATTCGTAGGGGCGAGGTTCGCTCGCCCGAAAACAGTTTACTTTGTGTCTTCGGGCAGGCAAACCCTGCCCCTACAGCTGACGATGGGATAGGCCGATTTAAATTCGACACACCCTCACGTTTTCCTTGTTATAAGACCCAACAACAAGCATCAGTTACTACTTTCTTACCATTCTTCGCCGATACTTCTATCATGTTCTTTCCTTTGTTCAGCCGGATATCTTTAAAGACGCATACTTTCACGCCATCCGGTTGCATTTTTCCTGCCAATTGGTTATTTACCTTCAGAGTTACCTCAGCACAATTAGAAAATACCTGAACCTCTGTCACCGGTTTTACGCGATTCACGCTACGACGCCCGGCAATATACACCATCGGTTCAGGGTTCCAGTTGGCCTTATAGAAATAGAATGCATCCTTTTTAACTTTACGGTTGTGTGTTACCAACCCTTTATCATTGATACCCGGACGATCACCTTCCGTACGATGAGCAGCTCCGAAGTCAAACATATTCCAAACAAAACTTCCCCAAACGTATGGACGTTCACTGATAATCTTCCAGTTCTGAATATGGTATTCCGTCTGCCAATTTTCCGGATGCCACCAACTTCCCGGACTGGTCTGCACCAATGAATCCTGTTGATGGTAAATACTTGCTCCTGCCCCATACTCACTGATAGCAATCTTTATTTGGGGATGTGACTGATGTGTCTTGTCCAACCACGAAGCCAATGTCGCCGGAGTTGCTCCATACCAACCGTCATATCTGTTCCAGGCAATATTATCTGTTATGAAATTAATAGCACCGCCCTGGTTACTGGCTGATGTAGTGGGACGTGTCGGGTCTTCCTGATGTGCTAGCACATTCAGTTCTTTGATGTACTCCAACGGATTGTCTCCATTTTCTTTCAGTTCATTAAACAACCCCCAAAAGCATATACTAGGATGATTAAAATGCTGGCGGACCATCTCCTTCAACTGTTCTTTACCATTCTCACGAAAAGAAGGCTGGTCGACAAAACCTTTGTCTGCATAACCTCCCGGGCCCACAAACGGTATCTCCGCCCACGTCACTATTCCATTCCTATCCATCAAATCATACATATAAGCAGCTTGTGGATAATGGGCCAGCCGAATGGCATTCACCCCCATCTCAAGCATCAACCGGGTATCTTCTTCATGGTGCATAGGATGGAGTGCATTTCCCACCTCCGCCCATTCCTGATGGCGGCATACCCCATGCAGAGGCAAATGTTTCCCATTAAGAAAGAAACCCTGATTGGCATCTGTCGTATAATAACGAAGTCCCAATGGTTGTTCCACTTTATCTATCTCTTTTCCATCCTTCATGAGGGTTATCACGGTCTGATACATAAAAGGATCTTCAGTACCATTCCATAAATGGGGATTTGGCAAGGTAAAGCTCATTTCTTCAGATTGCACCTTGGTATGGGGTGCAACAGTCACATTCTTATCTGCCTGATAAATCACTTTATCGCCCTCTTTCACTTGGAGCTTAAGAGTTGCCTGCCGGGGGTGTTCCGTTCCGTTCGACAGGTTGATACGGGCCAAAATGCCGGCTTGCTTCTTATCCACCTGCTGCTGAACAAGATATACTCCCGGAGAAGCATAATCTAAAGGAGAGATGCAAATATCTTCTGTAACAAGTAAATGCACATCCCTATAGATACCCCCATAGAAATTAAAGTCACCTACCAAGGGCATGACATCAAGCTGTTCACCATTGTTCACACGAACCAGCACAGTATTATCTTTCCCATAATTCACCTTATCAGTGATTTCAAAAATAAATGCCCCATAACCACCCCGATGCTCTCCTATCTGTTTGCCGTTGATGAAAACATTACTTACACAGTTCGCCCCTTCAAAACGGAGAAACAGTCGCTTGCCTTTCCACTCGGAACGAATAAATAGTTTCTTGTCATAATTACCGATACCGCGTTTATAGTCGGGCTTGCCACTCAAAGCATCTTGTGCATTCCAAGTATGGGGTAAATCTACCCGGCGACTTGAATTCTTATCCACTTGATGGGAGAACCGGAAGTTCCAATCTTGATTGATGAGTATATTCTCTCTTTGTGCAAGAGTCTGCATACTTACCGCCATGGCAAATAATGCAGAGAAAGTCAGTCGAAGGTGTTTCATGTTCTTATCTTTTAGCATCCATGCAATTTAAGTTTAACAATATCATTACCTCTACAGAGGGTTTATTGTACAAAGATAGAGCAGTATCGCTACCACCAACTATAACTTTTGTCGATTTCATCTCATAAATTTGTCCAAATAAGGGAAGAACGGAGTATATGGGCATAAAAAAAGGAGCAACGCCTTGCTCCAACCTTTGTTAACCTTAAATCTAATACTATGAAAAACACAGTGCAAATGTACGGACTTTTGGGAATCCTGCAATAGTTTGTCCGTCTTTTATGCATCAAAACAATGTTATTTAACATAAATCGGCATCCCATTTACAGCTGTTAGCTAAACTGGGATACCGATTTTAATTTCATTAAAGCTTGATTAATAAGTATGGCTGTCTTTTCCCAATTCTTTTGCTGTAATAGGCTTTCGGTCTATTGCACGCCAAGCATAAACAATGTATGCCAAAACAAAAGGTACTAAAATAGATACATAAGCCATGACGCGCAAAGTAAACTCACTGGAACAACTGTTGGCCAGTGTCAATGAACTTTGCAAGTCAGCAGTAGAGGGATAATATGCTGTATTATTATAACCCACACAAAGCAACAGTGACAAAACTGTCAGCACAGTACCGATACCCGCAAACCAGATACCATTGGTAGATGTCTTACTGAAAATAGATTTGCCGATGCCGAATAGCACACCGACCACTCCTATCAGGAATAAAACCAAGAGGATAGGCATATCAATGAAATTCATAAAATACTTGTAAGGTTCCATATATACTTCCTGTGTATCGGGACTGACAGCAAAGCCATCACTCAATAATGTACGTATCACAAATGCCAGAAAAAGAATAAGAAAAGGAATCGTATCCGTAATCAATTGGCGGCGGCAGTGAGGAATTAATTCTTCATCGCGGATATTATTGATAAAATATAAATTACCCAAGATACGTGCCAAGAACAAGACAGCAAAACCCAAAACAAGATTCCACGGATTAGTCAGTGCATCCAACCCATGCCATCCATTAGCCCAACTACTGATGACAGGCATCAGTTCATTACCCATATTTCCTTTATTCACCAAGAAATTAGAACCGGTAAAGAATGTAGCCACTGCCCCACCCAGTAATAACGGTCCTACCACTCCGTTAATTACCAAAAACCATTGATAGGTGCGTTTACCTAAAATATTACCCAGTTTAGACTGAAACTCATAAGACACAGCCTGCAACACGAAAGTGAACAAAATAATCATCCACAACCAATACGCACCACCGAAACTGGTGCTATAAAACAAAGGAAAGGAAGCGAAGAAAGCTCCTCCGAAAGTAACCAACGTAGTAAAAGTAAACTCCCACTTACGCCCGGTGGAATTCACCAGCATGGTACGCTCTTCGTGAGTACGGCCCAAAGTGAACAATAAAGAATTGCCGCCCTGTACAAAAAGCAGGAACACCAACAGGGCACCCAGCAATGAAACCAGGAACCACCAATAGTTTTGTAGAAATATATAGTCCATAGAATTTTATTTAAATGATAAATGATGGAATTACAGCGAACAAGGTTATTCACCCTTTATTGCCTCCGGCCCTTTCTTTATGGCCTTAACCATAATATTGATTTCGGCAATCAGCATAACGGTAAACAGAATCAGGAAGATAAAGAAAGTTATCTGCACGGAGCTCGTCTGCAACTTGGATATAGCGGCTCCCACCGGCAACATATCCTGAATAGCCCACGGCTGACGACCGACCTCGGCTACCACCCAACCGGCTTGTCCGGCAATGTATCCCAACGGAATAGTCCAAAGTGCAAGTTTCTGCAACCACCTTGCATCTTTCAACTTGTCTTTCTGCGACAGGACAAGTACTACAATAAAGAATAAGATGAAATATCCTCCCAGCCCTACCATGATGCGGAACGACCAGAAAGTCAGCCCGACAGGAGGAACTAAATGAGTAGGATCTTTGATATATCCATAGCCGAAATAAGCCACATTCTCGTCCAATGTTCGGCGCGCTACACTTGCAGCCTCTTTATTACCTTCTTTCTGGGCTTTACGGAAAGCGTCCAAGGCAGCAATCGCCTTCTGACCACGCTCTATCTTCTCTTGTGCAGAAAGAGCGATGGTTCCCTCCGGAGTTTGATAACCGCCTTCCAGTAAATTGTTGATGCCCGGCACATACCCATCTATGTCATGAGTAGCCAGAATAGAAAGCATTTTTGGAATCTTAATATCTCCTATCACAGTAAACGGCACTCCGTTGCCGCCATCTCGAAGTCCTTCGGCCGCTGCCATTTTCATTGGCTGCACTTTCGCCACCTGCACACCGGAGATATCTCCGGTCCATGCTACTATCAACGAAGCTACCAAACCAAAAGCGGCAGCTACCTTAATGCTTGCTTTTGCAAATTCAGTCTCGCGCTTGCGAAGCAGATACCAACAACTGATACCCACCACAAACACAGCACCGAGTACCCAGCCACTCAGTACGGTATGGAAAAACTTAGCCACTGCCATTGGTGAGAGTGCCACCGCCGCAAAGTCCACCATCTCATTACGCACCGTCTCAGGATTGAATGCCATACCCACCGGATACTGCATCCAAGCGTTGGCTACCAAAATCCACCATGCGGAAAGCGTTGCACCGATACCTGTCAGCCATGTAGATGCCAAGTGAAAGCGTTTACTTACCTTGTTCCAGCCGAAAAACATGACGGCAATAAACGTCGCTTCCATAAAGAAAGCCAAAATACCTTCAATTGCCAACGGAGCACCAAAGATATCACCCACAAACCATGAGTAATTACTCCAGTTCGTACCGAACTCAAACTCGAGGATTAACCCTGTTGCAATACCTACAGCGAAGTTAATACCGAAAAGTTTCATCCAGAACTTTGCCGTGCGTTTCCAGAATTCCTTACCTGTGGCTACATAAAAAGTCTCCATGAGCCCCATAATCATAGCCAGTCCCAATGTTAGAGGAACAAAAAGCCAGTGATACATGGCCGTCAGTGCAAATTGCGCCCGCGACCAGTCAATTAGCGAAGTGTCAATGTTTTCAAACATACCGTTTTGATATTAAAATGTTTATGGATTTGCACGTTTAATCAACTCTTCCCCCACATATTGCTGCTTCTCTTGAGGGGTCTTCTCCTTTAAAAAAGAAGGAAAGAAAAAAAGCTTCAAAATAAAAAACATAATAAACAGTTTGATAAGGATAATGGCCCAAAGCGTCCGGCCAAGGGTCATTTCACGGAAACCGTCCCGATAGAACGTCCATATACGGGCTAACAAAGTATTACTCATAGAAACTTATCTTAAACTTGTAATTATTACAAAGAAAAACACTTTATCGGTAAAAAGCAAGTTTTTGTCCATAGAAATATGCCGATAATCTATATTTATTGCCGATAAAAGCAATGCTCCCTACATTTGCAATAACAAATTAAACCCCAAAAAGGATGAGACAACGAGTAGTATATTTAGCAATTAGCTTATTAGCGGCCTCTTCATTAACCGCCCAGGAAGCAAAGAAATGGACTTTGAACGACTGCATTGAATATGCCTTGGAGAAGAATATCCAGTTACAGCAGGACAAAATCTCATTGGAAGAAAGTGATGTGGATGTAATGACTGCGAAAGCAGCCCTCTTCCCCAGCCTATCGTTCAGCACCGGACACAATGTTACAAACCGTCCGTATCAGGAAAACAGCAGCACCGTCAGCGGTACTGAAATCATCAGCAGTAACAACAAGACCACTTATAGCGGCAACTACGGACTGAATGCCCAATGGACGGTTTGGAATGGGAACAAACGCATGAATACAATCAAGCAAAGAAAAATGAACCGCGAAATAGCGGGACTCACCGTAGCCGAAACAGAAAACTCATTGCAAGAACAGATTGCACAGGTGTTTATCCAAATTCTATATGCCGACGAATCGGTGAAAATTAATGAGAATACCTTGCAAGTGAGCCGCGCCACTTACGAACGTGGCGTGGAACTCTTCAACGAAGGAAGTATCTCCAAAGCCGACCTTGCACAGTTGGAAGCTCAGGTTAGTAATGACCAATACCAATTGGTCACAGCCCAAAGTTCACTTCGGGATTATAAATTGCAACTCAAACAACTGCTCGAGCTAGACGGAACGGAGGAAATGAATCTTGTTCTCCCCGAATTGGCAGACGAACACGTGCTACAGCCCTTGCCCAGCCAGACAGATGTATATCAGCAGGCATTGGCTTCACGTCCCGAAATACAAAGCAGCAAACTTAATATCGAAAGTTCAAAGTTGGACATTTCCGTTGCCAAAGCCGGCTACTACCCCACCATCAGTTTAAGTGCCTCTACAGGCAGTACCACCAACAGTGCCAGCGAAAACGCTTGGGGGAAACAGATGAAATATGGTTGGAACAACATGATAGGAATTAATCTCAGCATCCCTATCTTCGATAACCGCCAAAACAAAAGTGCTGTTCAGAAAGCACGTCTGCAATACAGCAGCAGTCAGCTCGATTTGATTAATAAACAAAAGGAGCTATACAAAAATATAGAAAGCCTTTGGCTGGATGCCACAAATGCCCGGCAGCAATATAATGCTGCCGAAAGCAAACTGAAAAGCAGCCGGACCAGTTTTGATATGGTAAGCGAACAATTCAATCTGGGCATGAAGAATACGGTGGAACTCCTGACCGAAAAAAACAACCTGCTCAGTGCACAGCAACAACGCATTCAAGCCAAATATATGGCTATCCTGGACCGCACGTTGCTGAACTTCTATGCAGGACAAGAAATAAAGTTATAATACCGAAAATATAAACGTCATACATAAATATAATATGGAAAAGAAAAAAACTATCCTCCTCAGTGCCGCAGTTGTAATGGTTGCAGCCGGCGCTTTGTGGATGCTCGGAGGCTCTGAAGCAAAAAGTACAGTAGGCTTTGCAACAGAAAAGGTGAAGAAAGGTAATATCAGCAACTCAATCACAGCTACAGGAACAATCGAACCTGTGACGGAAGTCGAAGTCGGTACTCAAGTATCCGGCATCATCGACAAGATTTATGTAGACTATAATTCCGTAGTAACCAAAGGCGAACTGATAGCCGAAATGGATAAAATCACACTCCAAAGCGAACTTCAATCTGCCCGGGCTACCTACGATGGCAGCAAAGCGGAATACGACTATCAAAAAAAGCTGTATGAACGCAACAAGAAATTGCACGACAAACAGCTCATCAGTGATACCGATTACGAACAGTATGTATATAACTACGAACGTGCCAAAAGCTCATTCGATGCCAGCAAAGCCGCCCTTGCCAAAGCCGAGCGCAACCTCTCGTATGCGACCATCACCTCCCCCATTGACGGAGTGGTAACCAGCCGTGATGTAGAAGAAGGACAGACTGTCGCTTCCGGTTTCGAAACCCCGACTCTCTTTACCATTGCTGCTGACCTGACCAAAATGCAGGTAGTGGCAGACGTGGATGAGGCCGATATCGCCGGAGTGGAAGACAGCGCCCGCGTCACCTTCACTGTCGATGCCTATCCCGACGATGTATTCGAAGGTTATGTAAGACAGATACGTTTGGGAAGTACGAACAGCAGTAGCAGCAGTTCCACTACCAGCAGTACCACAGTTGTCACATACGAAGTAGTCATTACTGCCGACAATCCCGACTTGAAACTGAAACCCCGCCTCACAGCCAATGCCACTATCTATACATTAAACAAAAACAATGTATTGACTGTACCTAGCAAAGCACTGCGGTTCACACCGAATAAAGACATAGCCAAAGGATATAAAATCAACGACTGCCAAGGAGAGCACAAAGTGTGGACACTGGAAGGCAATACGTTCACCGCACATCCGGTTAAAATCGGCATATCAAACGGTACACAGACCGAGGTTCTAAGCGGCATCACCGAAAATATGCCTGTCGTTACCGAAACGGTAGTCAACAGCAATACTCCCCAAATGGAGGAATCGGCCGAAGGTGGAGAAAGAAGTCCGTTTATGCCCGGCCCTCCGGGAAGCAAGAAAAAAAACAATAAATAAACTTGCGCAGTCAGAACCTATTTATTCCCAAAACAGATGAAAAAGATTATCGAACTTCAAAATATCAAACGAAACTTTCAAGTGGGTGAAGAAACCGTACACGCTTTGCGCGGCATCTCCTTCACCATCTACGAAGGAGAGTTTGTCACCATCATGGGCACCTCAGGTTCGGGTAAATCCACCCTGCTGAATACATTGGGTTGCCTTGATACTCCCACCAGCGGAGAATACCTGCTGGACGGCGTATCTGTCCGTACCATGAGCAAGCCACAGCGTGCCATACTGCGCAACCGCAAAATCGGTTTCGTATTCCAGAACTACAACCTGCTGCCCAAAACCACAGCAGTGGAAAATGTGGAACTCCCGCTGATGTACAACTCTTCTGTCTCGGCAGCCGAAAGACGAAAAAGAGCGGTTGACTCACTGATGTCTGTCGGTCTGGGCGACCGCCTGGAACACAAGTCCAACCAAATGTCGGGAGGACAGATGCAACGCGTCGCCATTGCCCGCGCTTTGGTCAACAATCCGGCAGTAATCCTTGCCGACGAAGCTACCGGTAACCTTGACACCCGCACTTCCTTCGAAATCCTTGTACTCTTCCAAAAGTTACATGCCGAAGGACGTACCATTATCTTCGTTACCCACAACCCCGAACTGGCACAATACAGCAGCCGAAACATCCGCCTGCGCGACGGTCATGTGATAGAAGACACTGTCAATACCCATATCCTGTCTGCCTCCGAAGCACTGGCTGCCCTGCCCAAAAATGATGAAGACTAATCTTCATCAGCAACAAGAAATAAATTAAACAATACCCAATTATGAACGGAACAAACCTATTCAAAATAGCTCTTCGGGCTCTAGCCAACAACAAGCTGCGTGCCTTCCTCACCATGCTGGGAATCATCATCGGTGTGGCATCCGTTATCGCCATGCTTGCCATCGGCCAAGGCTCAAAGAAAAGTATCCAGCAACAAATCTCGGAGATGGGTTCGAACATGATTATGATTCATCCGGGAGCCGAGATGCGCGGCGGGGTTCGCCAAGACCCTTCGGCCATGCAGACATTGAAACTGGATAATTATGAGAAACTCAGTGAAGAGTGCACTTACCTTTCGGGCATTAGCCCCAATGTATCTTCCTCCGGACAACTGGTGGCAGGCTCGAACAACTACCCTTCTTCCGTCAGTGGAGTCAGCATTGATTACCTCAACATCCGCCAGCTCAGTGTGGAACAAGGCGAAATGTTTACCGAAAACGATATCCGCACCGCAGCCAAAGTCTGTGTCATCGGCAAGACCATTGTCGACAATCTGTTCCCCGACGGTTCCGACCCCATCGGAAAAGTCATCCGCTGCAACCAAATTCCCATGCGTGTAGTGGGTGTACTGAAATCAAAAGGCTACAACTCCATGGGGCAAGACCAGGATGATGTGGTACTTGCTCCTTACAGTACCGTCATGAAGCGATTACTCGCACAGACCTATCTGGGTGGCATTTTTGCCTCTGCCCTGACAGAAGACATGACTGAAGAGGCTGTGGAAGAAATCACCTCCATCCTGCGTCGGGAACATAAGTTGAAAGCCACCGATGATGACGATTTCACCATTCGCACCCAGCAAGAGCTAAGCAGTATGCTGAATACCACCACCGACCTGATGACTACCTTGCTGGCTTGCATTGCCGGCATCTCGCTCGTAGTCGGGGGCATCGGAATTATGAATATCATGTATGTTTCCGTTACCGAACGTACACGCGAAATCGGCCTGCGGATGTCAGTCGGGGCACGTGGCGTCGATATCCTTTCACAGTTCCTCATCGAAGCCATTCTTATCAGTATCACCGGCGGTTTGATAGGCGTGATTATCGGTTGCGGTGCCAGCTTTATGATTAAGGCAATAGCGCATTGGCCCGTGTTCATCCAACCTTGGAGTGTCCTGCTTTCCTTCGCCGTCTGTACGGTTACGGGAGTTTTCTTCGGATGGTATCCGGCCAAGAAAGCGGCAGACCTCGACCCGATTGATGCCATACGTTATGAATAAAAAGGTTTGGCACCGGCCATTCTTCTCGTTTCATGCCTGTGAGATACTTCTCCACAGACAAGGAACGAGAAATTTATCGGTACGATAAGATAAATTTAATACCTTCAGAATCCTATTTTAACCCTGAACTTTTTTATCTTTGCCTATTATGAAACAAATATTATCTCAACGTCGTCCGCTGGAACTGACCATACATATTGTCAGTTGGCTGCTGATATTCGGCTTCCCACTTGTTTTTGTAGACAGAGGAAGCGGCATGAACTGGCATCAGTTCCTACGCCACAGTTGTGTCCCCCTCTGCTATTTCCTGATATTCTATATCAACTACTTATGGTTGGTGCCGCGTTATCTCTTCAATGATGAGATACGAAAATATATTATCGGCAATACTATCCTGATTCTTCTCTCTTCATTGCTACTCCACCTGTTGCTGGAGAAATTCAGCACTCCTCCACCCGAGGAATTTGTACGCCGCATGCCTCCACGCTGGATATTCTACATACGCGATGTCGTATCAATGATTTTCGTTGCCGGACTGGGAGCTGCCATCCGCACCAGTCTGCGATGGAGGCAAGCACAGGAGATGCTTCTGGAAGCCGAACGACAGAAAACGGAAGCGGAACTGAAGAATCTAAAGAACCAATTGAACCCGCATTTCCTGCTCAACACGCTGAACAATATCTATGCCCTGATAGCATTCAACAGTGACAAGGCGCAAGAAGCAGTTCAAGAGCTGAGCAAATTGCTCCGACACGTGCTTTACGACAATCAGCAGACCTTTGTTCCGTTAGAGAAAGAACTTGACTTCATCCGCAATTACGTGGCACTAATGCGCATCCGCCTATCTCCACAAGTGAAAGTAAGCCTGCATCTGGCAACAGATTCAGGCAACTCGTTGCTCATTGCTCCTCTGCTCTTTATTTCTTTGATAGAAAATGCCTTTAAACATGGCATCAGTCCCACTGCCCACAGCTTTATCAGCATCGCCATCACCGGAAACGCCGATGGTACAGTGCGTTGCGAGATACTGAACAGCAACCATCCCAAGACCGAGCAGGACAAAAGCGGCAGCGGCATCGGACTGGAGCAGGTGAGCAAACGACTGGAGCTGATTTATCCCCGACATTATGAATGGGAAAAAGGCATCAGTGCCAACGGTCAGGTCTATTCTTCTATACTAACCATTCAAACCAAGAAACTATGATACTGAATTGTGCAATAGTAGATGACGAGCCTTTGGCTTTGGAGTTATTACAAAGCTATGTGGAAAAGACTGCTTTCCTACGGCTGGTAGGCAAATACTCCAGTGCCGTGCAAGCCATGAATGAGATTCCCGCACACGAAGAAGTGCACATACTTTTTCTCGACATACAGATGCCGGAACTGAACGGATTGGAATTTTCGCACATGGTAAGCTCTGAAACACGTATCATCTTCACCACCGCTTTCGGGCAATACGCATTAGACAGCTACAAGGTCAATGCGCTGGACTACCTGCTAAAACCAATAAGTTATGCCGACTTCCTGCAGTCGGTAAACAAAGCGGTGCAATGGTTCGAACTGAAACAAAAAGCCGGAAACGCACCGGAGGAAGAAGCAAGTCACGAATACATTTATGTTAAAAGCGATTACAAACTGGTACAGATAGCCCTCGACAAGATTCTATACATCGAAGGCCTGAAAGATTATATAAAAATACATCTGGAAAACGAACCGAAAGCCATCTTGTCGCTTATCAGCATGAAAGCCATGGAAGAAAAACTTCCATCAAGCCGTTTTATACGCATACATCGCTCATTTATAGTGCAAAAGAGCAAAATAAAGATAATTGACCGGGGACGCATTGTTTTCGGCAAGGAATACATTCCCATTTCTGACAGTTACAAGCAAGAGATACAAACTTATTTGAATAGTCATTCTGTATAAAAAATCTTATTATTAATAGGATAATAAATCAAATTCGTCGATATCTTTTTGCTAAAAACAAATAAATAACGTATATTTGCAACATAGACAAGGGAAGTTGTGAAACTTCTTAATAGAATAGTTTAGTTAAGTCTAGTTTAGTTTTTGTGTTGTAAGTGCTCCCTCCATTAGAGAATGGTTAGGGAGCACATTTTTTTTCTTGGGTCAGCCTTTATTCCGGGCGAGTTTCACATATCATATCACAACAAAGGGAAGAGTAAGCCGTTTCATAGGGTCAGTCAAGGCTTTTTAAACGGAAGATTATTACAGTCTCCGGTAGCAGACCGTACAGTCCACTGCTGCAGACTGTACAGTCCATTACCGGAGACTGTACGGTCCACTGCCGGAGACTGTAGTAATTCGACTGATAGACAGGCATAATCGAAAGGACAAAAACGCTTAGTCTGGCTAATGAAACGACTTGGGGAATTTAAAACGTATGCAGAGGTTGAAAACCGGAGGAGGCAACATCCGGTGACAGGATATAGAGATGTCTTTATTTAATTTTAACGAATTTATTTCAGTGGGAGGGTGAACTAAATGAATGAATGGCGCGTTATATATTTGTGTTTTTCATAGTAATAGATTTAAGATTAATAGTTAGTATTTGCTTGTGAAAGTCAGTACACTTACAGATAAAAGCGTTTATCTGAAAAGAAAAAAGAGGTCACTCAGCAATGGGTAACCTCTTTCTTCTTTTATTTCATCTCACGCAATGCCTTGCATAGTTGGTCGGGACAGGAAGTGGAACGATTTCCACACTTCACTCCTTCCAATTTATCGAGCACATCTTCAACTTTCATTCCTTTTATCAGCCGACTAATCCCTTGCAGATTTCCATTACATCCGCCCCAAAAGAAGACCTGTTGAATGACGCCGTTCTCTACTTCCACCTCAATGTGGCTACTGCAAGTACCCTGCGTCTTATAAGTAATCTTCATTTTACTCTTCTTCAGCTGGTTTCATGTTTGTATAAACGGTCTGAACATCATCAAACTCTTCCAGACGGTCTACCATCTTATCAATTGTTTCGCGCTGTTCGGGAGTTACATCCTTCAGGTCGTTAGGAATATAAGTAAAGTCACCACCTACTTCCTCGAAACCACATTCTTCCAAGTGCTTCTGAATAGCGGCATAGCTCTTCGGGTCACCATAGATAGTGATTGTTCCTTCTTCTTCATCAATATCGAATTCATCTTCTACACCGTAATCAATCAAATCAAGAATCAGTTCTTCCATGTCAAGACCTTCTTTCTGCTTGAAAGTAAAGACACATTTATGATCGAACAAGAAAGCCAATGACCCGGTAGTTCCCAAATTACCGCCGAATTTATTGAATACAGAACGAACGTCTGCCACGGTACGAGTGGTATTATCGGTCAAAGTATCAACGAATACTGCCACCCCGTGAGGGCCGTATCCTTCGTAAGTCATACCTTTGTAGTCGCTGGTATCCTTACCCATTGCATTTTTAATAGCACGCTCGATGTTATCCTTCGGCATGTTTTCGCGCTTACAAGTAGCGATAACACCACGCAAAGTGGGGTTATTTTCCGGTTCCGGTCCGCCTGCCTTTACAGCAATAGCGATTTGTTTACCCAGTCTTGTAAATGTCTTGGCCATGTGGCCCCATCTTTTCAGCTTTGTAGCTTTTCTATATTCAAATGCTCTTCCCATTGGATTATATTTTTATAAATGGTTATTTTATTATTTACTTTTCTTCGCTGAACATAAGACTCCCAAGCCTAATATAGCAGTCAATATATTTAAGGAAGGCGAAATCAGCCCCCTATCCCATCCGTCTGCCGAATACCTATAAATCCAAAGACCCACAGCACTTATCAGCAAAATAATGAAAAGGGCAATCAATGCATATTTCTTTTAGGAGTCATTATATCCTTATCTTAGTTTCGCATTCAATTTGTTTTCCAGATTGGCAATCAGCTTAGACATAATCTTGTCGATTTGCTTGTCGTTCAGTGTTGCATTTTCATCCTGCAACAAGAAGCTGACAGCATAGCTCTTCTTACCCGGTTCCAAATTCTTGCCTTCGTATACATCAAACAGTTCTACTTCTTTCAGCAGTTTCTTTTCTGTCTCGTAAGCTATCTTTTCGATTTCGGCAAATTGTATGTTCTTGTCAAGCAACAGCGCCAAGTCACGTCTTACAGCCGGGAACTTAGAAAGTTCCTTAAAGTTGACCTTCGAAGTCTTGATAGCTTTCATCAGCTCATTCCAATTGATTTCGGCATAATATACCTCATTGTCAATATCGAATGTTTTTTGAATCTTCTTGCTGACGATACCAAACGTAGCCAGCAACTTACCGCCGCGCGTGTGTACGCTGACAGCTACAGAATAGATATCATTACTCAAATTACCGAATACCACGTTACCGAAGTTCAAGCCCAAACGAGTGAATATATTCATCACGTATGCTTTCAGTTCATAAACGCTGGTGTTTTCATCGGGATGTGCCCATGAGTTGCTCACGCGCTTACCTGTCACCCATAATCCCAAATGATATTCTTCTTTGTATGCAGCCAAAACCTTTTCGGGGTTCTTCTTTTCTGCATTAAAGAAATAGCAGTTGCCGAACTCAAAGAACTTCAAATCGGCATTCTTACGGTTGGCATTGTGCTGGATGCTTTCCAAACCGCCGAACAACAGAGTCTGACGCATTACGTTCAGGTCATTGCTTAACGGGTTCATCAAATTGACAAGGTTTTCGGGCTTATAAGTATCCAAACCTTCATAATATCCGGCAGCAGTCAGTGAGTTATTCAGGATTTCATTGAATCCGCAACCAATCAGCTGTTCGGATATCAAGTTCTGAAGCTGTTGGGATTTATCTACTTCCCCCTTCGTAGTCAGGCTTGACTTTAATGTTGTGGGAATTTCCACATTATTATATCCATAGATACGAAGAATGTCTTCTACCACATCACAGTCACGCTGAACGTCTACACGATAAGCAGGAACTTGTAAAGTCAGTCCTTCGGGAGTCTCGTCTACAATCTTCATCTCAAGGCTGGTAACGATACTCTTTATCGTCTCCATCGGAATGACTTTTCCAATCAGTGAATGAGCCTTCTCATAGTTTAGCTCTACCATGAAATCAGCAACCGGATGAGGATAATTGTCTTTAATTTCAGAAGCGATGGTTCCGCCTGCCAGCTCTTTCACCAGCAGAGCAGCTTCTTTCAACGCATAGATAGTTCCGTTAGGATCAATACCACGCTCGAAACGGAAAGAAGAATCGGTACTTAATCCGTGACGGCGTGCTGTTTTACGCACCCAAGTCGGATTGAAATATGCACTTTCGAGGAACACATCCACGGTTTGTTCCGTAGTACCTGAATCCAAGCCACCAAATACACCGGCAATACACATCGGCTCTTCAGTATTACATATCATCAAATCTCTATCAGACAAGGTACGTTCCACTTCATCCAAAGTGATAAACTTAGTGCCTTCGGCAACGGTCTTTACAACAATCTTACCACCTTTAATTTTATCGGCATCAAAGCAATGCAACGGTTGACCATAAGCGTGAAGAATGTAGTTGGTGATATCCACAATATTATTGATTGGACGAAGACCTATCAAACGCAGTTTGTTTTGTAGCCATTCGGGGCTTTCTTTTACAGTAACTCCCTTAATGGAAACTCCGGCATAACGGGGGCATGCTTCGGTGTTTTCCACTTCGATGGCAATATCCATATCATGGTTGTCCACCTTAAAGCCTTCCACTGAAGGACGGCTCAACGTAGCCTGTTTGCCGTTCTGAATCAAATAAGCATACAAGTCACGGGCCACACCATAGTGAGAGCAAGCATCTGCCCGATTCGGAGTAATGTCCACTTCAAGCACATAATCGCTCTTGATGTTATAATAATCTTTGGCAGGAGTTCCGGGCACAGCATCTGCCGGCAAAACAATGATACCGTCATGACTGGTTCCGATGCCAATCTCATCTTCGGCACAAATCATACCGATGGACTCAACACCGCGAAGTTTTGATTTTTTGATGGTAAAGCATTCTTCACCGTCATATAGTTTAGTACCCAGAGTGGCAACCACTACTTTTTGTCCGGCAGCTACATTAGGAGCGCCGCAAACAATCTGCACAGGTTCTCCCTGTCCCAAGTTAACCGTAGTCACATGCATGTGGTCAGAGTTGGGATGAGGTTCGCAAGTCAGCACTTCGCCGATAACAATACCTTCCAGACCACCTTTAATTGTTTGGACTTCTTCTACGCCTCCTGTTTCCAGACCGATAGAAGTCAGCGCTGCTGCCACTTCCTCAGGGGTCAAATCGAAGTTGACGTATTCTTTCAGCCAATTATAAGAGATATTCATATATGATATATTTTATGTATTTCAAAATGACCTGCAAATTTAATAGTTTTTTTTGGGATAAGCTTTGTTTTTATGAAAAATGTCAGAAAGGCAAAGGCCCTTCGGGAATCGGCGCACCAAAAGGATTATTCTCTGCCGGAGCCGCATCTGCCGGAGGAGGAGGAATACTGCCCCCGCCCTTACCATTCATTTTGGAGCGGATAATACCCGGTTCTTCTCCCGGCAACGGTATAATCATCTCATCATCCGGATTCTGGAAACGGGCGAATTCACCGCGGAAGCGCAACAATACATCACCTACAGCACCGTTACGATGCTTGGCAATAATGATTTCCGCCATACCATGCAGGTCGTTTCCTTTTTCATCCTGAAATATCTTGTAATATTCGGGACGATGGATGAAGCACACCATGTCGGCATCCTGCTCGATGGCTCCGGATTCGCGCAGGTCACTCAACTGAGGACGCTTTCCGTCAATACCTTCACGGCTTTCCACACCACGGTTCAACTGACTCAGAGCAATAATCGGAATGTTCAACTCCTTTGCCAATCCTTTCAATGAACGCGAAATGGTACTAACCTCTTCCTGACGGCTGCCAAACGACATACCGCTCGCATTCATCAACTGCAAGTAGTCAATGATAATTATTTTCACTCCATGTTCACGTACCAAACGCCTTGCCTTTGTTCTCAATTCGAAAACCGAAAGAGAAGGAGTATCGTCGACAAACAAAGGAGCGTCATACAACTCCTTAATCTTATAGTCTAACTGGCCCCATTCGTATGGAGCCAACTGCCCACTCTTAATTTTCTCACCCGGTATCTCACACACATTGACAATCAAACGATTTACCAACTGTACATTCGCCATTTCAAGCGAAAACAAAGCTACCGGAATCTTTGCATTGACTGCCATATTCTTAGCCATTGAAAGCACAAACGCAGTTTTACCCATGGCCGGACGAGCAGCAATAATAACAAGATCGGAGTTCTGCCAGCCCGAAGTCATTTTGTCCAACGCATGGAAACCACTTTCCAAACCACTCAAACCATCTGTACGCGCCGCCGCTTTCTGAAGCATCTCATACGCCTCCTGAATAACCGGATTGATTTGCGTATAATCCTTCTTCATATTCTGCTGCGAGATTTCGAACAGCTTCCCTTCAGCCTCTTGCATCAAGTCATCCACATCCTGTGTCTCATCGAAGGCTTTTGTCTGAATATTACTGGTAAAAGAAATCAGTTCGCGTGCCAAAAACTTTTGGGCTATAATTCGTGCATGATATTCAATATGGGCGGACGATGCTACCTTACCACTCAACTGAGTGATATAAAAAGGGCCTCCCACCTCATCCAAATCACCGGTGCTACGCAACTGTTCGGCAACGGTCAGAATATCCACCGGCTGTTGGCGTAATGCCAAAGCTGTGATAGCCTGATATATCAACTGATGACGATGTTCGTAAAAAGATTCGGGGCGAAGAATCTCACTCACCAGTGAATATGCGTCTTTTTCTATCATTAACGCTCCTAATACTGCCTCTTCCAATTCGGGCGCCTGTGGCTGCAAATGCCCATATTCATCAACGGGTTTTGCCTTTACAGTTTTAGGAGTACGTGTCGTTTTTCTTACTTCTGCCATTTCCATTCGTTTAAAGTAGGGCAAAGATAGAACTTTTTGACGAGTTGAACATCCAGCCGGGAGCAAAAATAACAAAAGAAATACGAAGGCTTTTTTCTATAAAATATGAACAATCCATACACAAAATGGTTTTTTATATGGTTAAATGAAAAGTTTACCTTATATTTGAGCCGTGTCACGTGCTCAGAAGCCATAATAAAGACACACTAGAAATTAATCTAAATAAAAGAATATGATAACATTTCCGAATGCCAAAATCAATCTGGGTCTGAATATTATAGAAAAACGCCCAGATGGTTACCACAACCTAGAAACAATTTTTTATCCTATCAACCTTCAAGATGCGCTGGAAGTCACACGTTCTACAAGCAGTGATAAAGAGTACAATCTTCATGTAAGCGGTACAACCTTAGACGGCGAACCGGAAGATAATCTGGTAGTCAAGGCTTATAAGTTGCTGAAACAGGATTTTCCACAAATGGATGCCATCGAAATTCACATGTACAAGCATATTCCTGCAGGAGCAGGATTGGGTGGCGGCTCGTCAGATGCGGCACACATGATTAAACTATTAAATGAAAAGTTTGCCCTGAACATCAGTCGTGAGAAAATGGAAGAATACGCAGCACGCCTCGGTGCCGACTGTGCATTTTTCATTCAAAACAAACCGGTATTTGCAACGGGTATCGGCAATATCTTCGAACCGGTTGATTTGTCTTTGAAAGGATATCACATCGTATTGGTTAAGCCGGATATTTTTGTTTCTACCCGCGATGCTTTCGCTGCCATAAAGCCACAGCGTCCTGCTGTTTCCTTAAAAGAAGTAATCAAGCAGCCGATAGAGACATGGAAAGACAACATGAGAAATGATTTTGAAGACAGTGTATTCTTAAAATTCCCCGAAATAGCTGCCATCAAAGATGAATTATATGATTTGGGAGCCGTATACGCTTCTATGAGTGGCTCTGGTTCATGCGTATATGGTATATTCAAAGAACCTATAAAGAATGTAGAAAACAAGTTCTGTCAATGCTTCTGCAGACAGCGTGAATTGGAATAAGAGCAATAGACCGTTCTTCCCATTTATCCGAGAAACTCTTTAAACAGCATGAACCGGCTGTTTGAAGAGTTTTTTTATTCAGTTTGAGAACTTGGTTAACATAAAGAGACTCTAAAAGTTTCATAAGACTATACAACTTATGGCATCGTATGTGTAGTCCGACACCTGCGTATGTGTAACCTCGCACGTTTTGCATCATTCTTTCGTGAAGGCATTCTTTGAAACAACACAAAGAACGGAGAATGGACGCCTGATTTTTATGGAGTCAAATATAGAACTACCAAACATAAAAAAAACTGTCCCCCGACTCACGTCGAGGAACAGCCACAACACAAACACAAAATAAAACACGACAAAACTACTATGCAATTTTTTAGCCTGCTCTATGTTTTGAGTAACATAACTACCGCCAATCAGGTATTCACATATCCAAGAGGGGTTTCAGGTTATTTGCATCTATAAAACGCCACACTAGCGTCCTTTGTTCATCGGTCTTTCTAAAAATATCTTAATTCTTTATTGAATTCCTCTTTCTCTTAACTTAACCTGCCAATTCCATGCAGATTTCAGTGTTTCTTCGATAGTAGCCTTTGCCTGCCATCCCAACTCTTCGTTAGCGAAAGTCGGATCAGCCCATACCTTAACGATATCTCCCTGACGACGGCCTACAATCTTATAGTTCACCTTCACGCCTGTAGCAGCTTCAAATTTATTCAGCAATTCCAATACAGACAGACCACGGCCTGTACCGATATTGAATACTTCCACACTTTCTTTCTGTTTGTCATTCAGGATACGATCCATAGCAATTACGTGAGCCTTAGCCAAATCCACTACATAGATGTAGTCACGGATGCAAGAACCGTCAGGAGTGTCATAATCATCGCCAAATACACTCAATTGTTCCCGGATGCCCATTGCAGTCTGAGTGACATACGGCAACAAGTTTTGAGGTACACCATTAGGCAACTCACCAATCAATGCAGACGGATGTGCGCCAATCGGGTTGAAATAACGCAACATGATAGCGTGAACAGGAGAACCTGATGCTACCGTATCGCGGATAATTTCTTCATTGATTTGTTTTGTATTACCGTATGGTGATTCCGCTTTCTTGATAGGAGCAGCTTCGGTTACAGGCAACACATCAGGCTGACCATATACTGTACATGATGAAGAGAAGATAATACCTTTTACATTATGCTTAGGCATCAACTCCAACAAGTTAATCAATGAAACCAAGTTGTTACGGTAGTACAACAACGGTTTTTGGCAAGATTCACCGACTGCCTTGCTGGCTGCAAAGTGAATGATACCTTCGATACCGGCATATTTAGTAAACAGTTTGTCCATACCTTCATAATCCAGACAGTCCAACTTCTCAAATGCCGGACGGATACCTGTTACTTTTTCAATATTGTCAACTACATCGGCGTTAGAGTTTGAGAGATTATCTACAATCACTACGTCGTAACCGCTTTGTTGCAGTTCAACTACGGTATGAGAACCAATATATCCGGTTCCTCCTGTTACTAAAATTCTCTTTTTCATAAGACTTATTATTCTGTCGTTTTTTTAATAGGTTCAAAACAACTTGGAAGGATAGATGCCCTTACGAATCATGTCATTGATACGAAGAACCACCTGAATCTTATCATCGTGCGAAACCAACCCCATCCATCGGGCAGGCGTTTCAATCACTTTCACTCTGACTCCTTCTCTTATCCGTTCATTCATAAAAGCAGGTATGGAATAATGAGCTTTCAAATCCATTCCGTTTTCATCAATAAACTTATCGAATGCAGCTTGCATCTCATTAAATATATCCGGTCTAAAACCCCACATATTCATCGAAACCAAGCTATTATCATCCAGCGCCACCCATTTATGCACCTCGTTAGGATACATAGGATTACCACTGATACGTTCTACTCCTGTACGGTCTGTCACAGAAATCAAATATCCGTTTTCATCCACTTCACAAATTCCCCGGGTTACTCCCCCACTCTCCGCTAAAACGTTTTTCAATCTATAGCAAACATTGAAACTATGGTAACCGGCATCTTTCAATGCCACTAAATTATTATACAATAATTCAAAACTCTCACGCTGATAGAAATTAACCGCATTAATCACTCCAAACGGGGCATCTATTAACTTTTCGCCCATCAATACAGCTCTTACCGAACCATAGAGTGCTGTTCGCTTCGGATTACGTTTCTCTTCGGGAATGGTTTCTACATCCTGATAAACATATTCCACATCCACCACGTGCTCGTATTTGCCTGAAACCAGTTTCTTGAACTCTTGTTCAAAATGTCTGCTTATGACAAATACTATTTTATCAAATCCCACTCTTACGGCATCATATACGGAAAAATCTAATATCGTCTCGCCATTGGGTCCAATTCCCTCCAGCTGTTTTAATCCGCCATACTTATTCCCCATAGTGGCCGCAAGTACAATCAATGTCATAGCCATTTGGTCTCTCTATTAATTCTATTGCAAAAATAAGCATAATAATTGAATTAAACAGTACGAAAGACGAAATTCTTTGTACAAAAAAGTCCGAAGCAGTGCTCCGGACTTCTGAATCGGTCTATTTGGACGATGAATTAGATTATTCTATACCAAACAACACTCCCAAACCTTTGTCTACACCAGAGAATCCCATGAACGCCATGGCCAACAGACCGGCAGTAACCAGCGCGATAGCCATTCCCTGCATTCCTTTCGGAATATTCACCAGACTCAACTGTTCGCGGATACCGGCAAACAGCACCATAGCCAAAGCAAAACCAAGAGCTGTTGAGAAGGCGTAAACCACACCAGTCAACAAATCAAAGTCTTTCTGGATGACCAGGATAGCCACACCCAGAATACAGCAGTTCGTGGTAATCAGCGGAAGGAATACTCCCAATGCCTGATAAAGGGCGGGAGATACTTTCTTCAAAATGATTTCCACCATCTGTACCAATGCCGCAATGACAAGGATAAAGGCAATGGTCTGCAAATATTCAAGCCCGAAAGCATCGAGCACGAACTTTTGGATAAGGTAGGTGACAATAGTAGCAATGGTAAGCACGAATGCAACGGCTGCACCCATACCCGTAGCAGTCTCAACTTTTTTGGATACACCGAGGAACGGGCAGATACCCAGGAATTGTGACAACACAATGTTGTTCACAAATATAGCGGTGATAAATATCAATATATATTCCATTTTCTTACTTTTTACGGGTTATGCTTTCTTCAGTTTATTCACAATCGCAATGAGGTAACCCAATGCAATGAAGGCTCCCGGTGCGAGAACGAAAATCAACATTCCGTATTGCTCAGGCATAATAGCGATATCAAACAGCTTACCTGTGCCAAGGAACTCACGTACGCCACCGAGGATAGTCAATGCAAGAGTAAATCCGAGTCCCATACCCAGTCCGTCGAAGAATGAAGGTACAGGGCCATTCTTTGCAGCAAAGGCTTCGGCACGTCCCAGCAAGATACAGTTTACTACAATCAGCGGAATAAACAAGCCCAATGTAGCATAAAGCGCCGGCACGTATGCTTGCATAATCATCTGCAACAAAGTCACGAATGATGCAATAACCACAATGAACGCAGGAATACGCACCATATCAGGAATCAGATTCTTGATAGATGAGATTACCACATTCGAACAAATCAACACAAACATGGTTGCCAGTCCCATACCCATACCATTGATGGCAGAAGAAGTGGTTCCCAATGTAGGACACATACCCAAAAGGAGTACAAACGTAGGATTCTCTTTTACAATCCCGTTCATCAATACTTTAAAATTATTCATAGTCTGCTCCTTCCTTATTTTTTGTTTTTACAATCTTGCTTGGGGCATTCTGCTTTTTTACAGTCTGCCTTGTCACAGTTCGCATTCTTGCAAGTCTCTTTGTCACAGTTAGCTTTCTTGCAGTTAGCTTTGTCACAGTTCGCATTCTTGCAAGTCTCTTTGTCACAGTTAGCTTTCTTGCAATTTGCCTTGTCACACTTGGCAGAATCACATTTATCACCGCAAGCCGCTTTACATGCAGTGGAATCACAAGCCTGTTTACAGGCTCCGTCTCCCTTGCATTGAGCATCACAAGCGGCAGCACTTTCGGCAACAGCCTCAGACACCTGCTGAGTTGCGCCACTAGCTCCGTCTACATTCTGACCGCTATATGCTGCATAAGCATTATTCACAGCTTTCAAGAAAGCACGAGAAGTGATAGTAGAAGCGGTGATGGCATCTATCTGCCCGCCATCCTTACTTACTGTCAATGCTTTTGCGCCCGGATTCATTCCGGTAATATCGCCTTTGCCGCCTTTCTTAAACCAGTCGGCTGCTTTTGATCCTAATCCCGGAGTCTCGGCATGACTCAACAAAGAGTAGTTAATAATATTACCCTCCTTATCGAAACCCACCAATACATTCAGCGCGCCACCGAAACCATTTGCAGAAGATTCTACAGCCGCACCGATAAATTCTCCGCCTTTGGTTGCTTTATATATCTTATAGGTAGCACCTTCCAGTTCGATTGTTTCAGGAGCTTCGGCAGGATTATTGTCGAATCCCGGAACAACGATATCGATGGCATCACTCAAAGCCTTGGCATCAGCCTGTGCAATAGGTTCTTTCGTCAACTCATTTACATAGCCTAATAATGCTCCGGCCACCACGGTTACGCCTGTCAGCACGATAACCATGTTCTTCAAAGATGATTCTAGCTTTTTCATTTCTTCACTACCTCCCCGAATCTTTTAGGTTTACAATAAGTATTGATCAACGGAGTGAATGCGTTCATGATGAATATAGCGAAAGACATACCTTCGGGATATGCACCGAACAAACGGATAACCACCGTCAGGAAACCGATAGCCACACCGTAAATAATCATACCTTTATGAGTCATAGGCGAAGTAACATAGTCAGTTGCCATAAAAATAGCACCCAACATCAAACCACCTGTAAACAGGTGAACCAATGGAGATGCATAAGCAACCGGATCAACCAGATGCATCAGTCCCGCACATACAAATACAGTCACCAGAATAGAAACAGGAATATGCCAGGAAATAATCTTCTTCCACAACATATAACCCAAGCCGAGCAACAAAGCCAAAGCACTCACCTCACCCAATGAACCCGGATTATTACCCAGGAACAGGCTTAATGTATCGGGCAACTGTCCCAACGCATTCACATCACCTTTTACAGCCATCTTCATCAATGCCAACGGAGTAGCACCGGTTTCGGCATCTGTATAACTGGCCCATTGCTGAACATTAGGCCATGAAGTCATCTGCACGGGGAAAGAAATCAGCAGGAAGATACGACCTACCAACGCAGGATTGAAAGGATTGCATCCCAATCCGCCGAAAGTCATCTTACCCACACCGATAGCCACCAATGCACCGATAATAATAATCCAAAGAGGCAAGTTGGAAGGCAGATTGAATGCCAGCAACACGCCGGTTATGATAGCCGAACCATCACAGATGGTAGAGCGTTCTCTCTTCAAAATAAACTTGGTAA
>ERZ838118.110-NODE-110-length-104879-cov-13.320089_pt1 | contig 104879 bp, 87 predicted proteins | sample MGYA00519863_ERZ838118 | MGnify/ENA primary metagenome ERZ838118 (study PRJEB31850, sample SAMEA3708827) | human gut metagenome | biome: human gut; feature: human-associated habitat; material: faeces | place: China | collected 2014 ...
GGTAAGGCGTGGGTCTGCAACACCCTGATCACCAGTTCAAATCTGGTTGTCGCCTCTCTTATGAGAGCCTCAGAATCCTTTATTTATAAGGGTTCTGGGGTTTTTGCCTTATAATTTTGATGTTTGCGCGTGTTTGCGGTCTGAAAACAATGTGTTGTATGGGCAGTTATTTATCTATATTCATACAATAAATTGATTTGATCTTGAATATGGCACATTTCCAATGCATTAAAGAGACTATATATCGTTTGCGCAAGCGGGCCTATCAATGGCAATGAATATTACTGATCCGCTCATACATATAAAAAATTTGCGGATCAATAAGATCCTTTGTCTCAGTTATCTCTCGTAAAAAATATTTTGAAGAGTAGTTGTTTGCGCAAACAGCCATTCATAACTCGCTCATTAGGTTAGTAAAATGGTCACTATACCTTTAACCAAGGATAGCGGCCATTTTATTTGCAGTCTCTTCGTTGGAAGTGATATTGCATAAATAGTGTCGTGTCATGGAAAGCGTCGTATGTCCAAGCAGTTTTTGTAATTCGGTGTCTTCCATACCGTTCTTATACATGATAGATGCTGTCGAGAAACGCAGCTTATGAGAGGAACGGTATTCAATCCCTAATTCGTCACAACATTTTTTCAAATGCCGATTGAAGGTAACGGTTGCCAAAGGGCTGTCGCCACGATAGAAAATAAATTCCTGATCGTCAGGCTGTAACTTCCGGACCTGGCTAAGAATCGCTTTTGTTGCAGGTGTCAGCGGCATAGAGCGAATTCCATCTGCTGTGTTGCCCTTAATGGAATTGATGACACGGTTCTTGTCATCTATAAAGCGCTGTATACGTATGAAATCCCCATCAATGTCGGACCATTTTAATCCCTTTAGTTCTCCGATTCGCAGTACCATGTGAAAATCAAAGAGAATGGCCAGGGAGTAGAAGTCAGTCTCACCGGATAAAGGCTCAATGATCCGTAGCCGATCTGCCTCTGTGTAAGGGGTTATTTGCGTATTTACAGGCTTAAAATCGAACTGCTTATAATTAATGCTAACGGAAATTAGCTCAAGCTTCCGGATCTGCCATTCTCAAGGCTGGATGAATCATCTCTATTTGTAGTGAAGTGCCAAATTAAAAGTTATTCTGGTGAAACCGCTCCATTACAGAACAGGGGCTGTTGCCTAGCAAAAATATTTGTTAATGCAACAGCCCCTATAATATTCATACAAAATCTCTAAAAACAAGAATTATTAGGCTAGTTATTATGACTATGCTCCATACTTTTTGAATATGTTGAAATTTGGTTAGCGTTTGATTATTCCCTTCTATTTTTGCAATTGTTTTTAATTTTAATCCAAACAGTAAAAATATAAGCAAACAACATATCATTAAAATTCTGGTAACCGCAAAAATAGTATCATTTAACATTATAAAGCTATTAAGCAAATATACGCTAACAGATAGCATATAAGCAAAGGATGTTAAAGAAAAAAATATATACAATTTTTTGTTCATCAGTATTCACCCTCTTATACTTATGACAATTTTGTATAAACAGGTCCCACATTCCATCCCGGAACACCGTCATTAGTAATTCCTTCAAAAAAGTTCATTTATTCATTGGCATCATTCCTTTCACGTTTAAATATTTCAAAATTAGGCGCATCATTTATTGTGTGTAAATTTTATCATAATTATTTTGAATATGCAATATTTGTAAATAAATCATAAAAACGCTGTAAGTTTTTGGCTAAAATGTAAGGGATTATTCATTTTTATATGTGTATGTAGTAATACTATTCGCTTAACTATATTGTTTGTTTTATATCTTTAGCGTTATGCATAGAGTAAAGGGGGAAAGTTTTCAAATACCTTCAGATCTGAAGTCCAGAATATCCGTATCTCAGAAAATGTTTTTTACAACCGATTTATTTTAAGCAGTTAAAGAAGCCGGATGATTACGTGTAGTCATCCGGCTTTAAATATTGTGGGAATCTTCGCCCGCCTGTATTTCCTCACTAAGTAAAAGCAGATTCCGGTTAATCCGCTCAATTCGTTGCATCTGCTCTGCAACGAACTGTTCTCCCTTTTTGTATTCCGGATTCTGGTTCTGGATTGTTGCCTGGCATCAGTTAATCCATATCTGACCTCTGACAGTGGAAGATCCTGGTGCAGTAAAATATATGCAAGTGCCGCTCGGAACGGTTCGCTGATATAAAAGCGATATGCCTGATACACGGCCGACTCCAGCTCTCCCAGTTCAGTCTCTATAAGCAACTTACATATATGATCTAATTCCTCATCTGGAATTGCAAAGCGGAATACTATCAATGCCGCTGTTTTTCGGCATTCAACAGGTATGTTTTCCGGAAAATACTCCCGATAGCAACCGATCAGGTCCATTAAAAATTTTTCTTTCATCGTTGATCACCTCATGGCTTTTCTTCTGCTATATAAAGAAATCATACCATAAAAAATTTCATTAACAGGATGTATATCGGGGAGCAAATAAACATGGGAGATTTCCCCCCCTGCATGCGGAAAGCACAGCTCTTTCCAGTGCGCGCCTGGGTAACATGCGAATGCACCATTTCCGTAATAATCGCAATACAATGATACCGTACAGAATTCGAATGGCGCGATTATTTTAATTATACGAGAGGTTAAATTAAAAAAGGAAACTATTAGGTATACAGAAAAAAACATCCATGTTATACTAATGTTAGGCTACCGTTAGGCAAAAACGACAAAAGTGCTCAAGTAATATGTGAAAAATCCCGGAGGTTGCAACTCCGGGGTTTTTCTATTTTGTGGTTACAGGATGGATTGATCTCCCCGATCTGAACCAGGCGTGGATGCTGTCCGGGATACTGATGCTCCCAGGAATCTTCCGCAGATTCGTTCATCAGATATGCTTATCAAGCAAACGGTAACTGGAAAGTTCCTGAATCTTATTTTTTCTGAACTATATTTTCTTATTTGACACCCATAACGTTACACGGTATAATATAAATATGATTAAATCATTTGCACACAAAGGCTTAAGGGAATTTTATGAAAGTGGTTCCAAGAAGGGAATCCAACCAGAGCATGCGCCAAAACTAGGAAGAATGCTTGATCGTCTTGATGCAAGTATAAGTCCACAGGATATGAATTTACCAGGATATCGATTACATCCTCTGAAAGGAGATAAACAGGATATGTGGGCTGTTACTGTTAATGGTAACTGGAGATTAACATTTTATTTTGAAGGACAGGATGCGTATCTCCTAGATTACCAAGATTATCATTAGAAGGAGGAACATGTATGACCAATAGAAAACCAACACATCCGGGAGCTGTCCTCCTGGAAGATGTTATAAAGCCGCTGGGTCTTACCATCACAGAGGCTGCCAAAATGCTTGGGGTCAGTCGAAAGACATTGTCAGAGTTTGTAAATGAAAAAGCAATGCTAAGCCCTGATATGGCAATTCGCATCGCGAAAGCAACGAATACTTCTCCAGAGAGCTGGATGAATATGCAACAGAAATTGACACTATGGGAAGCTGAACAGCATCTTCCAGAAAATGTCATTCCATTTCCATCCGTGCACTCTGAAGAGGCCGCTGCATTACAAATGTAATAATAAATGGGGCTGTCGCCTAGCAAAAATATTGCTAATGCGACAGCCTCGTTGTACTTGGTCCATGAAATGGGTTGCAAGTTTTGCTAGAAATATGCCCTGTACAAAATGTCCGCTTAGATATCCGTCTCAAGCAGCACCGTCTAATTGCGCAACATGGCAGGCGGTTTGCCCCTCTGCGGAGGGACTGTGACCCTCCGATTACATAAATTTATATCTTTTTGAGACATTTTTATAAACAACGCACCATTACAATGTACCGGTATATTAAATCAGAAAAAATGAACTTAGAGCCAGAAAAGGTGAGATTTATGTGTTTGCGCACTGTTTGCGCCCGCAAACACAAGCATCAATCGGCATGTAAACTCCTTTCTTTATCTGGGTTTCGAGAGATGACAGGAGGTTCAAATCTGGTTGCCGCCTCTCTTATGAGAGCCTCAGAATCCTTTGTTTATAAGGACTCTGAGGTTTTTGTTTTACCAGAAAAAGTATGCAAAATATATGCGGGCAAGCGGGACGCAAACAGATTGAGGAAGGAGCATCGAAAAAAAGAAATATAGAGACATAAGTACTTGAAGTCCTAAAAAAAGTGTACTATAATAATAAATGTCCCGCACTGACATATGTGCAGCGCGGGACATTTTTAGAAATGGACACATCAGCAGTTAAAAGCGATAAAGTGCTTAAAAATAAAATACGTGCTTAAAAGGTGATGATTTGGTTTTGCCAGTATTTGGATATTGAATGATGCAGTCTGGAACAGTTGGTTCGCGGTTCATATTCGATATAGAAAGGCAGGGCTGAATCTACATGAAAATAATATTTTGGGGGAGAAAATTATGTCATTCAATTACAAAAGTTTACTTCCGACACCGGCGCAGATCAAGGCGGAATTTCCGCTGACACCGGAGTGCGTGGAGTTAAAAGCGGCAAGAGATAAAGAGGTTGCGGATGTTATCACGGGAAAGAGCAAAAAGTTCCTCGTGATCATTGGACCGTGCTCCGCGGACCGCGAGGACGCTGTATGTGAGTACATGAGCCGTCTCGCCAAGGTAAATGAGCAGGTTAAGGATAAGCTGGTTATCGTACCGCGTGTATACACAAATAAGCCGCGTACCACAGGCGGCGGATACAAGGGAATGCTTCATCAGCCGGATCCAGAGAAAAAGCCGAATATGTACGAAGGACTTGTAGCAATCCGTAAGCTTCATATGCGCGTGATCGAGGATTATGGATTCACGACAGCCGATGAGATGCTGTATCCGGAAAACTACAGCTACCTTTCCGATGTACTTTCCTATGTCGCGATCGGTGCGCGTTCTGTTGAGAACCAGCAGCACCGCCTTGTATCCAGCGGTATGGACGTTCCGGTTGGAATGAAGAACCCGACCAGCGGCGACCTCGGTGTTATGTTAAATGCCGTTTACGCTGCACAGCATGGTCATGATTTTATCTACCGCACATGGGAAGTTGAGACAAAGGGTAATCCGCTGGCGCACACGATCTTAAGAGGCGCAGTCAGCAAGCACGGTCAGTGCCTGCCGAACTACCATTATGAGGATCTGGAGCTTCTTTACAGCCTGTATCAGGAGCGGGAACTGTTGAATCCGGCCTGCATTGTTGACGCTAACCACTCCAACTCCAACAAGCGTTACATGGAGCAGATCCGTATCGTGAAGGAAGTTCTTCACAGCCGCCGTCACTCGGAGGAGATCCATAATTTCATCAAGGGCGTTATGGTCGAGAGCTACTTAGAGCCGGGCAGTCAGAAGATCGGTGAGCATATTTACGGAAAATCCATCACGGATCCATGTCTTGGATGGGATGATACGGAGAAGCTGATCTATGACATTGCGGATGAGATCAAATAAGAGATAGAAATTGCCGGTGCCGGCACATGAAATGTGTGCTGGAACGGGAAATAGAGTAAATATTAAGCCATCGGGATGAAAGTGAAAATTATCATTCCGGTGGCTTTTTATAGTCGTGCATCTGGAAGAAGCTGCCGGCAGCAGGTCCTAGACGTTAGCAGTCTGGGCTGCTTTTGATGAGAACTCTCTCTCATAAAAGAAGATATACTGTTGCAGCACACCGGAGAACCCCGGATATTTCGAGAAATTTTCTTCGATCAGCGCCTCGCAGAGCCGTGATTCGGGAATATGACTGATGCAGCGGCTTTTCGGGGCATACTCCCGCAGCAGGATCTTTTTGATCCAGGTGTCCACCGGGAAAGCACCGATATGGTGCAGACCGAAGAGGCAGATGCAGTTGGCAACTTTGACGCCTATTCCGTAGCAGGAGAGAAGGGCTTCCATGGAGTCGGAATAATTCAGTCCCCGCAGACGGTCAAGGTCCATCTTTCCGGAGCAGACATCTTCGCAGGTCCGCTTGATATACTTGGCACGGTAACCGAGTTTTAAGGCGAGGAGATCATCCAGGGAGGCGTGGTTTAACTCTTCAGGAGTTGGAAACGCATAATAATATCCGGAAGACAACTCATACCGCGTTCCATATTTCTCACTCAGCGCCTCCACTAGCGCTCGGATCGCCGGAATTGTCTTTTGTTGTGAGATAATAAAGGTGATGATCATCTCCCAGAGATCCTGGTTCAGGATCCGTATTCCACTGCCGAAAGCCGCCGCTTTTGAAAGATATTCATCCGCAGGGTCAACAGCGCGGATATAAGCACCATAATCCGTCCCAAGATCAAAATAATGATCCCAGAATACAAACTCGTCATTGGGACAGTGAAAAATCACCTCATCTCTATTCTGATCCACAATAAGAAAATGTCCGCTGCTGATGACCCGGTAAGCCGTCTGTGGATCATTCGGGGCACAGGGAATCATACGGAAACACTGACCGGAGTCGGCGATCTGGCGGAGGTTGAAGTTCTTTAAGTTTTTTGTAATCATAGAGTACCTCCTGGCTGGTCAGCGGGTCTGCCTAGGAACAAAAGAAACTTTTAAAGTCATTCCCATTCCTTCGGCAAGGCGCTGAAGCAGTTTGATAGATGGATTTCGACTTCCGTTTTCCAGACGGCTGATCTCAGTCTGGTTGATTCCTGTTCTTTCGGAAAGTTCTTTTTGCGTCATGTTCTGACTGATTCTGGCATCGATAATTGCCCGGATGATATCCATTTCCGGTTGAATCTCGTCATATGCGGCGGAAAAATCTGGATTTTGCATTTTCTGTTTTTTATATTCCTGAAGTGTCATGCATGTCCTCCTCTGAATATAGTTTCTTTTTCTCAAAAGTGCGGTCAATAATTCTTTCTTTGGTGTTTTGTGTGTCTCCTTATATGATATGAGATATATCTCAATAAGTCAATGGAATTGTAATTTAGAAATAAAAAAGGTTAATAAATCATGAATCAAAAGATTTGATAAAGATTAAAAGAACCAGATTAAAACGAATTGAACATCAGAAGAATATTTATGAAATAAAAAAGAAAGTTGTCTCCCGCCAAATTTAGAGATGGCGGGAGACAAAAAATTATTCAGCAAGTGCCTTCTTGTTCGCTTTCGCCTGGAACTTTTCGTTCTGGATAATAAAGCGCTCGTGGCGGCCTCCGCCGATCTTTCCTTTGGCGTCGTAAGCAGCAACATCGAATACGAGACGACGTCCGTCTACCTCGACAAGTTCAGTCTCGCACCATACGGTCATTCCAAGCGGTGTCGGTGCGTCGTGTGTTACGTTTAAGAGTGTACCCACAGTACCGCAGCCCTCGTCGAGCTGATCAGCAACGCTCATCCAGGCGGTCTTTTCCATTAAAGCGGTCATAGCCGGTGTCGCGAACACGTCGAGTGTGCCGCTTCCCATTGTTTTTGCGGAGTTTGCGTCAGAGACAACAACCTCCTGTCTTCCTTTTATTCCAGTTTCCAGCATAAGTTTGTCCTCCATGATTAAATGAATACCGTAACTGTTCAGTACCCTCACAGTTACGCGCAAAAATCCATTCTAAATCGGCTGTGTCGATAGGATTTTTGCCTTCTAGTCTAAGTTTTCTTACGGTCAGCGAAGTAAATGCGCAGACCTACTGAATAGTTACTGAATACCACAGTTTACAATACCGGAGATCCTGACAGTGACAGCAAAGATCCGGGATTTAAACCGGGGAAGTGTGATCAGCGCGGCGTTTTCCCGCCTGACACTGACATATAAAGTATAGAATACTCGTACACGAATTGCAAGAAAAAGACTTACTGGTCTGTGATCATTTTTTTCAGATTCTCAAAAAGCTCCAGATCGGATTTGGTCACACGGATGTTGGAGGCGAGTTCTTTGCCATCCGGTTCGATAACCTTAAATTCGATGATCATGTTTTCCTGTATGCCATGTTTGTAGACCGCACGCCAGAAAGCCGGGAATTTCGGGTGGTTTCTGATAAAGGTCTGCCAGGAGTTTTTGAACTGCAGAAACATCATTGGATTTATACTCAAAATATCTTCCTCTTTCCTAAAATTGTGTTTCGGGTAGTCACGCAGCGGGGCGGATGGACGCCGATTCCACTGTTTGCGCAAGGCACAAACAGTAACATGCTGATGGATTCCAGTATAAAATATTTGAGCAGGAATTGCAAGATATGGGAATAGTATGCTACAATTAGCACTGAGAAAGTGGTTACTGTATACGAATAGGAATTATCTGAACTGAAAATTCCGTACAATACAGTGGTGGATTTTACCGATTTGGAATGCGAAGCATCGGGAAAACGATGGTCAGGCAGTTGTAAAGGAGAGATACGATGTTGGAGGACGCAAAAAAACGGATGGCAGAAAATGTCATTTGTAATTTGAAAAAAAGAAATATGGAGGGAATCTATTGCCGGGATAAGAAAGAGGCAGTGGAAACGGTACTCTCGCTGATCGAACCCGGTGCTTCCATCGGCTGGGGCGGCTCGGCATCGATCCGGGAACTGGGGATTCTGGCTGAATTGGAGAAATCCGGACATGAGATGCGGGATTATCCGATGAAAGATAAAGAGACGATGGGAAATCCTTCATATCTCGGCTCCTGCAGTGCGGACTGTTTCCTTATGGGAACGAATGCGATCACTGTAAAAGGCGAACTGGTCAATATTGACGGTGCGGGAAACCGTGTGGCCTGTCTGATCCATGGACCCAGACAGGTGATCATTGTTGTCGGAATGAATAAGCTGGTGCGGAGTATTGAGGATGGAATCGACCGGATCCAGACGCAGGCTTGTCCGATCATTGCAGATGCTACCGGCCGAAAAACGCCATGTGGTGTAAAGGGAGTCTGCATGGACTGTCAGTCTCCCGACTGTATGTGCTGTTCGATCGTTGTTACACGGAGATCCCGATATGACGGACGGATCAAGGTTGTAATCGTTGGGGAAAATTTAGGCTATTAAAATAAGATTACTGGAGGAACCCAATGTTTTTTATTGGCGGAATTACTCAGGGAACAAAAGAACTGATTTATAACGCGGCGGCGATGATCTGTGGCCGCTGCGGGAGATATGGACGGTATCAGGTGTTTATGACCTATATGTGCCTGTCCTTTTTCTTTATTCCGATCTTTAAATGGGGACGGAAATATTATGTGAAGACAAGCTGCTGCGGGACCGTTTACCAGCTGGACGAGGAAGTCGGAAAGCGGATCGCCGCAGGAGAGGATGTGCCGATCCGGGAGGAAGACCTTACCCTTGTTTCAGAGGGGCATGATGCCCCGGCCTGGGATGTGCCGGTGAAGCGGTGTTCAAACTGTGGCTATGAGACGAAAGAAAATTTTGACTATTGCCCGAAGTGCGGAAAGAGGTTTTAAGACATGAAGATCACATACATTCATCACAGCGCGTTTCTCGTGGAGACGGAGTCGGCGTACCTGCTGTTTGACTATTTCCAGGGGAAGCTGCCGGAGTTTTCGGAGGAAAAACCGCTCTATGTGTTCGCCAGTCACAGACATCCGGATCATTTTTCAAAGGTGATCTTTGAACTGGAGGAGAAACATCCGAAGATCCATTATATTCTGGCATTTGATATCTGGAGTAAGCGGGTTCCGGAATCTTGTAAAGGAAAGACAGAATTTTTAAATCCGGGGCAGATACTGGATGACGGAACGCTGAAGGTCGAGGGATTTAAGTCCACGGATGAGGGCGTCGCGTTCTGGTGCAGTGTGGATGGCCTGGAGATCTACCATGCCGGAGATTTAAACCACTGGTACTGGGATGGGGAAGATCCGCAGTGGAACAAGAACATGACGAAAGCGTACCGGGAAGAGATCGCGAAGATGCACGGGCGGACGGCGGACATCGCGTTCCTGCCGCTGGATCCGCGACTTGGCGAGTATTTTTACCTGGGAATCGATGATTTCGTGAGGGAAGTCGACACAAAACTTATTTTCCCGATGCATTTCTGGGGGGAATACGATGTGGCGGAGCGGTTGAAACAGCTGCCGTGTTCAGCGGGGTACCGCGAGAAAGTCATGGAGATCCATGAAGAAAGTGAAAGCTGGGAGATCTGACCGGCGATCAGAGCGCCGGAAAAGCTCTCTTTGAAAAAGCAAGTGTAAAGCTTAGGACGCGGCGAGACCGGGATTGAGGCTCAAAAAGAGTCGGAGAATCAGAAGCCGTTGATTATATAAAAAATGAATGGAGAGGAGCATGTTATGAAATTCACATTCGCGCACAACAATTTTAATGTAACAGATCTTGACAAGTCCTTAAAATTCTATGAGGAAGCTCTTGGATTAAAGGAAGTAAGAAGAAAAGAAGCGGCGGACGGGAGCTTTATCCTGGTATACCTCGGAGACGGCGTGACACCGCACCAGTTAGAACTCACATGGCTCAGGGACTGGGAGAAAGATCACTATGATCTTGGAGACAACGAGTTCCATCTTGCATTCCGGGTAGATGATTTCGAGGCGGCTCACGCAAAGCACAAAGAGATGGGATGCATCTGCTTTGAAAATGAGAAGATGGGGATCTACTTTATCACAGATCCGGATAATTACTGGCTGGAGATCGTGCCGACAAGAAAATAATGAAAAGGTCCAACAGCCAGATATATGAAAAATTCACACATCAGGCAGAAATGACGGAAACTGTTCTCACTGGAAAAATAGCAGCCGGTCAGGGATAGGAAACATAGAAACAGATAAAACAGGAGGAGCTAAGATGATTCTGATTAAAAACGGGCGTGTAGTAGACGCAAAGAGCAATACAGACGAGGTTCTGGACGTTGTCATTGATGGCGGAAAGATAAAGACCATCGGAAAAGTGGAAGATGACGGAAGCTATGAGCAGGTGATCGATGCAGACGGCTGTGTCGTAGCGCCGGGCCTCATTGACGTCCATGTTCACTTCCGCGATCCGGGACTTACATACAAAGAGGATATCCAGACAGGTTCCGCCGCAGCGAAAAAGGGCGGATACACAACGGTTGTCACCATGGCAAATACAAAACCGCCGGTAGACAATGTGGAGACCGTAAAATATATCATCGAAGAAGGAAAGAAGACAGGCATCAATGTTCTTCCGGCCGCATGCGTTTCTGTTGGAATGAAGGGGCAGGAACTCACGGATATGGACGCCTTAAAGGCAGCAGGAGCCGTTGGATTCACAGACGATGGAATCCCGCTGATGAACGAGAAACTCGTCTACGAGGCCATGAAGAAGGCGAAAGAGTTAAATGTACCGCTGAGTTTCCATGAGGAAGACCCGGCATTCATCTCCGAGAACGGAATCAACGCAGGTGCAGTCGCAAAAGAGCTTGGAATCACAGGTTCCCCGGCACTTGCCGAAGATTCTCTTGTGGCTCGTGACTGCATGATCGCCCTGCACACAGGCGCGTCAGTCAATATCCAGCATATCAGCTCCGCCACATCTGTAAAGGCCGTGAAGCTTGCGAAAGAGCTTGGAGCAAACGTGACAGCGGAGGTCACACCTCACCATTTCACATTAGATGAGACCGCTGTTTTAGAACATGGCGCAATGGCGAAGATGAACCCGCCCCTTAGAACCGCAAAGGACCGCGAGGGAATTATTGAAGGAATCAAGGACGGCTCTATCGATATGATCGCCACCGACCACGCTCCGCACAGCGCGGAGGAAAAGGCAGTTCTTCCGGTATGGAAAGCACCGAGCGGAATTATCGGTCTTGAGACTGCTCTCGGCCTTGCGGTGACAGAGCTTGTGAAGAAAGGCCACCTGACTACCATGCAGCTTGTGGAGAAGATGTGCGTGAATCCGGCGAAGCTGTATCACTTTGATAAGGGATATCTCGCAGAGGGCAAAGATGCGGATATCGTGATCTTTAACGAGAATGAGGAGTGGACGGTCACAGACGCTGAGATCGCGTCCAAGTCCCACAACACGCCGTTTATCGGAACAAAGCTTTTCGGCCGTGTGAAGTATACGATCTGCGGCGGAAAGATTGTATACAAGGATTAAGAACATACAGCAGAGCTCCCTGGCATCGGGCTGATAAGACTCAGAGAGTCCGGTTGGAGCTGGATCCGGGGAGTGTAGCTGTTTTCAGCAATGCAGGAGAAGACAAAGCTGAGAATTGTGAAAAATAAAGAACAGGAGCAAACAAGTTATGAAAAAATACCAGGTGCTTCTTTTTGATGTGGATGGAACACTTCTGGATTTCGACAAGGCGGAGAAGATCGGCATCGAGCGGGTACTCACCCACTTTGGCGTACCGGCTACAGAGGAGAACATGCAGAAGTACCACCATCTGAACAAAAGCTACTGGCAGAAGTTAGAGCGTGGTGAGATCACGAGAGAGCAGGTGTTAAGCCTGCGATTTGAGGATTTCTTCAGTGACTTCGGAATCAAGGTAAATGGCGCTGAGGTCGATGGATTGTACCGCCAGACATTAAATGAGAGTGCGTTTCTTTTAGACGGAGTCATGGACCTCCTTAATGGCTTAAAGAATCGCTATGAGCTTCATATCGTTACAAACGGTGTCGCTGAGACCCAGTATAAACGCCTCGCGGCAGCAGGACTGGATAAACTGTTTCAGGGAATCTATGTTTCAGAGGAGTCCGGATACCAGAAGCCGCAGCAGGAGTACTTCGATTACTGCTTTAAAAAGATGGGCAGAAATGACGTGGAGAACATGCTGATCATCGGCGACTCCCTGACTTCTGACATCCGTGGAGGAAACAATGCCGGAATCGATACCCTGTGGTACAACCCGCACCATCAGGAGAATATAGCCGGGGTGCATGTGGATTACGAGGCGGATACGTTGGAAAAGATAGGTGAGATGCTGAGTTAATTTCAGAACGACAGCATCAGGCAATTTTTCTGAAAAGTTATGTAAACTAAATGCATCTGGAATGAGATAAAATCCATGGAAAATCATTTTGAAGGCTGGTTTTACTGCTGGTATCTTTCAAAATTGCAAAAAGTCATAGCAATACTGAGAAATATTGTCAGACATCTTGACAAATAAGAAGATTTTTCTTATAATTAAGCTTTCCCGGAGAGCATTGTCCGCCGCATACGGATCCGGTGAAGGGACAGAAAGAGCGGCGGCGAATATATAGAAATGAGGGGTGTATTTCATGAACAAGAACACGACAGATATCACATTATCGGCTTATTTTAATGACATCGTAATCGGATACTACGAGGACGAGGATCTGGTAAAACAGTTTGGAAGACAGCTTGGTTTCGACGTGGATATGGACACCTTTATGGCGGTATCGTTCCAGTATCCGTCTGATATGAATGTAAAACCGGAAGACCGTGAGAAGCTCACAGACGCGGCAAACGCGATCATCGCTCTCTCCGATATCAACAAGAAGATCGGTGGAAAGCAGATTATCACCTGCGACAGCGGCGTATGCGTGATCCTGATCATGAACGACAAATCCGCAATGCGTGACCTGATCCCGCAGATCAAGGAGACAGCCCTTGAGCAGGTAGAAAAGATCAATTCTGACAGAAAGATCCGCGTCGGCATCGGTACGATCGAGAGCGGAATCAAGGGAATCAAGCATACATACATCAATGCCCAGGATGCGGTAAAGGCCGGCGAGATCTTCAAGAAAGACCGTGTGATCCTTGAATACATGGGTATGGAGATTTACAGCAGCATCAACCAGATGGTTGTAAACTTCGGTGACCGCCTTACCAGAACCGTATTAAAACAGCTCGGTGAGACTGAGAAGCGGGTTCTCGCGAAATACTACAAATGCAAAGAGGACATCGCTGAGACTGCAAGACAGCTCGGAATGTCTGAGGATGATGTAAAGACAAGCTTAAATATGGTTCGCATCAATACCGGACTTGACGTAAATGATACAGAGGATAACTTCAAGCTCCACTTTATCATGATCGCGAAGAAAGTCCTTGAAAACGACGAGAGAATCAAGAAGAATCGTTAATTCACCAGAAAGTTTCTGTTGCTGTCTGCCAATGGCATGAACAGCGGAGTGTAGAAGGTGGACGATACAGAAGAAATCAGCAACAGCCCTGCGCATAATATGTGCCGGGCTGTGAGCCGTTATGGATGGTAAAATGCTGAATGGTAAAAGATAAACAGGCGGGGATCTGCCGGACAGAAGGGGATACAAATATGAAGACAATGCTGGAGCGCGGAGCCGGAATTCTGATGCCGGTGTCAAGCCTGCCGTCACCATACGGAATCGGTACATTTGGCAGTGCGGCCTATGATTTCGTGGACTTCTTAAAGAAAGCAAGACAGAAATACTGGCAGGTTCTGCCGGTGGGACCGACAAGCTACGGGGACAGCCCGTACCAGTCATTTTCCGCTTTTGCGGGAAATCCGTACTTTATCGATCTGGATACCCTGGTGAAGGAGGGACTTCTCACACAGGACGAGATCAACGCCTGTTACTGGGGGGATAATCCGACCCAGGTGGCGTACGACGCGGTGTTCTGGTACCGGTTTCCACTGTTGAAAAAGGCGTACGCGAGAAGTGAGTACCGCGAGGAACAGGGCTACGAGAAGTTCTGTATGGACAGCTGGTTCTGGCTGAATGATTACGCATTTTACATGGCGTTAAAGTTCCATTTTGATAATAAAGAATGGCTGGCATGGCCGGAAGATATCCGGTTCCGGAAGAAAGAAGCGGTGGAGTCCTACCGAGAGGAATTGAAGGACGAGATCGACTTCTGGAAGTTTTTACAGTATAAATTCTACCAGCAGTGGGGAAAGCTCCGCGCGTATGCGAACGAGCAGGGAATCTCCATCATCGGAGATATTCCGATCTACGTGGCGCTTGACAGTGCGGACGTCTGGACCCATCCGGAGTTATTCCTTTTGGATGAGGAGAACCTGACCCCACTCAAGGTTGCCGGAGTTCCGCCGGACGCCTTCAGTGAGACGGGACAGCTCTGGGGCAATCCACTTTACCGATGGGATGTTCAGGAGAAGACTGATTTCGCATGGTGGAAAGAGCGCATGAAAGCGTCTGCCCGCCTGTATGACGTGGTCCGCATCGACCACTTTATCGGTGTGACCCAGTATTACGCGATCCCGGCGGGTTCCGAGGACGGAAAGACCGGTGAGTGGTTAAAGGGACCGGGAAAGAAGCTTACAGATGCCATCAACATGGTCATCGGTGACACGAAGATCATCGCGGAGGATCTTGGAATCTTTGTTCCGGAGGTCAAGGAGCTTCTTGAGGAGACAGGATATCCGGGAATGAAGATCATCGAGTTCGCCTTCAGCGGCGACCGCTTCAACGAGCACCTGCCGCATATGTACTCCCCGAATTCCGTCGTTTACGGCGGAACCCATGACAACGAGACCCTGGTGGGCTACTTTAAGCCGGAGGCGCGCCAGTGGTGGGAGTTGCAGTATATCGCAGACTACATGGGTGTCTCCCATCAGCATGAGGTCGTAGACAAGGTCTTAAAGACCGCCTACGCGTCTGTAGCCAGCGTTGTGATCTTCCAGGCGCAGGATGTCTTAAAGCTCGATAGCTGGGCGAGAATGAACACGCCGGGTACGGTGGGAAACAACTGGAGATGGAGAATGAAACCGGGCGAGCTGACGCAGGATCATATCAACCATCTGTCATGGCTGGTCGATACATTCGGACGGTTTTAGATCGAAAAAAATGCAAAAATCACGGTAGAATTACCGAAGGGAAAAGTCAATTTTTGTCGAGAAAAACAGATGTTTGCGGTACGCGGCACAGTGCCGAGAAATAAGGAAAAACGGGCGGTTCGTAAGGATAAAACAGACCGCCCGTTTCTTGGAAATTCGATTGACACAAGACCAGAAGTGTGATATTGTTAAGTTAATTCCGATGCACTATTGAACTCACATGTTTTTGTAAGTCATTTGCGCGATACGATGAATTACAAAAGCATGTGAGTTTTTTGAAATAAAGACCAACAGCGATGTGTGGGGATTTCCAATAGTCTTAGTACGGAAAAATTCAATTTTTTATGGAGGTACCAAAATGAACAACGGTACAGTTAAGTGGTTCAATTCTGAGAAAGGCTACGGATTCATCTCCAACGATAATGGCGGCGACGACGTATTCGTACACTTTTCCGCAATCGTAGGCGACGGCTTCAAGACTCTTGAAGAGGGCCAGAAGGTTACTTTCGACACAGAGCAGGATCCGAAGAACAGCAAGAAGCTTCGCGCTGTTAACGTAGTTAAACTCTAATTCGAATAGAAGAGAAACTAAGAGAACTGCCGTTCCGAGTTGTACTTGGAGCGGCAGTTCTTTTGTTGGATAGGATTTTTCCTTGAAAAACAGGCTTTTTTCGCGAAAAGCCTTGCAAAAACTTGTGTTCTTTAATAGAATAAGAAGGACTTTGATAACTGACCGGCAGGCTGGAGACATTTGCGGAAGGTTATCGTTTTAAGTTCTGCCAGGGTTTAGATCCGAGGCAGGCTGTTTGTGCCCGGCGCGGGGGATGCGCTAAGGCGCATTTCACAGATACCCCTTGTCAGTTAAAAGGAGATTTAGAAAATGATTAGTGCAAATAATGTGACACTCCGTGTCGGAAAAAAAGCTTTATTTGAAGACGTAAACATTAAATTCACAGAAGGAAACTGTTATGGTCTGATCGGTGCCAACGGTGCCGGAAAGTCCACATTTTTAAAGATCTTATCCGGTCAGCTCGAGCCGACAAACGGTGAAGTTGCGATCACTCCGGGTCAGCGTCTTTCCTTCTTACAGCAGGATCACTTTAAATACGACGAGTACACAGTTCTCGACACTGTTATCATGGGAAACAAGCGCCTTTATGACATCATGAAGGAAAAAGACGCAATCTACATGAAGGAAGAGTTCACAGACGAGGATGGAATCAAGGCTGCAGAGCTTGAGGGAGAGTTCGCTACCATGAACGGATGGGAAGCGGAGTCCGACGCTGAGAACCTGTTAAACGGTCTTGGTATCGAGACAGACCTCCACTATAAAACGATGAAAGACCTTCTCGGACCGCAGAAGGTTAAAGTTCTCCTCGCCCAGGCATTATTCGGAAACCCGGATATCCTGCTCCTCGATGAGCCGACGAACCATCTGGATCTCGACGCGATCGCATGGCTTGAGGAGTTCCTGATCAACTTCGAGAATACCGTTATCGTGGTATCCCATGACCGTTACTTCTTAAACAAGGTCTGCACACAGATCGCCGACATCGACTACGGCAAGATCCAGCTCTATGCCGGAAACTACGATTTCTGGTTCGAGTCCAGCCAGTTGATGATCAAGCAGATGAAGGAAGCAAACAGAAAGAAAGAGGAGAAGATCAAAGAGTTACAGGAGTTCATCCAGAGATTCTCCGCCAACGCTTCCAAGTCCAAGCAGGCGACTTCCAGAAAACGTGCGTTAGAGAAGATCGAGCTTGACGAGATCCGCCCGTCCAGCAGAAAATACCCGTATATCGACTTCCGTCCGGCCCGTGAGATCGGAAACGAGGTTCTCTCCGTTGAGGGACTTACAAAGACCATCGACGGCGTAAAGGTTCTCGACAATATTTCCTTTACCCTGGGAAGAGAGGACAAGGTTGCCCTTGTAGGACCGAACGAGCTTGCGAAGACCACACTCTTCAAGATCCTCTCCGGTGAGATGGAGCCGGATTCCGGAAGCTACAAATGGGGCCTCACAACGACTCAGGCGTACTTCCCGAAGGATAACAGCGCAGAGTTCAACAATGATGATACGATCGTAGACTGGCTGACCCAGTACTCCCCGGAAAAAGATGTCACATATGTCCGCGGATTCCTCGGAAGAATGCTGTTTGCCGGTGAAGACGGCGTAAAAAAGGTAAAAGTTCTCTCCGGTGGTGAGAAGGTGCGCTGCATGCTCTCCAAGATGATGATCTCCGGCGCGAACGTACTGATGTTTGATGAGCCGACTGACCATCTGGACATGGAGTCCATCACAGCCCTGAACAACGGAATGAAGAAGTTCCCGGGCGTGATCATCTTCTCCTCCCGTGACCATCAGGTCGTAGAGACGACTGCAAACCGTATCATGGAGATCATCAACGGCCAGCTGATCGATAAGATCACGACCTACGACGAGTACCTTGAGAGCGATGAGATGGCGAGAAAGAGATTCACCTATACGATCACTGAGAGTGAAGAGAATGATGACTGATTCTGCCGCCTGAATTGAGCTAGAAAATGGCAGTGTAAACTGTCTGCAGACATAAAAAACAGAGCATATATTCAACCATACCCTATGTAAAACATTGGCATGCGAAGATATATGCTCTGTTTTTGCGTATTTACACTTAGTTTTGGCGGAACCGGTTAATTAGCCCCGGCTTTCGCCAGAACCTTCTTCATCGAAGTGAGATACACGATCGCCGAAGCAATCGGTCCAAGGATATCAGATACCGGTTCTGCGTAAAACGCCGCTTCAGCTCCGAACATCGCGGGAAGCAGGAACAGGGATACGAAGTATGCGCCTTTTCGAAAGAAGGAAAGCGGCAGGGCAACCTGTACCTGACCAAGACCGGTGAAACCGTCGACGATCTCGTACTGGAATGCCAGCGGGATGATCGCCAGAGTGAAGATCCGGATCGCCCGGAGCGCTTCTGCGGCAACGACCGGGTCTGCTGTAAAGAGACGGACAAACAGGACGCCGATGGTACGCGCAAGGACGAAGAGCAGAGTGGTGTATGCCGCAGCAAGGATAAAGATGTACTTCTGCGCACTCATTACTCGGTCGGTCTTTCCGGCTCCGAAATTGTAGGCAAGAACAGCCTGAGTTCCGCTGGTGATACCGCCGAGAGGCATGGTGACTACGAGCATGAAACTCTGGGCAATGGTTGCGCAGGTGATCAGAAGGTCTCCGCGCTCCGCACCGCCGTATTTTTGCAGGATCGCGTTCATGGTGATGATCATGACGTTATCCATGGCGATGATGATAAATGGGGTAAAGCCGATGGTGAGCACTCTGCGGATCAGCCGCCAGCTGTAACCGCCGAAGGTGATGCGCACCGGCATATTTTTCCCGAACAGTGTCCTCAGGACGAAAGCGCAGCTCGCCATCTGGGAGATGACGGTTGCGACGGCGGCACCGGAGACGCCCATGTGGAGGCCGAAGATGAAGATTGGATCCAGAATGATGTTCAGCACCGCGCCGAGGATGACGGAGTACATGCCGGTCTTTGCAAAGCCCTGACAGATGATAAACTGGTTCATACCTGTGGACATCAGCGCGAATACAGTTCCGGTCAGATATATCGTAAAATATGCGTTTGCGTAGGGCAGTGTGATATCGCTGGCACCGAAATACCGCAGCATCGGAATGCGGATCGGGTAGACGCAGGCCACCATGAGGATGGAACATACTGCCAGCATGAGGAAACAGTTGGCGAGGATCCGCTCGGCGGCCTTTTTATCGCCCTGTCCCATCTTCATGCTCATAAGCGGGGCACCGCCGATTCCCACGAGAAACGCGACGGAGCCGACCATAGTGACTACCGGACCGCAGACACCGGCCCCCGCCAGTGCCATGTCGCCGGAGCCGGGGATATTTCCGATATACATGCGGTCTACGATACTGTAAAGGACGCTGACAAACTGTGCCAGCATACTGGGAATTGCGATCCGGACGACGAGTTTTTTTATGTCGTCACGGCCGAGATCATTTTCTGCAGCCATAATAAAACTCTCCTGTATAAAATCCGCAGTACAGAAAAACTGTACTGCGGAATATTTGTGTACTTGCGTGAAGATGTAGATTGTCGCAAGTGACCGCGCGAATGTGCCAAGGCACATTCTTATTTTGTATTAAGCATTGTGGATAGGGGATCCGGCTTTTGGCGTGTCTATAGCCTTGCCGGTCTGTTCCAGCATATCCAGACGATGGTTGATCTTTTTCTGGTTTTCGATGATCAGATCCATTTTTTTGTGCAGGTCATCGATAATGAGTTCACTCTTTAAATTGACCTTAAAGTCGTTTTCCGCGCGTTGTCTGTCCTTTGCCTCCTGTCGGTTCTGGCTCATCATGATAAGGGGAGCCTGAATGGCAGCAATGCAGGAAAGTACCAGATTTAAAAGGATAAACGGGTAGGCATCAAAGGCCTTCGTTCCAAGGATAACGTTGACAGCCATCCATCCGACCATGACAGCGATAAAGCTGAAGATAAATGCCCAGCTTCCGGCAAATTTCGCTACTGCGTCGGATGCTCTCTGGCCGAAGGACAGCTTTTCTGTCTCATTGGAATTTTCTGTGATGTTTGTCATGATCAGCTGATGGATCAGCTCTTCATCTGTAAATTCCTGATCAGTCCTGTTCAGGAGTTCCCGGATGATTTTTTTTCGTTCGTTTCCGCTTTTCATTTTCATAGTGAATCTCCTTATGTCCGGCATATAAAACGCGTGCAGCGCATCGGTGATGCATGCGGACACTGCTCTGTACTGATAACTGGTAACTGCTAAATTCTCCCAGTTGGCGGTGGGAGGACAAGTACATAGAGTATAGCACGTTTTCCTGGGCGGGTAAATGGCACACAGGAAGATTATAGGCAAAAAAGAAAAGGGGAAAAATGTAAACCAAATAATAAAAATGGGTTGACAAATGCACGGAATCTGCGTATGATAGGAAAAGAATCGATCAGAACAATTCCATTTTGTGATATGCGTACCGGAATGTAGAATTTAAGAACGATAGAATTTAAGATCCGGCGGCAGAAATGATGGATGTTGGGAGGAAAACAAAGATGGAAAAGACAACAGCAAAACACATGTCCACCGCGCAGATGACGGTGACAGCACTTATGACAGCGATTACCTGTATCCTGGCACCGATGGCACTTCCGATTCCGATCAGCCCGGTACCGATCAGCCTGACAAACCTTGTCATCTTCTTTATGGCGTATATTCTCGGAATGAAGCTTTCCGTAGCGAGCTATGTATTATACCTGCTCTTAGGAACAGTAGGACTTCCGGTATTCTCCGGATTTAGTGGCGGTGTCGGTAAGCTTCTCGGACCGACCGGCGGCTACCTGATCGGATTTATCTTTCTGGCAGCGATCGCAGGCTTCTTCGTTGAGAAGTTTCCGGCAAAGATCTACATGCATGTAGTCGGAATGATCATCGGAATGGCGATCTGCTATATCTTCGGAACCGCATGGCTTGCGGGACAGCTCGGAATGAGCTTCGTGGCAGCTCTCGGCATCGGTGTTATCCCGTATCTTCCGGGCGACACAGCGAAGATCATCATTGCGATCATCGCAGGTCCGCAGATCCGCAAGGCGGTTTCCAGATTTATGTAGGCTGGAAAATATTAATCAGGTATTTCATAAAAACTATACGATACATCCTCTAAAAAATCTGTGGTCAGATAACTCGAGAGAGAAATTGACCGCAGATTTTTCTTTTTCAAAAGGCAGGGCCTTTTGTGGAGACGTGTATACAAAGAATGCGCCCGGCAAAAAGCCCTGCCAATTTAATATCTTATCCAGTCAAAATTAGAATCCATACGCCAGTGCGCCGCCATCAACCGCGAAATCCTGTCCTGTGATATATGTAGCACCGTCGCTAATTAAGAACTTCGCCATAGCACCCAGATCTCTTGTGTCACCGAAAGCGTGAACAGGCATTCTCGCGAGGATCGCTGCCTTTCTTTCCGGTGTCATGACCTGCTTATTCATCTCGCTCGGGAACCAGCCCGGGGCGATGCTGTTGACACAGATGTTGTCATTTGCCCATTCAACGGCAAGACCGCGGGTCAGGCCGCATACGGCAGATTTGCTGACGCAGTAGGGAACGACCTCAGAGAAGCCGAGATGTGCCGCCATGCTGCTGATGTTGATGATACGTCCTTTGTGTTTACTCTCTTTTAAATATGGGTAGCAGATCTGGCTCAGAGCGAACAGACTTGTCACATCCACATCAAGAATGTGCTTAAAATCATCCATCGGAAATACCTCGGCCCGGGCTTTTTTTGTAATACCGGCGTTATTTACAATAAAATCGAGGCCGGACTTTCCGGCAATCTCATCCACAATTCGTTTCATCCCGTCATAATCGGTGACGTCACCTTTGAGGTGTGTGACACCCGGGGCGGACGGCGCAATGCCGTCTTTGACTTTTCCGGTACGGCTGATAACATATACAGCAGCACCATTTTCAGCCAGTACATTTGCAATCGCGTACCCGATTCCACTGCTTCCGCCGGTAACGATGCCGACGCGTTCTTCTAATTCTTTCATGATGATGTACCTCCTGAAAAATCAGTAACTATAAACTCTGACAGCGATAGCTGTGGCAGTTTGCGTTGATCAGATCCCAGTCAAGCTCGGCACCGACGCCTGGTTTATCCGGGACATAGATATAGCCGTCCCTGATCGGCAGATCTCCCTTCATCGGAAGTCTGTAATTGTCCTCAGGAACAAAGTATTCAAAATATTTGCAGTTTCTGATACTGCAGCTTACATGGACATTGGCAAGATCCATGTAGTTCATAGTCGTTGTATGGATCTCACAGTTTAACCCGAAACTGTCGGCCATATGGGCGATCTTTAATGTACCGGTGACACCATCCTTCCAGCTCACATCCGCGCGTACGATATCGGCGGCATGCTGAGCAACACTTTGAGCAACACCCCAGTGGCAGCCGCGGGTTGTCTCTGTGGCCGCGATCGGAATATCGACAGTTTTGCAGAGTTCCGTGTATTTGTAGAGTTCGAAATCGCGGAATGGCTCTTCGAACCATTCGTAACCAAGACGCTCTAACTGTCTTGCGACGCGTACCGCATCATCTAAGGTATATTCGCCTACCGGATCACTCATCAAAGTGTAACCCGGCCCTACAGCCTCCCGTACAGCCTCGTGAACCTTCATATCAAATTCGACAGGTCCGCCCGGATGAGCCTTGTATCCTAAAATTCCTTTGTTCTTGTAGTAGAGAGCTTCGTCCACATATTCCTGTACAGTAGCATGGAAATTTCCGCTGGCATACACTGGAAGTTTGGTACGGTAAGCGCCGATGTACTTGTAAAGCGGAAGACCGGCAGCCTTCGCGCACATGTCCCAGAGCGCTACATCCACCGGTCCCGGAAGAAATACCGGGAAGAACGCTTCATGGCGATCCACATTCCATAATTCATAGAAGAGTGTTTCCCGGTCATGGGGATCGCGCCCGAGCAGGATCGGGGCGATGCTGTCATGAAGATAGCTTTCGGTGACACCGCCGCTGCGGGCAGCCATACAGGTTGCAATCCCCTCTGTGCCGTCATCGGCAGTCAGCTTAATTGCGAAAACATCCCAGCCCATTTTTGCTCCGCCCTGACGTTTTTCATCGAACAGACACTTGTCACGAGTTACCCACCATGTCTCAAATTTCGTAATAATCATAGCCATTCTCCTGAGGTAAAAGGTTGATAGAATCATAGATATATCACAATACATAAAAATATGATTGAATTATATCACAAGTTGCACTATAATACAAATAATATATTAAAAATAAAGGAGAAAATGCACAATGAGTATGTGGACCGATGACAAAGAGCTTTTTGGGCTCATGAAAGAGAAACTGTACACTCCGGTAGTAGGCGATATTCTGGATACAATGGGTTATAATCATCAGTTCCTGCCGCCGGAGATCATGCCGTTAAAGGATGACATGAAATTAGCCGGAAGAGCGTGTACAATCCTGGAACATAATGTATATGAAGCGCAGAAAAAACCGTTCGGACTTCTGACAGAGGCTCTGGATCAGCTGAAGGAGGATGAGATCTATATTGCTACCGGCGCGGGAAACAGCGCGCTTTGGGGAGAACTTCTCACTGCGACAGCGAGAACGAGGGGGGCTGTGGGAGCAGTTCTTGACGGTTACACGAGAGATACGCCGCAGGTACTTGCGCAGAACTTTCCGGTTTTTGCGAGAGGACGCTGGGCGCAGGATTCTTCGATCCGGACAAATGTGGTGGACTTCCGCTGCGCGATTGAAATCGGTCAGGTGACGATCCATGACGGCGATATTGTATTCGGTGATATGGATGGTGTATTGATCATTCCAAAGGAAATAGCGACAGAGTGCATTGAAAAAGCGCTGGAAAAGGCGGCCGGAGAAAAGAAAGTCCGCGCTGCCATCGAGGGCGGAATGAGCGCAACGGACGCGTTTAAGAAGTTCGAAATTTTATAGAAACAACATTATACATGGATGAAAAAGGCTGTTGTGATCACTAACCCCGGACAGAGGCGGATCACAGCAGTCTTTCCATATATGTGCCAGATCTGTTTTATTTGACATATATACAACGGTCAATCTTCGTTTTTAATCATTTTTAGAGATTTGATTAAAGAGTGATTGATATGCAGAATAATGGCATCCTGTACGTCTTCTCCGTTTTCCCTCAAGAGCGCATCAATGATTGCGCGGTGCTGTTCAAGGTTCCCGACGCGATTTCGGTCATCTTTAAGTGCAGCGTACATGGCAAGACGCATCTGCTGGACCATAACAGAATGGTACATATTGATCAGAATGCTGTTTTCTGTAATGTCAATCAGATACGAATGGAAGGAGGTATCAATCTTAAATTCATCGAAATCAGGACCATTCTCCGCCTTTTCAAACTGCTTCTGGAATTCCAGCAATTTGTTTTTGGAATACATTGTAAGATATTTCCGGCAGACTGTCGGCTCGATCAGTTTGCGTGTTTGATAAAGATCATCGATATTTTTCTCTGTAAAAGGCGTGATCCGCATACCTTTTCGAGGAAAGATATCGATTAAATTTTCAGCCTGCAGCATGAGTAGTGCTTCACGAAGCGGAGTCCTTCCGAAAGAGGTCTCCTCCAACAACTGCTTTTCATTTAATTCCTGACCGGGCAGATATTCGCAGGAAACGATCTTTTGATAGAGATATTCATATGCTTGATTTGTCAATGCTTCTGCCATTATGATCCTCCCATTTGGTAAATGTGCTGTAATAAGCATATATAAGTTTGTGACAAATTGCAATATAAAATTCAAAAAAAAGCATTGAAATATATCAACTATTGATGTAATATACAGTTAGATATATCACATAGCAAAAAAACATGTCAGTAAAATAACAGGAGGAAGCAAAAAATGAACGAAAATGAAACACACATTAAAGATATACGTATTTATCAGGCTGTCAGCAAGCTGAGTCATCCGATCGCAGATTCCACACATGATATCAGCAAGATTGCTTTCTACGTTCTCGAGGTCGAGACGAAAGGCGGAGTGATCGGTCAGGGCTATCTTTTAAGCTTCCACTACAGTCCGAACGCAATCGAGGGCGCTTTAAAAGATATGAAGAAATTCGTTCTTGAGAGAGATTATCATGTATATGAGACCGCACAGGCCCAGAAAGACTATGAGATCGAGAGTGAATACTTCGGAATCGTAGGACTTCAGAGATGGGCACTCGCCACATTAAACGTAGCAATGTGGGACGCATGGGCAAGAACTATGGGACAGCCGATCTACCGCATGTTTGGCTGCCATAGAAAACCGATCCCGGTATACGGAAGCGGCGGATGGATCAGCTATAGCGACGAAGAGCTTGTTGACGAGGTAGTAAACTACCAGAAACGCGGATTTACAGCAGTTAAGATCAAAGTAGGAAGCCCGGATATGGAGCGCGATATCCGCAGATTAAACCTCGTGAGAGAGGCGACCGGCCCGAATATGAAGATCATGATGGACGCAAATCAGGGTATGGATGTTCCGTCCGCGATCAAGCTGATCAGCAATGTGGAACATCTCGGAATCTTCTGGTTTGAGGAACCGGTGGTAAATACAGATTTTGAAGGATACGCGACGATCCATGCAAAGACAAAGATCAGTCTTGCGATGGGAGAGAGAGAGTATTCCACAGTTGCTCTCCGTGAGCTGATCGGAAGACGTGCCCTTGACTTATGGCAGCCGGATCTGATCCGCCTTGGCGGTGTAGAGGCATGGAGAGACAGCGCAGCACTTGCAAACGCTTACAACATCCCGGTACTTCCGCACTATTACAAAGACTACGATGTTCCGCTCCTCTGCACAGTTGCGAACCCATACGGCGCAGAGAGCTTCGACTGGATCGATGCGATCATCGATAATCCGATGGTGATCGACAACGGTTTCGCTCGCCCACGTGAGGGTGAAGGCTGGGGCTTCCGCTTCTTACATGAGTTTATGACAGAAGTTAAATAATCAGAGGTGATCTTAAAATGAGAGCAATCGTCATTCCGGAACCCTGGAAAGCTGTCACAGCAGAAAGAGAGGTTCCGGTCCCGAAACAGGGAGAGGTACTGTTAAAAATGGTTTGCGGCGGTATCTGCGGAAGTGATCTCGCTTCCTATCGCGGACAATCCGCATACGTCAGCTATCCGAGAACCATCGGACATGAATTCGCAGCGGAAGTCGTAGAGGTTGGCGAGAATCCATATGGAATCAAAAAAGGAATGCTGGTAACCGGAAACCCGTACTTCAACTGCGGAACCTGCTATTCCTGCAGGCGCGGATATGTAAATGCCTGTATCCACAACGAGACCATGGGCGTACAGAGAGAAGGGGCGTTCAGCGACTACTTTACAATGCCGGTGGAGCGATTGTTTGATGGAACAGGAATTGATTCGAAGGAACTGGCTCTCGTAGAACCGTTTTGTATCAGCTATCACGGTGTTTCCAGAGCACAGTTAAAACCTGATGATAAGGTACTGATCTTTGGTGCAGGAGCAATCGGAATCCTCGCAGGTGTAGCGGCAAAGAGCTACGGGGCGAAAGCTTACATCACGGATATCGCTGAGGAAAAGGTAAAGAAAGCAGTTGAGGATTTTGGCCTTGATGGTGGATTTGTCAATGACAGTCCGGAAAAACTGGAAGAATTTATTAAGACGATCACAAACGGGGACGGTTTTGACGCGACCGTAGAGGCAGTCGGTGCTTCGTCCACCTTTCTGGCCTGCGTAAAGGCAGTTGCAAGCCACGGTAAGATGGTTGTGATCGGTGTCGCAAAACATAATGCAGATTTCAATTTCCTGGAAGTTCAGAGAAAAGAGTTAAATATATACGGATCCAGGGGCGCAACCTCCGATGATTTCCGGTCAGTTTTAAAGCTTGTCCGTGAAGGATTTGTGGATCTCACAAAACTTATTTCCAGAACATATTCCGTAGATCATGCCGGGGAAGCATTTGAAGATCTGGATAGGAACTATGGGGAGATCGTAAAAGCTGAATTTCAGTTTTGATCCAAGAAACAAAAAATGTATTTATAAATGGGAGGAATATACTTATGAAGAAAAAAGCAATGGCGGCCGTATCCGCAGCAGTATGCGCATCTATGTTACTCAGCGCTTGTGGTAGCAGCGCATCCACAAGTACAACAGCAGCATCGGCAGAGACAACCGCAGCTGAAGCAAAAGCAGAAGGAACAACCGCAGCATCAGAGTCGGCAGCACCTGGTGATGTTGTAACGATCAATATCGGCTTTGAAAATACAACAGAAGAGCCGATCGGACAGGCCGTTGAGAAATGGGCTGAACTCTTAAAAGAAGAAAGTAACGGAACCATGGAACTCAAGGTATTCGCCAACAGTGCACTCGGCAATAAGAGTAAACTGATCGACCAGATGGTTATGGGCGAGAATGTTATCACGATTGCAGATGGCGCGTACTATGCAGATTACGGTGTACCGGATCTTGGAATTCTCTATGGACCATTCTTCTTTGACGATTGGGATGAGGTTTGGAAACTGATTGACAGTGATTGGTATAAAGAGCAGTGCGGAAAACTCGCGAATAAGGGACTTACTGTTCTCGGATCCAACTGGGTATACGGCGAGCGTGAACTTATGACAAAAGATAAAGTCGTTGTACCAGCAGATATCAAAGGTAAAAAGATCCGTCTTGCGAACAGCCAGATATATGTAGAGGGATTTAATGCGCTTGGAGCAACTGCAGTGCCGATGGCGCTTGGCGATGTATATACATCCTTACAGAATGGTACTCTTGATGGCGTTGAGAACCCACTTTCCACATTATACGGACAGAGTTTCCAGGAAGTTACGAAAAACATCCTTATGACAGGACATATCTTAAACTTTACGACCTGGTGTATCGGAACAGATTACCTCAACACCTTAACACAGGAGCAGCAGGACCTGTTATTCAAGACATGTGAGGAGGCTGGTCTCTATAACAACGATCTTCAAGCAGCAGCCAACGATGATTACAAAAAGAAACTGGAAGATGCTGGTGTAACATTCACAGAGCTTACCGACGATGAGAGGGCTCAGTGGAAGGAAGCAAGCCTTTCCTTCTATGAAAAAGGTTCTCAGTTCGGATGGAGCGATGGTCTGTATGATACCGTAAAAGCTGCAATCCAGTAAGAAAAAGTCTGTCAGGGGGGGGCTGCCACTTGCGGTAGCTCCCATAGATAAGGATGGTGATAAACGATGAAAAAAATTCTGGATATTCTGGACAGAATTGAAGTCGCTGTGGCATCTCTGGTACTGGCGGTTTTGATCGGCGTGACATTTGTCGGTGTGCCGATGCGTTATATCTTCAGCCAGCCATTTACCTGGGAGGAAGAGTTTCAGCTTGCATGCATGGTATGGATCACATTCCTGGCAGCGCCAGCTGCGTTCCGCACAAAGAGCCATGTGGCGATTGAGATTTTAGTAGATGCACTTCCGAAAAATATTCGCAAGATTATAGAACTTCTGATTCCAGTAATCGTATATGCAGTACTTGTTTATTTCTTATTTAGAAGCAAAGATTATATCAATGTAATGCTGCGTACAAACCGCAAGACTCCGATCCTTATGATCCCATATGCATGGATCTATGCGATTGCCCCAGCCTCCATTGTGCTGATGCTGATCAGCTATACGGAAGAAAAATATTACGAGTTAAAAGAACTTTTCAAAGGAAAGGAGGAAAAGTAATGAATTCATCTGTTGGAATTATGTCATTGATCCTCCTAGTGCTGCTGTTTTTGAAAATTCCGGTATTCGTGGCTGTATTAGGAGCTTCAGTCGTTTATTTTATTATGACTCCGGGAATCAATCCGGCGGTATTTGCCCAGCAGGCAATCACCGGATCTGAGAGCGTGACACTTCTCGCAATTCCGTTCTTCGTATGTGCTGGTGTTCTGATGAACTACACGGGCGTTACAAAACGGATCATGGACTTCTGCTCCGTACTGACCGGAAGAATGTACGGCGGACTTTCCCAGGTAAATATCTTATTAAGTACGTTGATGGGAGGACTTTCCGGTTCCGCACTTGCGGATGCGGCGATGGAGGCAAAGATGCTCGTTCCGGAGATGGAAGCAAAAGGAATCGGACGTGCATTCTCCACAGTAGTTACCGCAGCCTCCAGTATGATCACTCCGCTGATCCCACCGGGAATCGGACTGATCCTTTATGGATGTATTGCGAACGTGTCCATCGGTAAATTGTTTATCGCAGGTTTCGGACCGGGAATTCTTCTCTGCGCGACCATGATGTTCATGGTATCAAAAATCTCCAAGAAGCGCGGATATCTTCCGCTTCGCAAGGAGAAAATGACAGGATCCATGTTCTGGACATCCTTTAAACCGGCAATTCTCCCGTTATGCCTTCCGATCATCATCATCGGCGGCGTTCGTCTCGGCATCTTCACAGCCACAGAGGCCGGTGCTGTTGCGATCGTATATGCTGCTGTCCTCGGATTCGGCTACAGAGAGTTGGGACCGAATGAAATTCGTCAGGGCTTAAAAGAGACTCTTATGACAACGTCATCCATCATGCTGATCGTTGCTGCGGCATCCACATTCTCCTGGATCCTCACAAAAGAGATGATCCCGCAGATGTTTACCCAGTGGATGATCTCTGTGATCCATAATAAATGGATTTTCCTTGTTGCTGTTGATATCTTCCTGATCTTTGTCGGCATGTTCGTAGAAGGAAATGCCAGCATGATTGTTCTCGTGCCGTTATTTGCGCCGGCTGCGACAGCATACGGAATCGATCCGATTCACTTCGCAATGGTATTTATTTTCGCAAACGCCATCGGTGCTTTCACACCGCCGATGGGAACATTAATGTTTGTAACCTGCGGTGTTACAAAGTGTTCCACAAAGGATTTCATCAAGGAAGCCGTTCCGTTTTATGCACTGTTATTCGGCTGCCTTCTGATCCTTACATTTATCCCGATTTGCTCAACCGGACTTGTAAATATCATCTACTAAATCCCTCTCATATACCTGATATGCAGAACGCGCCGATTCCGGTTACGGAGTTGGCGCGTTCTATTCTGAGAGACGGAATATGGTCTGAAGCTGCCGAAAAAACATAGAAAAACATAGAAAAAACAAAGAAAAATCTTGACATCTGCCTATAAAACTCGTTATGATATTTTCTGCACTATACTGACTCATTAGTTGCCTGAGTAACCCGTAAAAAAGTCTGCATTTGCAGACCTTTTTTGTGTAATGGGGACTTCTAAGGAATTTCAGGCAGACTGTCGTGAAGGGCTCTGCATCCGGCCCGCACAGGTATAGTGAAGGAGGAAACACCATGAAATCAGTTCATGAAGCATTAGATCAGATCCTTCCGGAGATCATCGCAATGAGCGAAGATATTTACTGTCATCCGGAGCTTGGATTTAAGGAGTTCAGAACAAGAAAAAAGGCGATCGAGGCACTCGACAAGGCGGGAATTCCGCATGAGGATGTCGCGTACACGGGAATCCGGGCAGTCTTAGATTCCGGAAAGCCGGGGCCGAATATCGGCCTGATCACGGAATTCGACGCGGTTCCGACCTTCGGACATCCGTACGCCAGTGAGGACAGCTGCGCGGCTCATACCTGCGGCCACTACGGTCAGCTGGGCGTTATGATGAGCTTATTTTTAGCCATCAGGGAATCCGGTATGTTAAAGGATCTCTGCGGAAAGGTCACACTTCTCGTGACGCCGGCGGAGGAGTTCTGCGATATGGATTACCGGAAGGGGCTTATTAAGGAAGGAAAGATCTCCCACCCGTCAGGCAAGCAGGAGATGATCGCCACAGGCATTTTTGATGATGTGGACATCATGTTATCCTGCCACGCTATGGGGATCGATATGACAAAGTATCATGCGGAGATCGGCTCCAGCTTAAACGGCTTTATCATGAAGCGTGCGATCTTCACCGGTAAAGCGTCCCACGCAGGCGCAAACCCGGAAGGCGGTGTGAATGCGCTCAACGCGGTAAACCTTGCCATGACAGGGATCAACTTTCTGAGAGAGACTTTCCGAGCAGATGACGCGATCCGCGTCCATTTCTATGTGCCGGAAGGTGGCCAGTCTGTCAATACGGTTCCGGGAAGAACACAGCTTGAGATGTATGTCCGGGCGAAGACAGTTCCGGCGATCTTTGAGACAAACGCGAAAGTGACCCGCGCGATCCGCGCCGGAGCACTTGCGATCAACTGTGATCTTGAGATTCAGGATACACCGGGTTATTTCCCACTCCATCAGGACGAGAACCTGACAGAGCTTGTGAAGAAACACATTTTAGATTATATCGACGAGAGCATGGTCGCTCAGGGAACTCACGGCTTCGCTTCCGGAGATATGGGAGACTTATCCCTCATGTGGCCGATCGTTGAGATCGGTGTTGCCGGATTTGAGGGCAGTATCCACGGAAAAGATTTTAAGACGGCGGATCCGGAGCAGGCATACTGTGTCCCGGCGCATTATTTCGCAGATACCGTGGCAGATCTCTTATCCGACGGCGGTGCGTCCGCGTGGAAGATCAAAGAGGCGTTCAAGCCGGTGATGAACAAGAAAAATTATCTGGAAACTCTGGATAGTTTGAATAAATCAACTTTTTACGAAAAGGAGAACAACTAATTATGAAAAAGAAATTCTTATGCAGCACACTTGCGATGGCGATGGCAGCTTCCATGCTGTTCGGCTGCGCAAGCGAGAGCAAGACCGAGACAACCGCAGCAGCAGGCGAGACAACCGCAGCGGCTGCTGAGACAACTGCAGAGGCAGCAAAGGCTGAGACAAACGGCGAGAAGTTAAAAGTAACACTCCTTGTTACTGGTTCCTTCGGCGATAAGGCATTCAACGACTCCGCGCAGGCCGGTATGGAAAAGCTTGAGGCTGAGCTTGGCGACAAGGTTGAAGTAAACATGGTCGAGATGGGCAGCGACAAGACAAAGTTTGAAGGTTCCATGTTAGACGCTTGTGAGTCCGATGCAGACCTTATCATCACAGGTCTCTGGGATATGAAGGAGATCACAGAGAAGGTTGCTCAGGAGTTCCCGGAGAAGAAGTTCATCATCTTCGATACAGATGTTGACTACACGATCGGTGACTTAAGCAACGTATACTCCATGAGCTACAAGCAGAACGAGGGCGCATTCCTTGCAGGCGTTCTTGCAGCAAGTGCGACAAAGTCCGATATGGAATACGCAAACGAGGACAACGTCATCGGTTTTGTAGGCGCAAAGGATACAGCAGCCGTTATCAACGACTCTGCAGTAGGCTTCATTGAGGGTGCTCAGTTCGTAGATCCGGATGTGAAGGTACTTGTTTCCTACGTTGGTTCCTATGTTGACTCCGCAACAGCAAAAGAGCTTGCAATCACTCAGTACTCCAACGGCGCTGACGTTGTATTCGTAGCAGCAGGTCCGGCATCCGTAGGTGTTATCGAGGCAGCAGCAGAAAGCAAGAAGTACTGCATCGGCGTTGACTCCGACCAGGCACTTGCTTACGAGGGCAAGGATGAGGCAAACTTCATCATCTCTTCCGCAATCAAGGGCGTTGGCGACAGCATCTACAATGCAGTAGAGAAGGCAGTTGACGGAACACTTCCGTATGGTGAGTACCAGATCCTTGGAATCGAGGACGGCGTTGTAGGTCTTGCTGACAACGATATTTACCAGTCTGTTGTTTCCGATGATGCGAAGAAGGCTGTCGAGGATGCAAAAGAGAAGCTGCTCGCAGGCGAGGTTACCGTTGATTCCGCTTATGGTATGGATGAGGCAACTCTGAAGGGAATCATCAACGGAGCTCAGTAAAACCCATCTCCAGTTGAGACATGCACCAGATCGGGCGTAGAAAGGTGTTGCAAGCTTGCTTGCATAAGCCTTTTTACGATCGAGCTGGTATATGGGCAACGCCCATAGCTTCTTGTTTTCATGTCAATGAAAACAAGAAGAAGCATGTCGGAGCAGCGAGTATATGTCTCCTGTATTCATGCGGAGAGATATAGGGGACGTTGGAATCGTCTGGTCCTCCGGAAACTCTGGGGAACGGGCCGTCCATCGCCCCATATCTACCCGCGAATCGCAGGAGATTTTTACATTTATGCGGGCGCAGTCCAATGTCCGCATTTGCAATATATTTGCGATTCAGGCAGTTACGAACAGGAACCACTTTCACAGGCAGACAAAGATGCCTTACTTGGAGGAAACAATGGAGCAGGAGATCATTTTAGAGGCCCGGAACATCACAAAAGTCTATCCGGGCGGCGTTGTGGCAAACCATAATGTCAATCTGCAGATCAAAAAGGGTGAGATCCATGCCCTCGTCGGTGAAAACGGCGCGGGAAAATCCACCTTAATGAAGATGCTGTTTGGCATGCTGGCACCGACGGAGGGCCAGATCTTCGTGGATGGAAAAGAGGTACACTTCTCATCATCCAGCGATGCGATCGCGGCCGGACTCGGCATGGTACACCAGCATTTCATGCAGGTTCCGTCCATGACCGTTGCGGAGAACCTGATTCTCGGCGCGGAGACAGGAACTGCATTTAAAGTAGACCGGAAAGAGGCGGTGCGGATCACCGCGGAGCTTTCCGACAAATATAATCTGAAGGTAGAGGCAAAGGAAAAGGTCGAGGACATTTCTCTTGCCATGCGTCAGAAGCTTGAGATCTTAAAGGCACTCTACCGGGGTGCCCATATTCTGATCCTGGACGAGCCGACAGCCGTGCTGACACCACAGGAAACAGAAGAATTATTTGAACAGTTAAAGCTTTTAAGAGAAAACGGCCACACGATCATCTTTATCTCCCACAAATTAAACGAAGTCAAGGCACTCTGCAACCGTATGACGATCCTCCGGGACGGAAAGACCATGGGAACATACGAGATCTCCGATCTTGATGAACAGGAGATCTCCCGCCTGATGGTTGGCCGCGATGTCAGCCTGGATATTGAAAAGGAAGAGATGGAGCCGGGAAAGACCGTATTCTCCGTGAAAGATATGGTCTATGTGGACCAGTTCGGAAAGACGAGACTGGATCATGTCTCCTTCTCTATCAGAGAAGGTCAGATATTAGGAATCGCAGGAATCGACGGAAACGGACAGTCGGAGCTTGTCGAGGCCATCGTCGGGACCTTAAAACAGCAGCAGGGAACGATTACAATGAATGGAAAGGACATCTCCAACGCCCCGGTGCTCGCACGCCAGGAAGCGGGAATCTCCCACGTTTCCGAGGACCGTATGAAATTCGGCACGGCTCCGAAGCTTTCCCTGGAGGACAACGCGATCTCCAAGGTCTACTATACCGATAAATTAAAGACCCACGGACTCCTGGACAGTAAAAAGATCAGCGAGTTTACGAACCGGATCTTAAAAGAGTTCCTTGTAAAATTCGATAACTCCAAGCAGTCCATCGCGGAGCTCTCCGGCGGTAATGTCCAGAAAGTCGTTGTGGGACGTGAGTTCGATTATGAACCGGATCTTCTGATTATGAACCAGCCGACCAGGGGTATCGACGTCGGAGCCATCGAGTTTATCCGTAAGAAGATCGTGGACATGAGAAGCAGAAAGAAAGCGATCCTGCTTGTATCCGCGGACTTAAGCGAGATTCTTTCCTTAAGTGATACGATCCTCGTCATGCATGAGGGCCGCATCGTCGGACATATCTCCGATGTGAAGAATACGTCAGAGAACGAGCTCGGTCTCTACATGCTGGGCGTAAAAGAAGATTCAAAAGAGCAGATCGGAGGTGCTTACTGTGAATAAAAAATTTACCATCGTAAGACTTCTCTGCGCCTTCGGCATTGCCATCGCCCTGTCGGTGGCGGTGATCTTCGCAGTCAGTGAGGAGCCGGTGACCGCGATCTACAACCTGTTTTTAGGACCGCTGCAGTCCAAACGTCACTTTTTTGAAGTGTTCGCCAGCAGCGTGCCGTTAATTTTCACGGGACTTGCCCTGGGACTTGTATTCAAGTCCGGAAACTTTTCCATGATCGCGGATGCATGTCTCTACACAGGCGCTGTTGTGACTGCAGCGCTCGCCATCAAGACATCCCTGCCGTTCGCGGTACACCCGATCGTGATCATGATCGCGGCTGCGGCTGTGGGCGGGCTGATCGGAAGTATCCCGGCGCTCTTAAAGGTGTATTTCCACACGAATGAGCTGGTAACTTCCTTAATGTTCAACTATGTGTTCTTTTACCTTGGGATCTACAACGTGACAAAGTTCCTTGCTGACCGTGAGGCGGGAACCTTTGCGTCGAAGAAATATCAGGCAACAGCATCTCTCGGAAAGCTGATCTCCGGAACGAACTTCCATGTGGGATATCTCATCGCCATTGCAGCGGTGATCCTGTTATATATTCTTGTATACAAGACGAAGTTTGGTTATGAGGTCCGCATCTCAGGAAGCAATCCGGAGTTCGCAAAGTATTCCGGAATCCGTACCAGCCGTGTCATCATCATGACCCAGGTCATTGCGGGTGCCGTTGCGGGTCTTGGCGGCGCAGTCGAGCAGATGGGAATGTACCAGCGTTTCAACTGGCAGGATTCCCCGTCCTATGCGTGGGATGGTGTTATCATCGCGATCCTGTCCGGCAATAATCCGAAGATGGTACCGTTCGCGGCATTTTTCCTTGCGTATATCCGTGTCGGCGCAGACTTAATGTCGAGACGTTCCGACGTCCAGAACGAGCTGGTTTCCATTATCCAGGCAGTTCTGATCCTGTTTGTGACGGCCGAGCGGTTCATGGCAGGCTGGAAACAGCGCGAGGAAGCGAAAAAAGCACTGAAAGGGGAGGCGTAACAGATGGGAATCTTACAGGAAATTTTAAAAACATTGAGTCTCCCGGAGTTCTATTTCGCAATGTTTCGAAGCGCGACACCGGTGCTTTTAACGACACTGGGGGCTATGATCTCCTCGAGGTCCGGAACCAGCAACATCGCCCTTGAGGGAACGATGCTGATCTCCGCCTTTGTTGGCGTTGTCGTCAGTGCATTTTCCCAGAGCGCATGGGTTGGATTTTTGGGCGCGGTGCTTGCAGGCTTTATCGTCAGCAACATCCTCGCCTACTTTATCCTGAAATTAAACTCCAACGCGGTCATCTCAGGTATCGCGTTAAACACCTTCGCCTCCGGCGGAACGATCTTTGTCCTGTACCTGATCACAGGCGAAAAGGGTGCGTCCACATCCCTGCCGTCCTTAAAGCTCCCGAGTGTGACGATCCCGGTAGTCAAGGATATTCCGGTGATCGGTGCGGTGCTCTCCGGACATCATGTCCTGACCTACGCGGCGCTGATCCTGGTGGCAGTTGTGTGGTACATGTTTAAGTATACAAGACTCGGCATGCATATCCGTGCCGTTGGTGAGTCCCCGGATGCGGCGGAATCCGTCGGAATTCCGGTAAAAAGGATCAAGTACATCGCCCTCTGCTTAAGCGGAATGATGACAGGCATGGCAGGCGCGTTCCTGTCCATGGGATATGTGGGACTCTTCTCCTCCGGTATGACAGCGGGGCGTGGTTACATCGCTCTGGCAACCCAGGCCATCGCGGCGGGGAATGCCGTGATCGGCATGCTGGCATCTCTGTTATTCGGATTCTGCCAGAGTCTTGCGAACTATCTCCAGAACTCTTCGATCCCGCTGCAGTTTATCCAGATGATGCCGTATCTGATCATCATTATTGCGTATACGGTTTACTGCGCGATGGTGGAGCACAATAAGAAGAAAAAACAGATGAAGGCGGCGGCCGGGAAATAAATTTGCTATTACTCACCACCTAAAGAGGTGGGAGTCTTCTCGACTGAGATAAAAAACGGCAGCAGAGTGCGGTCGGAAAGAATTGATGCAAGCAGCTCCTGACATAGGGGCTGCTTTGTAGTAAATTAGAAGATCTGTGCAGTGATTGTGCTGACTGTACGAAAACACAACATAGAAGACACAATATAGAAGACACTGAATAGTTTAGAAGGGAGAATATTGTCAGATATGAGCCATATCGTAGAACTTCACTTACATCTGGACGGATCGCTTCGCCCGGAGACCGTCTGGGATCTTGCAAAAGAGCAGGGCGTGGAGCTTCCGGCAAAGAGTGCGGAGGAAGTAAAATATATGATGGAAGTACCGGAGGACTGTAAGACTCTGGAAGAATACTTAGAGCGCTTCGATCTTCCGTTACTCGTCTTACAGAAGGCGGATGCCATCGAGCGTGTGACCTTTGAACTGGTGGAGGATCTTGCGAAGGAGGGCGTGGAGTATGCGGAGCTTCGATTTGCGCCGCAGTTTTCCATCAAAGACGGACTGACTCAGGATGAGGTTGTCGAGGCAGCCATCCGCGGAGCAGAACGCGGCATGAAGATGTATCCACAGATTCGTGTGGGTCTGATTCTCTGCTGTATGCGTGGAGCGGACAATGAGGAGCTGAACATGCAGACAGTAGAAACTGCGAAGAAATATCTTGGGGATGTGGTCTGCGCGGTGGATATCGCGGGCGCGGAAGGTCTGTTCCCGACAGAGAATTTCGCTCCGGTATTTGCGAAAGTCCGCGAGTATGGACTCCCGATGACGATCCATGCCGGGGAGGCGGCTGGTCCGGACAGCATGAAGACGGCGCTTTCCTTCGGAACAAAGAGGATCGGACACGGTGTTGCTGCCATCGATGATCCGGAGCTGATAAAGAGACTCATCGACGAGAATGTGACCCTCGAAGTCTGCGTTACCAGCAATTACCACACAAAAGTAGTTCCGGCGATCAACATGCACCCGATCCACAAGCTTCTTGAGGCAGGTGTCCATGTGACCGTAAACTCCGACAACCGGACATGTTCCAGAACGACACTTCAGAAAGAGAAGGATGTGCTGAAGGAGGAACTTGGTTTCACCGATGAGGAGATCGAGAAGATGCAGGAATATGCGTGGGAAGCACGTTTTTTAAAATAACAGGATATCGGAGCGAAAAGCATATAGCAATCCGGCATCAAAGAATCATAAGATGGAAATGTGTGAATGCAAGGGGGCAGAGTATTGCCTCCTTTTTCCATGCCACGGAATGACAAAAACCTGATTTTCCGCTGACCGGAACATGTTTCCGTGAAATTATACGAAAAAAAATAGGGGAATTGTAGCATATGCCAAAACTCCGGCTCGATGTAGCAAAAGCTTTGCATTGAAGATTGGATAATGCTAAAATGAAATTGTAATATTTCGATAAACGGAACAGTATTCCGCTACGCGGAATAGCATAGAAACGATAACTCATTGACATAAGCCAGCCACGGATCCTGTGGCTGCGCACATTACAGAAATTGGAGGAGACTATGCAATTGATCGACCGGGCATTGAATGCCCTGGAAATACTGAGCCAAAATATGAATGGAATGTCGGTGACGGATCTGGCGGAGCAGCTTGGGATCCCGGCAAGCTCCACTCACAGGATCCTTTCAAGCTTAAAGGGAAATCATTTTGTCGTTCAGGACGAACATACGAAAAAATATCGTCTTGGATATAAGATCTGCGCAATCGCTACCGGGGTCGTAAAGGGAAGTGCGCTGACGCAGGCGGCACAGATGCCTATGCGGAGACTGGCGGAAAAGATCGACCGGAATGTGGTCCTCTGCATCATGGAGCATGGAGCAGTGATGAATGTGGCATGCAGCGAACGCGGCGATTCCAATATGTATATGGTTAAGATCGGACATGAGATCCCGTTCTATTCCACGTCGGCTGGCCGTGTTTTTATGGCTTACATGAACCGGAGCGAGGCATTGGATATTCTTGATCGTGAGAAACGCACAAAAACGACGCCGAATACGAAAACGGATCTGAAGGAGCTGAATGAAGAGCTGGACCGTATTCATAATCAGGGGTATGCGGTCATTGACGAGGAATTACAGATGGGGATCATCGGCGCAGCGTGCCCGGTATTTGACAGAAACGGAGAGCTGGCGGCTGCGATCGCGTTTACGTCCATGAAGGATGGGGATACGGAAAAAATGTTCCAGAGGATCTGTCAGCTTAAGGAATGTGCGAAAGAAATTTCCGAGGCAATCCGATAGAAAAAAGGAGATTTGTTATGAGCGAGTATAGTGTAGAGTTAAAGGGCTTAAATAAGGTGTACAGTAACCTGCTAAAAGAGGATACGATCGCACTGAAGGATATTAACCTCCAGATCCGTCCGGGGGAGTTTATTTCTATCATCGGCCCGTCCGGCTGTGGAAAATCGACACTTTTGCGGATCATTGGAAACCTTGATAAACCGACCTCCGGTACGATCGAGTATCGCGACGGGGCAGACCAGCAGATGGGATTCGTATTTCAGGATTCCGTTCTTCTCCCGTGGAAAAATGTGAGACAGAATGCAGAATTTCCGTTAGTGATCCAGAAAAAGCAGACGAAAGAGAATGAAGAGAAACTTGACGAGCTCCTGGAACTTGCAGGGCTTTCGGAGTTTAAGACTGCGCTTCCGAGAGAGCTTTCCGGCGGTATGAAACAGCGTGTGTCCATCGTCCGGGCGCTTTCCTATGACGCTCCGTTACTTCTGATGGATGAGCCCTTCGGAGCTTTGGATGCCCTGACCCGTGACCACTTAAATGAGGAGCTTTTAAAGATCTGGCAGAAGACGAAAAAGACGGTTATTTTCGTTACCCACAGCATCGAGGAAGCCACCTTCCTGTCGGACCGCGTTCTCGTCATGTCTGCGAGACCGGGAAGAGTCAAGGAGATGGTGGAGATCGATCTGCCGCGTCCAAGGGGAGAGGCAACGAGAAATGATCCGAAGTTCACGGAATACAATAAGTATCTGAGGGGGATCATCGGATGAAAAAGAACGGAAAACTTCAGGGACTCCTGAGAACCATCGGGGAATACGCGCTTTCCGTCGGCGTGTTTATCGCGCTCTGGTGGATCTACGTTGCGGTAAAGCATGTCCCGGCGTACATCCTGCCGTCTCCGCCGAAGGTCTGGAGCAGCCTTGTCAAAATGTTTGTAAAAGGAACTGTATACGCACATCTCTGGACGACGACTTATGAGGTCATTCTCGGATTTGTGATCGGCGCCTTTTTAGGAATTGTTCTCGGATATGTGTTTATCAAGATCGATGCCTTAAAAACGATGCTGATGCCGTACCTGATCTTCCTTCAGACGGCACCGAAGATCGCACTTGTCCCGTTATTCGTCGTATGGTTCGGAATCGGACTCGTATCAAAGGTTGTTTTGATCATATCCATGGTCCTGTTCCCGGTATTGTCGGGAATGATGCTGGGTCTGGAATCGATCCCGCCGGATGTCAGAAACCTGATGAAGATCTTAAAAGCGTCAAAATGGCAGGTGTTTTCACAGGTTGAAATGCAGTATTCATTACCGGCGCTGTTTGCAAGTCTGAAGGTCGGTATCGTTCAGGCAGTCATCGGTGCGATCGTTGCCGAATGGATGTCCGGAAAACAGGGTCTCGGATATATCCTGACTTACGCGTCATCGACCTATGACACCCCGATGCTGCTCGCGGGCATCATCGTCACGATCATTCTGGGAATCGCGACGTATCAGGTGATCAGTGTGCTGGAGGATAAGTTCCTGTACTGGCACGAATCGAAAAATTAGTGCTCAGCCCGCCGCTTCTGACAAAAATGCGGTGTGCTGAATGAGAGAAAGATTTTGGGAGGAAATGAGTGTGAATTTTACATCGGCTTCATCACCGACGATGAATGGAAAAATGCCGCATATCCAGTGTACGGCTGAGGAGATCGGAGAGATCGTACTGCTTCCGGGTGATCCGGGGCGCGTTGCCATGTTCGAGGATCTTTTAGAGGATTATAAGATCGTCAGCAACTACCGGGAATATGTGGTTGGAACCGGATATTACAACGGAATCAAAGTTACAGTGTGCTCGACCGGAATCGGTGGTCCGTCAACGGAGATCGCTGTGCTCCAGCTGATCGCTCTCGGCGCGAAAGCTCTGATCCGCATCGGCGGGACCGGCGTGCTGAAAGAAGATGTACCGTGCGGGGCGATGGTCTTGAACACGGGTGCTGTCCGGAAAGGCGGTGCTTCCTGCTTCTACGCTCCGTCTGAGTATCCGGCATTAGCCTCATTTGAAGTGCTGGATTGCTTAAAGCGCGCGTGTGAGGAGAGAAAGAACGAATATTCCATGGGAATCTGTATGTCGGTCGGTTCCTTCTATCACGGACAGGGACGTCAGATGCCGTTTGAGACAGGATATGATGAAAATGCTGTTCTGGAACAGTATGAAAAATGGAACATTCTGAACATGGAGATGGAGGCGGAGACGATCTTTACGCTGGCATCGTTAAACAATGTTCTTTCCGGAAGCATCTGTGCAGTACACTGCAACCGGATCACGGACCAGTGGCTGGTGGATTTTGAACCGGCCCAGAAGGAGATGTGCAGAACGGCTCTTGCCGCGGGAGAAAAGCTTTATAAGGAATATCTGCACAGAAAGTAACGGATTGTAAGGTCTGCGGGCCCGCCCGCTGACCGCGATCAAATAAAATATAGATAATGACCCGGCCAAAAATGGCGAGGGAAATTATAGATGCTGGAAATGCAGTTCCGGTAAGACAAAGAACCAATGTATTTATAAAAAGGAGAAGGAGAGTACCATGAAGAAAAAAATTCTTGCAACCGTACTGACAGCGGCAATGGCAGTGTCCATGCTCGCAGGATGCAGCTCTGAGAGCGCAGGCAAAGCAAGCGAAGCAGCAGCAACGACCGCAGAGGCAACGACAGCCGCAGAGGAGACAAAGGCTGAGGAGACAACGGCGGCAGAAGCAAAGGACACAGGCGATTTAAAGACGGTTTCCATCCAGATCGATGGTTCCGCAGTTCCGTATTACGCACCGTTATACCTTGCGCAGGAGAACGGATATTTTGCGGAAGAGGGACTGAATGTTGAATTCTATTATGCAGCAGCAGCCGATATCGTAAAGAACGTTGCAGCAGGAAATGTTGAGTTCGGTTTCCCGAACGCAGATGCAGTTGTAGCGGCAAAGGCACAGGGTATCCCGGTTAAAGTTGTTCATACAACCTATCAGGAAGGCCTCGGCGCAATCATCTTCGGAAGCGATTCCGGAATCAGCACACCGGCTGACTTAAAGGGTAAAAAAGTAGCAGTTACAAGCCTTGGAAGTGCAAACTACTTCCAGCTTCAGGCAGCTATGGAGTCTGCAGGCCTTACGATCGACGATGTACAGGTTGAGATCGTTGGTACAGGCGCAATTCTGACAGCACTCACAGAGGGTCAGGTTGACGCGATCGTGTTCTCCAAACTCAGAACCATCGAGTTAAACAACTCCGGTTACGCGGCAAGCGAAATCACATGCGACCAGTTCCTTCCGTCCTTCGGCAACGTATTAGTTGCAGGCGACAAGTTAGTAGCAGAGGATCCGGAGACTGTTGACGGATTCTGCCGCGCGTTAAACAAAGCGATCGAGTACATCATCGACGGTCACGTTGAGGAGGCTGTTGATATGTCCATCGAGAAATATGCACCGACCTTCGCTGAGAAGAGAGATGTTGTTGTCCAGATCCTAAACGATGTATTCGTAAAGACCTTATGGCAGAGCGATTACACGAAGGAAAACGGAATCGGCGCGTCCAACCCGGAGAAGTGGCAGGCACTGATCGATGAGTCCAAGGAGATTGGCAATATCGACGAGACCTTCGATGCATCTGAACTCCTTTACACACCGGCAAAATAAAGAATTTTCCCCGCTTCGGACGGGAAGAGCTATGAGGTGAGAGATGTTTTACAGAAAATATAGAAAAACCATTCTTCCGGCACTGTTTCTGCCGCTGTTTCTGATCGTGTGGGAACTGTATATCCGGATCTTTCATGTACCAAACTACCTGCTTCCCGGTCCGGCAGAGCTGGCGAACTCGATGGTAAAGCTGTTTGTGAGCGGTGATGTGATGAAACATATCCGCGTCACAATGGAAGAGATCCTGGTGGGAACGGTGATCGGTATCGTGATCGGACTGGTCCTCGGCTATATTATGGCGAAGATCCGCTTTATTGAGCGTCTGATCATGCCGTTCGTCATCATTATCCAGACAGCCCCGAAGATCTCTCTGGCACCGCTTTTCATCCTCTGGATGGGACTCGGAATCGAATCCAAGGCGGCGTTAGTTATTCTGGTCGTATCGTTCCCGATCATGATCAATGAGGTATCGGCGATCCGCTCCATAGAGGATAATGTATACAATCTGATGAAGGTGTTAAAGGCCAGCAAATGGCAGACCTTCTGTAAGATCGAGGTTCCGTATTCGATCGAGATGATGTTATCCGGAATTAAGCTTGCCTTAACGCAGGCGATGACAGGCGCGGTCATCGGTGAGATGATCGGAGCGAAAGCAGGTCTTGGATATCTGCTTACGCTTGGCAGTGAGACATACGATATCAAGATGATCCTGAATGCGGTCATTCTTTTAAGTGTGATCGGTCTGGCGCTTTACCTGATCTCGGAGCTGATCGAGAAGAAGGCGCTTTACTGGAAAGTGATCGATAAGAGTGTGGTAGGCTGAAAATAGACAGGTCCTCATATGGCGGTATGCTGTGTGGGGACCTGTTTTTTTATGTAACAGGAATGTGGGATTATTTTTTCGATGGTAAAACATTAGGAATAATGTTATACTGAACCTATATGCGGGCCACACATTTTCTGAATGTTCCGACATTTATCGAAGAAAATCCGGAGCAGTTCGGTGGCCGAAAAAGTGCGATAGAAACGGAGAAGTTGTCTATGAAAAAAATGATTTCCTGGAATGTAAACGGGCTTCGTGCCTGCCTGGGGAAGGGATTTTTAGAATATTTGAAGGAGACGGAAGCGGATATTTTCTGCATTCAGGAGAGCAAGTTGCAGGAAGGACAGGTGGATCTGGAGCTTCCGGGGTATCACCAGTACTGGAATTACGCGGAGAAAAAGGGATATTCCGGAACGGCGATGTTCACAAAGGAAGAGCCGATCGCGGTGACCTATGGTCTTGGGATTGAGGAGCATGACCATGAAGGCCGGGTGATCACGGCGGAATTCCCGGAGTATTATGTGGTCACCTGCTATACCCCGAATTCCCAGGACGGCTTAAAGCGCCTCGATTACCGGATGCAGTGGGAGGACGCATTCCGGGCGTACTTAAAGGAACTGGAGACGAAGAAACCGGTAATTTTCTGCGGTGATCTGAACGTGGCACATCAGGAGATCGACTTAAAGAATCCGAAGACGAACCGGAAGAATGCAGGTTTCTCTGATGAGGAAAGAGCGAAATTTACGGAGCTTTTAGAGGCTGGATTTGTTGATACGTTCCGATATTTTTACCCGGATCAGGAAGGAATCTACTCCTGGTGGTCTTACCGGTTCTCGGCAAGAGCGAAGAATGCGGGGTGGCGGATCGATTATTTCTGTGTCTCAGAAAGTCTGAAGGACAGGCTTGTGGATGCGAAGATCCATACGGAAGTGATGGGAAGCGATCACTGTCCGGTGGAGCTGGATATTCAATAGAATAGATTTGGTACAGTACCTGACTCAAGGTATAGCGGTATGTAGCGATAAAAGCTGTGTACAAGTATCTGCGAAAGAATACGCAATTTACAGATTAAAGAATTTTGTGCAGATATTGAAAAACGTAAATGAAGGTAAAAAGTTTTGATTGAGAAAGTGATAGTGGGTTGACATAACATGAATTTAGTGACGGCAGAACATCTGACAAAATCATATACGGAGCGGCTGCTCTTTGATGATACCGACTTTTCCATCAACGAAGGTGACAAGATCGGTCTCATCGGAATCAACGGAACAGGAAAATCGACGTTATTGAAGCTGGTGGCGGGACTTGAGGAGCCGGACTCCGGCCGGATCGTCCGGGGACGGAATCTGGATATCCGTTATCTCCCTCAGAACCCGGTATTCCATCCGGGCGAGACGGTACTGGAGAGCGTTTTAAGGGAAAATGAGGGACATGAACATGTCTGGGATATCGAAAGTCAGGCAAAATCCATGTTAAACCGCCTCGGAATCCCGGATTTCAACGAGAAGGTGGAGCATTTATCCGGCGGACAGAAGAAGCGCGCGGCGTTAGCATCTGTACTTTTATCGACGGCGGAGCTTCTGATCTTAGACGAGCCAACAAACCATCTGGACAGCGAGATGGCGGACTGGCTGGAAGATTATTTAAAGAAATTCAAGGGCGCACTCCTTATGATCACCCATGACCGGTATTTCCTTGACAGCGTGACGAACCGGATCGTGGAGCTGGATAACGGAAAACTTTACAGCTATCAGGCAAACTATGAGGGCTTTCTGGAATTAAAGGCAGAGCGCATGGACATGGAAAAGGCCTCTGAGCGCAAGCGCCAGTCGATCTTGCGGACGGAACTCGCATGGATGCAGAGAGGCGCCCGTGCCCGCTCTACAAAGCAGAAAGGCAGAATTCAGCGATTTGAGGCACTGCGGGATAAAAAGGGACCGGTGGAGGACGGAAAAGTCGAGATGGAGTCCATCTCCAGCCGTCTCGGCCGTACCACCATCGAGATCTCGGATCTCTGCAAATCCTACGGGGACAAGGCCCTTGTAAAGGATTACACCTACTTTTTCTTAAAGGATGACCGCATCGGCTATATTGGTCCCAACGGAAGTGGAAAATCGACGTTGATGAAGATGATCGCCGGCTGGATCAAACCGGATTCCGGTACCATCGAGATCGGACAGACCGTAAAGCTTGGATATTTTTCACAGGAAAATGAGGACATGGACACGAGCCTCAAGGTCATCGACTATATTAAGAATGTTGCGGAGTATGTAAAGACAAAGGACGGCAGCATCAGCGCGTCCCAGATGCTGGAGCGGTTTTTATTCCCGCCGTCTGTCCAGTACACCGTGATCGAGAAACTGTCCGGCGGCGAGAGAAGACGTCTTTATCTTTTAAAGATCCTCATGAGTGCACCGAATGTCCTGATTCTGGATGAGCCGACGAATGACCTTGATATCCAGACGCTGATGATCCTGGAAGACTATCTTGACAGCTTTCAGGGGATCGTCATCACGGTATCCCATGACCGGTATTTCCTTGACCGCGTGGTCGGCAGGATTTTTGCCTTCGAGGGAGATGGAAAGCTTCAGCAGTACGAGGGCGGATTTACGGACTATCAGGCGGCGAAGGCGGAGCGGGAAGCGAAGCTTGCGGAGAGCGCGGCGGAGAATCCGGCGGCAGCGAAGAAGTCTGCGGATAAGGGAAATGACGCGGCTGAGACAGACAGCGCATCCCGCGGGAACGCGAAGCCAAGGGAGAAAAAACTGAAATTCAGCTACAAAGAGCAGAGAGAGTGGGATACCATCGAAGATGACATCGCCGCTCTGGAAGAGGCAGTAGAGAACCTTGAGAAGGAGATCGAGGCCTCTGCGACGAACTTTACAAAGCTCAATGAGCTTATGAAAGAAAAAGAAGAGAAGGAAGTGCAGCTCGAAGAAAAGATGGATCGTTGGGTCTACTTAAACGATCTGGCGGAGCAGATCGAAGCGCAGAAGAACAGGTAATATGATAACTGTCAGCGGACTTGTGTATTTGTTGTGCCGGTTATGCGAGACCTGGCAGCAGGAAAAGGTCAGAGCGGCAGTTGTTCAAAAATATATTTTTACTGATGTTGATTATCGGAAACTCAGGACCGCAGGTAACCGTTGCTGAAATCAGTAAATAGAATATGTCCGGGAAAACGGGGGATTTTAGAATGGCAGAATATCGAAACAGAAACAGAATCCTGTATCCACTTGGTGTCACGCAGGAGGCAGATGGAGTTCGGATCCTGGTGCAGGGGCGTGCGAAGGAGGTTTGTCTGCTCTTATACAGACCGGGAGAAAAAACGCCGTGCGAGGAGATCTCGTTTGATCCGAAATACCGGATGGGAGATGTGTGGGAGCTGGCGCTGGATCGGACAGATTTTGCATCATTTGAATATAATTTCATGATAGATGGGAAAATTGTGACAGATCCTAACGCGCGCGTCATCACAGGCCGGGAGAAATGGGCAGACCGGAAACGTGCGGGAAAACCGGTGCGTGGCAGGGTACTGTCGGAGGAGTTTGACTGGGAGGATGATGTAAACCCGGAAACCCCTTATGCAGAAACGATCCTCTACAAACTCCATGTCAGGGGATTTACGGCACATGTGTCCTCCGGGGTATCTGCCCGCGGAACGTATGCCGGTGTCATGGAAAAAATCCCATATTTAAAAGAGCTCGGGATCACGGCGGTGGAGCTGATGCCGGTGACAGAGTTCGATGAGATCATGATGTCATCCTCCGGAAGCGGATTCCATAACGCGAAACAGGAGCCGACAGGATACTTAAATTACTGGGGATATGGTCCGTCCTATCTCTACGCGGTGAAGACGGCGTATGCCTCCCGTGAGACAATGTCGGCGGAAGGTGAGTTCAAAACATTAGTTAAAGAATTGCATAAGGCCGGGATCGAGTGTATCCCGGAGATCTATTTTACCGGAAAAGAGCTTCCGGGGGAGATATTGTCTGTACTCCGGTACTGGGCGGAGGAGTACCATGTGGACGGCTTTCACCTGTCAGGATTCCCGGATCTCTCCCTGGCTGCGGAGGACCCGTTCTTAAGGAGGACGAAGCTCTTTGCGGAAAATTGGAATGAGGTCATGAACCGCCGTCCGAAGCAGGGCTATATTACGCCGGGGGACGGCGTGGTTTCCGTGGAGGAGAAGAACCTCGCGGAGTACAACATGCAGTTCATGGAGGACATGCGCCGGTTCTTAAAGGGCGATGAGGGAATGTTGTCGGCCTTTGAGTTCCGGAACCGCAGAAACCCGGCGGAGTATGCTGTGATCAACTACATGGCGAACACCAATGGATTTACGCTGATGGACGCTGTCTCCTATGACAGGAAGCACAACGAGAAGAACGGCGAGGAGAACCGGGACGGAAGCGATTACAATTATTCCTGGAACTGCGGCGCGGAAGGTCCGACGAGAAAGAAAAAGATCATGGGGCTGAGAAAACAGCTTTTAAAGAACGCGTACCTGCTGTTATTCCTAAGCCAGGGCGTCCCGCTTTTAATGGCTGGTGACGAGTTCGGAAACAGCCAGGACGGCAATAACAACGCCTACTGTCAGGACAATGCGGTCTCCTGGTTAAACTGGAAGCTTCTGGAGACCCACAAGGATCAGGTAGAATTCGTAAAACGTCTCATCGCGTTCCGGAAATCCCACAAGATGTTCCACATGGACCGGGAACCGCGGATCATGGACTACAAGTCCTGCGGAAGACCGGATGTGTCCTACCACGGGGAAAATGCCTGGAAGCCGGAATTTGAGAACTTCCGCCGCCAGTTTGGCATCCTCTACTGGGGCGCCTACGCAAAACGCCCGGACGGAACCGATGATGCGAACTTCTATGTAGCCTATAACATGCACTGGGAACCTCATATGTTCGGACTGCCGCATCTGCCGAAAGGCGCGAGATGGCGCGTGATCTGCAGCACCGCGGATCCGGATGTGGAAGATATTCCGTCGGACGGAACCGGTGAGACGTTGAAAAACCAGATGATGCTGGCAGTGCCGCCGCGGGGGATCATGATCCTCGAGAGCTTTGCGGATCCGGACGGGGAGAAGGAAGCAAAGCACAGTAAAGGAAAAAAAGAGAAAATGGAAAAGACTGAAAAAGCGGGCGCTGCAGAGGCAAAGAAGTTATCGCAAGAACCTGAACGAAAAGAATAGAATTCGTAACTATTCAGTACCTTCATAGTTACACGCAAAAATCCCTGTCACCAGGACAAATAATAGTCTGTTTGTAAAACGCTATTATATGCCAACCTGGGTGACAGGGATTTTATATAATAATGGATTCACTCAGAATCCGGCATGTTTGCAGTCCGCTCTATTTATTCCGGATAAACAAGCTGTTCCTCGCGGATATCCTCAAGTACCTCGTCATAGAACTTTCCGGCAAGATATTTTGCCATCGGGAGGTTCATGTCGAGGTAGTTTCCGCAGTCACGGGCAGCAGCACCCGGAACTTCGCCCTCGTAATCGCGGATAAAGAGGAACATCTCCTGGAGAAGCGGGATGATGTCCGCAGACTCATAATCGCCAGCGAGAAGCAGATAGAATCCGGTGCGACATCCCATCGGGCCGAAGTAGAGCACTTTATCTTTGTAAATACGGTGGTTTCTTAAGAAGGTTGCGCCGAGATGTTCGATCGTATGGACCTCGGCAGTGTTCATAACCGGCTCAAAGTTCGGACGGGTCATACGGATATCGAAGGTCGTAACATGGCTGTCTCCGGCAACATCCCTTCGGGAAACGTAAACACCGGGAATCAGTTTCAGATGATTGACAGTGAAGCTTGTGATCTTTTCCATAATCAGATACACCCTTTCGTGAGTTTTGCTGTTTGTTGTTGTACACAGGTTGGAATTTTCCGAATTGAAAATTCTGTACAATACAGAGGCAGATGCCATCTGACTGTATCGACTTTTATTATAAAGGGGATACCGTGTGGTTACAAGATGGAATTTGTAAATTGTCAGTGCCTGTTCAGCAGATCTGCACACTCTAATTGTCAATTTATTCTTGTCTCACTTTCTGATTTGTACTATAATAATGGGTAACGGGATTTTTGAATTGAAACATATCCCATAAGGAGAGGCTATGAAATTACTGGCATATGAAGTAGACAAAAGATCTTTTTTAGGTGTATTAAACGAGGATGAAACCTGGGTTTATCCGGTTTCTGCTGCAGGAATGGAATATCGGTCCATGAAGGAGCTGATCCGCGAGGCGGGACAGTCTGAGATGGAAATGCTGGATTATATTTCAAAGAAAGCCCCGGGTGATGTTATGGGAGCGGCCCCGGTGGACGAGATCCGTGTCGTATCTCCGATCGCGGAGCCGGATCAGGATATTATCTGCCTGGGAATCAACTACATGGATCATGCGGAGGAATCTGCGAGATTTGAAAAACGTGAATTTGAGAGACCGGAGAAAGCAATCTATTTCTCAAAACGCGTGAACCGCACGAATGATCCGGACGGAATCATTCCGGCACATAAAAACCTGACAAACCAGCTGGATTACGAGGCAGAGCTTGCCGTTATTATCAAGAAAGATGCGAAGGACGTAAAACCGGGCGAAGTAAAGGACTATATTTTCGGGTATACGATCATGAATGATGTCAGCGCCAGAGAGGTTCAGACAGAGCATAAGCAGTGGTATTTTGGAAAGAGTCTGGACGGGTTTACACCGCTCGGTCCGTGTATCATGACTGCGGATTCCACTGCGTTTCCGCCGGTGTTAAAGATTCAGTCTAAGGTAAACGGAGAACTTCGCCAGAATTCTAATACAGGGCTCTTTATCCATGGAATTGAGGAAGTGATCTGTGAACTCACACAGGGCATGACCTTAAAAGCAGGAACGATCATCGCAACAGGAACGCCGGCAGGAGTCGGCATGGGATTCGTTCCGCCGAAATTCCTTGAGACCGGGGATGCTGTGGAGTGTATTATTGAAGGAATCGGTACGCTTAGAAATACGGTCGGTGAATAAATAATCAGACGGTATGCGATACAGGATATAGACATGGAAGAGCCATGCCGCAAAAATAAGATAAGATCAGCATAGCTGCCATGAAGGGAGCAGGAAGCCGGTCAGGATGACGGGCTGCTCTTTTCATGGCTTTTTGTTGCCGTGTGCCGTGCACCTGGAAGCCAGGGAAGCTTTCAGCGGCTGTATCTGCGCGAAAATTCAGATGGCGGAAGACGGCTGCGCCGGTGCGGACATGAGCAGCAGAACTTTTTGGAAAAAGGAGAAATTCTATTATACATGGAAGACATACGCGAAATGTTGAAAAAGGTGGCGGCAGGCGAGCTGTCTGTGGATAACGCTGTCCTGGAACTGAAGAAAGAGCCGTTTACGGCAGCAGGATACGATGACCTGGGATTCGCGAAGCTGGATACCCACCGGAAGCTGCGTCAGGGAGCGGCGGAGGTGATCTACGGAGCGGGGAAAACACCGCAGCAGATCGCCGGAATTGTGGAAGCGATGAAAAAAAGCGGACAGGAGACGATCCTGATCACTCGCGTGGATGAGGAGAAGAGCCGGGAGACAGAGAAACTTCTCGCTGGAAAGTACCCGGAAGGAAGCGGCTACACATATTTTAAGGACGCAAAAGTAGCAATCTGCGGAAAATTCCCGGAAAAAGACGGCGTCGGAACCATCGTTGTTGCGACGGGCGGAACCAGTGATATTCCGGTTGCGGAGGAAGCGGCACTTACGGCAGAGGCACTTGGAAACCAGGTGGAACGCCTCTATGATGTGGGGGTTGCGGGCCTGCACCGCCTGTTGTCCCACATGGATTCTATTATGGATGCCCGTGTAATTATCGCCATCGCGGGGATGGAAGGCGCTCTCGCCAGCGTCATCGGCGGTCTCGCCGACTGCCCGGTGATCGCGGTGCCCACCAGCATCGGATACGGCGCGTCCTTCGGCGGCGTGTCCGCCCTGCTCTCCATGCTGAATTCCTGCGCCAGCGGTGTCAGCGTTGTGAATATCGATAATGGATTCGGCGCCGGATATCTGGCGAGCATGATGAATCATATGCGTGGATAAGACTTCTGTTAACGTTGTCGGATCTGTCCGATCCGTAAATGATATGGCGGAATCGTCGAATAAAGCTGTCGATTCGAATGGAATGAAAGAAAATAATTTGTACTTTTTTAATGAGGTGGAATCAATATGAAAACATTATATTTTGACTGTGGAATGGGCGCTGCCGGAGATATGCTGATGGCATCTCTCTACGAGATCTGCCCGGATAAAGAGAAATTTTTAAAGAGCATGAACGAAATGGGTCTGCCGGGACTCTCCATTGAGGCGGAACCGTCAGTAAAGTGCGGAATCACAGGAACACATATGAAGGTGACGATCCACGGGGAGGAAGAGGAGAGCGTGGATGTCGATCTGCAGGGGCATGAGCACGAGCATCATCAGGAGCATAACCATGAAGATAGTCAGCATAGCCATGCTCACGATCACCACCATGATCATGAAGATACCCACCATGACCATAGTCACGAATCCCATCATCATGCCCACGAAATGGCAGAGTCAGCAGCAGAACAGACAGTTCACGAATGTATATATGATAAACAGGCTGATCAAAACCACGAGAATCAAAACGATCTCAATCACCCCCACACCCATGACCACGATCATAATTGCGGACATGATCATACCCACGATCATGGTCACCCCCACCACCATCACGCCAGCATGGCAGGTATTTCCCATATCATCGAGCACTTAAACCTCCCGGAAGAGGTAAAGAACGACATCGTGGCAGTCTACCGCCTGATCGCCGAGGCCGAGTCCCACGTCCACGGAAAGACCGTCGAGGAGATCCACTTCCACGAGGTGGGCACCGCCGACGCGATCGCGGATATCGCTGGAGTCTGCCTTTTAATGCATAGGATCGCCCCACAGAAGGTGATCGCATCCCCGATCCATGTTGGAAGCGGAAATGTCCACTGCGCCCACGGGATCCTGCCGGTACCGGCACCTGCGACAGCATTTATTTTACAGGGACTCCCAATCTACAGCGGAGATATCAGAGGTGAACTCTGCACCCCGACCGGAGCGGCATTGTTAAAGCACTTTGTGACAGAATTTAAGGAAATGCCGGTTATGCGGACCGCTGCCATTGGCTACGGTATGGGAAAGAAAGACTTTGAACGTGCAAACTGCGTGCGCGTCCTCTTAGGCGAGACAGAGGAGAATGGAAGTGAAGTGACAGAGCTCTCCTGTAATCTCGACGATATGACCCCGGAAGCCCTCGGCTTCGTTCAGGAGATCCTCTTTGCCGCAGGTGCCCTTGAGGTCTACACGATCCCGATCGGTATGAAGAAGAGCCGCCCGGGAATCCTTTTAACCTGCATGTGCCGCTGCAATGACAAAAAGAAGATGGTTTCCCTGCTCTTCAAACACACAACAACGCTTGGCATCCGTGAGAGTATCAGCAAACGCTACACCCTGACAAGAACGATAAAGGAACATGAAACTCCGTATGGTGTGGTCCGGGAGAAGGTTTCCGAAGGATACGGTGTGTGCCGCGGAAAATTAGAGTACGAAGATATTGCAAAGATCGCGAGAGAGAATGGAATGTCGTTAGAGGAAGTTAAGGAATTAGTAGAGAAATAGAGAGTGAACGTAAAAAGCAAGGAAGAACTTATTTTAGCTCTGCCTTGCTTTTTACATTGCATTGATAACCATAGAGACAAAAAGAACTAGCATCCTACTTCCCACGGTAAAAAGCTACTCTCTTGTACATATCATAACGAATAAAACACATTTTATCAAGTTACTCTAGTTTAAAATATGCGTTAAATTTAAAGAAAAAACAGGCGTAAAAGTGACCAAATAGTTCAATCGACATCCGTCGACTTATATGGTAAAATTATCCTGTGATGGAGCGGAAAGCGTGGATGCGTTTCTGATGTCCGGTGCCCTCTGGTTTTATAAGGAGGGATGTCATATGAATACAATGGAAGTATTGACTCTTTTATTGGTAATATTTTCGGCGTTGACCTATATTGACCACCATAACGACAAAAAGAACTAGCATCCAACCGACCAAAGTAAAATGCTAGTTCTTTTCACACTATAACATACTGAGGGCATCGGACGTATATCCGAGTACCTTTCTGTCTTCATTATAACTGGAGCGGCTTGTTTTTTCAAGCCGCTCCAGTTTAATTTTAACTATTTTATTCAGAAATTAGCCAAAATATCTCTTTAAGAGACCAGCAAATGCCTTGCCATGTCTAGCCTCGTCTCTTGCCATCTCGTGAACTGTATCATGGATCGCGTCAAGACCAGCGGCCTTTGCTCTCTTAGCGAGGTCTGTCTTACCGGCAGTAGCACCGTTCTCAGCCTCAACTCTCATCTCGAGGTTCTTCTTTGTGCTGTCTGTAACAACTTCGCCGAGGAGCTCTGCAAATTTAGCAGCGTGCTCAGCCTCTTCGTAAGCTGCCTTCTCCCAGTAAAGACCGATCTCCGGATAACCTTCTCTGTGGGCAACTCTTGCCATAGCGAGGTACATACCAACCTCAGAGCACTCACCGTTGAAGTTTGCTCTTAAGTCCTCAAGGATATCTTCGCTTACGCCCTGAGCAACACCAACTACGTGCTCAGAAGCCCAGCTCATTTCATCGCTCTGCTCAATGAACTTGGAAGCCGGTGCGTTACATACCGGACATTTCTCCGGAGCAGCCTCACCCTCATATACATAACCACATACGGAACAGACAAATTTCTTCATAGCGTTTTCTCCTTTTCATTTATAAAATATTGTGTTTTGAAATCAATAATAGTAACTGTTACTGATATTATATTCTAATTGACTCTGAATGTCAATAGAATTTTTATTTTTTTAGTATTCCTTTTTCCGGCAGTCCTCACATTCGCCGTAAAAGAAAACAGTGTGGGAATCGACCCGTCCCGGAAACGGAGCGGAGAGAAGATCCGAAGTGTCACGAACCAGCTCCAGAGGCATATCGATGATCGCTCCGCAAGTCTTGCACACAAAGTGATAATGCGGATCTGTGTTGTAATCAAAATGCTCCGATCCGTCTCCGCTGGAAAAACGCTGGATCTCGCCCATATCCGCCAGAAGCTTTAAATTGCGGTATACAGTTCCCAGGCTGATCTTCGGGTATTCTTTGCTGATCGTTACATAGACGGCGTCTGCGGTCGGATGATCCTTGCGGTTTTTCAGGCACTCCCGGATAGATTCGCGCTGGCGGCTGAATTTTAATGCTTTCATGGTGAACCTCCTTTCTGGATTTGTAAAGACCAAACAACAATAATAATGATAATTGTTATCAACATAATACCATCAGAGATATCCACTGTCAAGTATGAAGTGATAAAATTTTTTTAAAACTGCTCAGATCATACATGAAATCAAATTCCTTGAAAACAGCTGATCTCAGCGCCAAAACACATGTATTTAACTGCGTACAATCTGTAGGAAAATTCCTTGAAAACACCTTAAGAAGTGTTTATACTGTTCTTATAATTGAAGGCAGCCGGAAAACTGTTCTTCAAAGCTGCTCATATTCCCTGCTTGGCACGGGAGTCCCTACGGCAGCAGGACCAGAATTTCTGTACGATCCGTCCTCAAAACCCCACGAAACGGAGGTATATCCATGTATAACAGACACATCCGCCACCTTGTGACAGAGCTTGGAAACCGTCTGTCAGACAAAGAATTTTTAAAAAAGATCGGTCTCAGCCGCCGCAGCATGCAGCAGCTCTTTGATAAAGACCGCTGGGAAGTGATCTTCGAGAAGGCATTCCCGGTAACAAGACGTTTTTCCTGCGCGGAGATTCTGGAATTCTGCCGCGTAGATATGGAAAAACTCAGCAATGAACCGGAGGAGGGATGGCTTTCCTTCGCTTATAAATATTCGACCCACATTCTGTACCCGGATGCGGATTTCGCTGTGTCCGCAGCTCCTTATGCGCCGTCTGCGCTCTATTTCCTGAATGTTCTCCAGTACTTCTTTGATGAAGAACGGAAGGTTCTGCCGTTCGATCCATATGATGATTTCCGCTTTCTGACAGAAGAAGAATATGCCGGTTTTGAGCGTGCCGGTGAGTATGCCCACTTTATCCGTGAGTTCCGTGATCAGTACATATACGAGATGATGCGGTTAAACCGTGAGGCGACCCCGTTCGAGACGCTGGGACATATCGCGGGTGTCCACTATGTTGCGATGGTGGCAGCCCGGGGGCTTTATGAGGCGGGGGTGCCAATTGACCTGGCGTTGGCGTCGGGCGCAGCAGCGGGACATGACCTCGGAAAATTTGGCTGTAAGCCGGATGAGCGGGTTCCGTACCTTCACTATTTTTATACGAACCAGTGGTTTACCGCCTACAATATGGAAGGAATCGGCCACATCGCCGCGAACCATTCCACCTGGGATCTGGAGCTCGACAATATCTCTGTGGAGTCCCTGGTTCTGATTTACGCCGATTTCCGCGTAAAACAGATGCGCGGCGAGGATGGCCGCGAGATCACGAAGATCTACACGTTAAAAGATTCCTTTGATGTGATCCTGTCAAAGCTTGACAATGTGGATGAGGCAAAACGGAACCGCTACCGCGTCGTCTACTCCCGCCTCTACGAATTCGAGCGTTACATGCGTTCCAAAGGCGTGGATGTGGATCTGACAGGAAACCCGGATCCGGCGGAGCAGCCGGTAGATATTGTCGTACAGACCGGAAAACAGGTGGTCCGCTCCTTCGTATTCTGGGGAATCGAGCATAACATCGACGTGATGCATCGTCTCGGAACCGAGCGCCAGTTCGGAAATATCCTGGAGGCGGCGAGAAGCGAAAAAGACTGGAAGAATGTCCGCGCGTACTTAAATATGTTCAACGAATATTCGATCCACCTGAACCACCGCCAGAAAGAGCAGACCATCAGCTTCCTGTATGAGCTCCTCTTAAACCGCGAGGGCGATATCCGGAGACAGGCGGCGGCGCTCATCGGAAAAATGTTCGCAGATTTCAACGCCGGATACCGGAAAGAGCTGCCGAAAAATATGCCGGATCCGGACGCTAAGACGGCACTGACGCTCTGGGAGGAGTATCTTGGACAGCTCATATGCCCGGATTATCGCCTGACACTGCAGCAGAAGAACCGAATTCAGAATTCTCTGAAATTTGTCATGGTATCCGCCATGGACCGGAGTTCGGAGAAGGTCCGGGAAGAGCTGTTCGAAGTCTTCATGAAGTGGTTTGACGGACACCACCGCCTTGTGGGTGATCCGGTATTCTACCTATTAGACTGTATATTCTCCCTGCCTCTGGATCTTTGCAGCAAGGGGAGTCGTCTGGAACGTTTGATCTGCTTTGCCATCAGCCATATGGACGACCCGGATGAGAAGGTGCAGATCGCGGCCGTCCGCGTCTTAAAGGTTCTGACCCAGGCGGTGCCGCCGGAAAGCGCCTGCTACGAGATCGTCTGCGACGCGGCGCACCGGATCAATCCGAGGACGATCACGCTGCTGTTTTTACAGTACCGGATCTATACGAACCTGCGCCTGGACACCACTGCCCAACGGGAAGTTCTCTATGGACACGATGTGGTCAGCGATATCTTCCTTGAAAACTTAAAATCCGCGACCCCGTGGATCTTGAAGTCCGTAAATATCAAGCTTCTTGCGGATCAGGTCGATCACGGAAAGAGGGATCACCTGCTCCACATCTGCGCGCACTTTTCGAACCTTATTAAGGTCAGCGAGCAGGTCGGTGTCCGCCATGACGCGGGCCGCGCGCTCCTGCGTCTTGCCCATTTGCTGGCAACAGACCAGAGAAACGAGATCGCGGTGGAACTCTTAAAGGGACTGGAAGTGGGAGAGTACGAGTTCTCCAAATACATTCCGGAATACCTCGGCGAGTTCGCCTTATGGCTGCCGCCGGAACAGCTTGATGACATGATCGAGCGACTGCACATCCTGCTGGCGAACGGAAACGAACGGATCGTGTCCGTTGCCCTCGATACGTTAGGAGTCCTTTTGGAGTGCTATTCGCGGTATACCGTCCGTTTCCATGAGTCCGAGGAAGTATCGGAAGAACGCCGCATGAAGCTTCTCGGCCTGATTTTAAGCTGTCTTGCAAACTACCGGGAGCAGGTCCGTCAGGAGGCACTGCTTGTCATCGGACAGCATATTTTCGGTTCACAGATCCTTGCGGAGAGAGACAAGAGCAGGATGTTCTCCCTTTGCGCAAAGAAACTCCTGTTCCTGTTAAATGAGAATAAGGGCGGCGAGCTGAGTCTCTACTACCGTGCTGCGACCCTGTCCCATATCGACCGTTTTATCGCCCACTACCAGTTGTTCGGCGGTCTGGTGGAGACCAGTACGCGGGAGAAGATCGCATTTTTCCCGGGAACCTTCGACCCGTTTACCTTATCCCACAAGGAGATCGCAAAGAAGATCCAGGAGCTCGGATTTACCGTATTTCTTGCCATTGATGAGTTTTCCTGGTCGAAGAAGACCCAGCCGCATCTGGTGCGCCGCCAGATCGTAAACATGTCCATCGCGGATGAGTTTTATGTTCATCTGTTCCCGGACAACACGCCGGTCAACATCGCGAACCCGGCGGATCTGCGCCGCCTGAGGGAGATGTTCCCGACAGAAGAACTCTATATCGTTGTGGGATCCGACGTGATCCACAACGCGAGCTCCTACAAGAAGGATCCGGAGGAGAATTCCATCCATTCCTTCAACCACATCGTCTTCCGGCGCCCTGGTGAGGCACACCCGACGGAGGTTTACGAGCAGATCACCGGAAAAGTCGTGCAGCTGGAGCTCCCGCAGGAGCTGGAGGATATCAGCTCCACGAAGATCCGTGAAAATATTGATAACCACCGCGATATTTCCAGCCTCATCGACCCGGTAGTCCAGGAATACATTTACCACAAGGGCATGTACCTGCGCGAGCCGGAATTCAAGCCGATCTTACGGGCGAAAGCTATCGCCTTCGAGAACGCGGCGGGCAGGGACCGTGAGGTACTGGACGAGCTTGGAAACACTGTTCTCTACGGACATCCGGACGCCCAGGCGATCCTGACAAAGATCCAGGTGGAGAATGACCGCCTGCTGATCTTAAGAAATACCGTGGAAGGTGAGCGCCCGGCGGGCTTTGTGAGCTACCGGGAGATCGGAAACGAGGATCTGTTCGGCGTCTTAAAGGACATGGAGCTGGCAAACCTGGTCCGCGGAAAGAGCAGCCGGGAGATCCTTCTGATCACAGGCATCTATGCGAGAGAGGATGGCACCGGGGACAGCGGGGTGATCCGCGATGCCCCGCAGCAGCTTCTCGTTGAAGTGCTGGCGAAAGAGTTGGAGAAAAACTACAGTTTCGCATTGTTTGTCGCGGAGCGCGGCACAGCGACGAAAGAGGTCGTGTACGTGCTGGAGAGACAGGGCTTTATCCGTCCGCATATGGCGGACGAGAACGACAAGCGGACGATCTACATGGTCGACATGCATGAGCCGTTAATGTTCCTGCATAACCTGGATACTACGATCAAGGAGCCGTTTGCCAGCAATCCGGCGGTTCTGGATGCTGTGGAGAAAAACCACAAAAAGCTTCAGATCGCTATGACGAAGCTGTATCCGGGAAATCTTGTACTGTCCTTGTCATCCGGCATCATGTATCATCGTCTTGTGGACCGGATCACGGCGCTCAACGATGTTCCGAGAGAGCCGCTGGTGCCGAGAAGACTCGGAAAGAACATGTGCGTTCCGTTCGGTAAGATCCTGCGTGGAAAGGTTGTGCCGAATACGGTGACGAAGACGCTGCATACCGATAAGGTCTATGAGCCGGATCTGAACAGCTTTACGATCGAGCCGTTCCCGTACTACTCACCGTTAAAAAGCCAGATCGAGACCATCAAGTCCTTCGATCGGCCGGTGATCCTGGTGGATGACCTCGTCCACACGGCGAACCGGCTCCAGGTGCTCGTTCCGCAGCTCAGGGAAGACGGGATCCCGATCAAGAAGGTCGTCGTGGGCGTCCTGTCCGGCTACGGCCGCGACCTGATGCAGTGCCTGAAGGTGCCGGTGGAGAGCATCTACTCGATGCCGAACCTGCGCCAGTGGTTCGTGGAGTCTACACTGTATCCGTTTATCGGTGGCGATACCGTGCGCCGTGAGGAGATGAAGGTTGCGGGACTTCAGCCGTCCATCAACATGATTCTGCCCTACGCGACGCCGAGACTTTCCGGCTGCAGCCGGGAGGCGCTTGTGGAGTTCTCGGCCTGCTGTATCGAGAATTCCAGGGATCTTTTCCAGGTCCTTGAAGCGGAATACCGGAAAATGTACGCGAAAAACCTTACCCTTTCACGCCTCTCCGAGGCCGTCATCCTGCCGCTCTGCCCGGATAAGGGAAGCTGTATGGAGTATGATGAGAACCTGGCGGCGTCAGTATATCTGGAGAATGATCTGGAGACGCTGTGGAGGATGAAAGAGTTTCTGATCAAGGGATAAAATGCTGAACGCCGTCTGGAATTTCGAGAGGCTGAGGGCTTAAAAGGAAGATCTGCGATAATCGTGGGCTGTGTATCAAAGCCGTAAGGTCGGCAGACCTGAATGGCTTTGGTGCATGGCAGTAAAATATGGAAATCAGGGGGAATGAAATTATGGTAACCTATTATAAAATCGGAGACATGTTTTGCGCGTCCGCGCACGGTGATCTGCCATATGAGAAAACAGAGAAACCGGCAGCAGGAACAAAGCTCACCTGGCTCTTTACCGGAGAACCGGGCAGCCGCCGCGCATCATTTCTCGTAAACCATCTGGCAGAGCTCTTCATGGAGAAAGAGGATGTCAGCTGGTTAAACACAAACAGATTAAATGCGTCCGCATACGACGGACAGACCAGGGAACTCCCGGCGGATCTCCTCGCGCAGCTCGATGCCGGAACACTCCGCGCGGTAAACGCGTCCCACCCGAAATTTGAGGAGATCCTGGCATATAAGCCGAAAGAGGGCAAAAAGCGTGTCCATGTTCTGGCGATCGGCGATGTGGGCAGCATGCTCTTAACAGGTCTCCATCTTCTCGGCGGAGATGTGATCTCCTCCATCGGAATCTGTGATATCTCCGACAAGGTGACTGCCCGCTGGGAGTTTGAGGAGAACCAGATCGCCTATCCGTGGGACTATGACGCGATGCCGGAGGTGGACGTTGTGGACCAGGATCACCTCTTTGACTGTGATGTGTTCGTATTCGTGGCCTCAAAGGGAATCCCGCCGGTCGGTTCCGGTGTCAAGGATGTCCGCATGTACCAGTTCGAGAACAACTCAAAGATCATCGGACATTACGCGAAGATGGCGAGAGAAAAGAACTTTAAGGGCTTATTCTGCGCCGTCTCCGATCCGGTGGACCCGCTTGCGAAGACCGCGTTCCTTGAGAGCAACAAGAATGAGGCAGGAGAGTACGACTGGATGGGACTTCTCCCGGAGCAGATACAGGGATTCGGCCTCGGTGTTATGAATGCGAGAGCTGCATATTATGCAAAACGTGATCCGAGGTTTAAGCAGTTTTTGACGGAAGGCCGTTCCTTCGGACCGCACGGACAGGATCTCGTTATCGCGGATTCCATCGAAAACTACAACGATGAGCTCTCAAAAGAACTGACAAACCTCACCGTCACCGCAAACCTCCACATGCGCGCCATCGGCTACAAACCGTTCGTTGCCCCGGCGTTCTCATCCGGCGCGATCTCGATCCTGATGACGCTCAGAAAGCAGTGGCACTGCGGTTCCGTGTTCCTCGGCGGCGTTTACATGGGCGTGAAGAACCGCTATACAGAACATGGCCTCGAGACGGAGGCACTGGCGCTGCCGGATGCTTTGTATGAGAGGATCGTGTTCGCGGCTGAAAATCTTGCGAAGATCGTGTAGAGGTTGTTTCTGCGGCGAAGGCTAGAATATAGAAAAATGCTGATCTGATTTGTCCCGGCAGGTTTCCCGTATGTCGGGGAGAACTGCCGGGATTTTTATACGTGCCGTGTTGAGGATGGAAAGCCGTTGTTATAAAAATATCAGTGATCATGTATATTGAGTGAAGCAGATTTATCAGGGAGAGTGATACATCATGGAGAGTGACAGATTGTTAGTTCTATATCCGCAAAAACGAGGCCCGGAGAAAGAACGGTCGCGTATGGACGAGGTTTTGAGGGCGGCGCTTGACGGGATCGATACCGAGATCGTGGAAGATATGGAAATTTTGGAGCAGGATCCCTTCAAATATCGTGGACGCAGACTCCTGTTTGCAGTTCCACTTGGGAGAAATGGCATCAACCGCGGTTACTACGAAGTTCTCGCCTGGCTGCGGGGCGGTGACCAGGTCCTCGCGGGGGCGACTGCTGGGATGATCATCGACGCGGAGAGCGAATTCTACACGAAAGCGACGGCAAGAGAGCTTGCGGTGGCGGCAAACCGCGCCGGATGTGCCTTTGTCGGCCGCCCGCTGGTGGAAGGAACCGCCTCCCTCGATAACTACCTGATCCAGGCTGCCAATATGAACACCGATCGGTTCGGCGCTTATAAAAAGAGCGCTGCGATCCTGGCACATCAAATTCTGGAAGAAACATGGCAGCCGAAAGAAGAATCGCACCTTCTGGTCCTTCACGCCTCAAACCACAGGACCTCCAATACCCTGGCGATTTGGCAGAAAGTAAAGGAGTGCCTGGATGAACGGATCAGGATTCAGGAGATCAACCTGCGAAACGGCACTCTCGTGGACTGTTCGGGATGTCCATACCAGATGTGCCTGCACTTTGGTGAGCAGGGAAAATGCTTCTACGGCGGAGCCATGGTGGAAAATATCTACCCGGCGGTCAAGTGGGCTGACGCGATCCTGCTCCTCTGTCCAAACTACAACGATGCCCTGTCCGCGAATATGACGGCGTTTATCAACCGCCTGACAGCCCTGTTCCGGACCACACGGTTCTACGACAAAGCCCTGTTCGGAATTATCGTATCCGGCTATTCCGGCAGTGACCTTCTCGCTGGGCAGCTCGTAACAGCCCTCAATATGAACAAGACCTTCTACCTCCCGGGCAATTTCTGCATGATGGAGACAGCCAACAACGCCGGTGCTGCCATGAAGCTTCCGGGTATCGAAGACAGGATCAAGGAATTTAGCGAAAAAATGACGCATATACTGATAAAAGAGACACAAAATAGCTGATACAATTTTTGAATTTCAAGCAATTGTGCGTCAAAACTTTACATCACGGAAGTGAACAACTGCAATTATGAGAAAAGCAACGAATAGCTGAAAGATTTCAGACGTTTACAAAAATTACTAATATTTGTTGCAAAAGTAACAATAGAGATGTATAATATGTTCGTAAGCTTCCTTTGCTGAAACATTGTGCAAAGGAACAGAAAAAGGAGGTAGAAAGATATGAGAAAGAGATTTTCCGCAGCAATGGCACTCGCATTATCCTGTGCAATGGTACTGACCGCTTGTTCCGGCGGCAGCAAACCGGCAGAGACCACAGCCGCAGCAGCAGCCGACACTACCGCGGCAGCAGCTGAAACAACAGCAGCAGCCGCAGCAGCAGCCCCGAGTGGTGATGCCCAGAAGTTAACAATGGGTACTGGCGGAACCACCGGTACATATTACGCATTCGGTGGTGTAATCGCGAATGTATTAAACAGCAAAGACATCGGAGTGAACATTAACGTTCAGTCTACTGGTGCTTCCAAAGCAAATATCTACCTTGTAAACGACGGTGAAGCAGACCTCGCGATCGTACAGAACGACGTTATGGATTATGCTTACAACGGAACTGACCTCTTCGCAGAAGAAGGCGCAGCAAAAGATTTCACAACAGTTGCAGCCCTCTACGCTGAGGTTTGCCAGATCGTATCCTCCGGCGATATCAAATCTGTCGCTGACTTAAAGGGCAAGAGAGTATCCGTTGGTGACGCAGGCTCTGGTGTTGAGTTCAACGCACGTCAGATCCTCGAGGCTTATGACATCTCCTTCGATGATATCCAGGTCAACAACCTCGGATTCGGTGATTCCGCAGATGCGTTAAAAGACGGCAAGATCGATGCTTTCTTCTGTACAGCAGGCGCACCGACAACAGCGATCGTAGAGCTCGCTACAACAAACGCGATCAACCTTCTTGAGATCGATGACGAGCATGCGAAGAAGCTTGCGGATGCACATCCGTTCTACACAACATACGCAATCCCGGGCGGCTCCTATAAGGGCGTTGACGATGATGTTCAGACAGTTGCTATCAAAGCTACTCTGATCGCATCCCCGAAGCTTTCCGAAGAAACAGTTTATAACCTCACAAAGGCTATTTTCGATAACAAAGATGAGATCGCTTCCACACATGCAAAGGGCGAAGAGCTTGATCTCGAATATGCGGTTTCCGGTATTTCTGTTCCGTTCCATCCGGGTGCTGAGAAGTACTTCAAGGAAGTAGGAGCAATCAAGTAATTACCTTGAAAAACAGGAAAGTAAGATTCTTTACAGTGGCAGCAATAATCACGGCAATTATTGCTGCCACTCTTGCCTATACCTTACGAAGCGGAGACTATCTGGTCCTGAGGAACGGAGACACAAACGCAGAATATGCCCGCTTCCGGGTAAAAGAGGGGGATGAGTTTTCTGTAACGTTCATCCACTCGGTAAATAAGTATCCGTTGACGGACGTTTACGAGATCCGCGACCACAAGATCTACGTGATCCGCACGATCTACAATAATTTCGGTGCGGGCGTGCAGACAGAGATCGAGGATGGGCAGACGCTTACGTATGATGAAAACGGGGAGATGGTTGTTTCCGGGTTTGACAAGGAAATGCCGTATCTCTCATATATTGTGGGTACGGTCTCGGACCACACACTCACACTTCACGGAAAAGAAATCAGTTTGAGGGATCTCTGCGGACGAAACAGCAAAGTAGAGTTCTCCTGTGAACATAAAGGATTCTAAGCGTTAAAAGAGTTTCGGACATATCCGGCGCCTGTTTGTATAGGGGGTATACAGGGGCAGCGCCGGAAACGAAATATAAAGGAGGGATTGGTATGGCAGAGAAAGACAACATGAAAGTCAACACATCTCCGGTGGCTGATGTGGAGACCGGTACCGCCGAAGACGTCGAAGCCATCATGAAAAAGTACGACCGTGAATCGAATACCCGAATCTGGGAAGGCACCCCGAAGCAGGTCATTCGTTTCCTTCTGGCAGCGTTTTCAGTTTTAATGCTCTATATGAACCTGTTTGCAAACTGGGATGAGCGTGTAAGACGTTCCCTGTTTGTCGGTTTTGTAATTATCCTTTCATTCCTGGTATACCCGATGAAAAAGGGAAGCTCAAAAAAGAATTCCGTTCCGATCTACGATATTATCCTTATGGTACTCGGAGCCGGTGCTTACTTCTATTTCGTATTTAACTTTAAAACAATTATCGGCCACGCGACACGAATCAGCCAGACAGAGGTTATCGTTGGTGTGATCGGTATCCTGATCTTAGCAGAAACATGCCGCCGCGTTGTAGGTATTCCGATCCTCTGTGTGGCGACATTCTTTGTGGGTTATGCGTTTTATAACGGACTTGGACAGGGCAGAGCCTTCGCGGTAGTCTTAAAGTCCATCGTTTACAACCTGTTCTATACGACGAGTGGTGTTATCGGTACTCCGATCGGTGTCTGCTCCACGTATATCGCACTGTTTATCCTGTTCGGCGCTTTCCTTGAGGCGACCGGTATTTCTGAATTCTTTATCCAGCTGGCAAACTCTCTGGCAGGCGCTTCCACAGGCGGACCGGCAAAGGTAGCGGTTATCTCCTCTGCTCTCTGCGGTATGGTATCCGGAAGCTCCGTTGGTAATACAGTAACGACCGGTTCCGTAACGATCCCGTTAATGAAGAAGACCGGTTATCAGGGCGAATTTGCAGGTGCCGTTGAGGCAGCTTCCTCCACCGGTGGACAGATCATGCCGCCGATCATGGGTGCCGCTGCATTCTTAATGGCTGAGATGGTAGGCGTTCAGTACGGCGAGATCGCGATGAGAGCGATTTTCCCAGCACTCCTTTACTTTACAGGTATCTTCATTACCGTACACCTTGAGGCAAAGAGACTTGGCTTAAAGGGTATCCCGAAGGATGAGCTTCCGAAATTCGGACCGTTATTTGTCCGCCAGGGTTATCTTCTTATTCCGTTAGTTGCCCTTGTTGCAATGGTTATGATGGGCTACACGATGTCCCGTGCAGCGATCATCGCTACCGCTCTTGCAATCCTTGTCAGCATGCCGAATAAAGAAACAAGAATGAACCCGACAAGATTCATCAACGCGTTGGAGGCAGGCGGTAAGAATACACTTTCCGTAGCTGTTGCCTGCGGCGTTGCCGGAATCATCGCCGGTGTCGTAACAATGACCGGTCTTGGACAGCTTCTGATCTCCGCAATCGTCGGTGTTGCTGGTGACCGCGTGATCGTAGCATTATTCCTTACCATGCTTACCTGTATCGTTCTTGGTATGGGTGTTCCGACAACTGCAAACTACATCATCATGGCTACCACATGTGCTCCGATCCTTGTAAATGGTATGGGAATCAACAAGATCGCTGCCAACATGTTCGTATTCTACTTCGGTATCGTAGCAGATATCACACCGCCGGTTGCTCTTGCAGCTTACGCAGGATCCGCGATCGCGAAATCCAACCCGATGAAGACCGCGTTAAACGCATCCCGTCTTGCGATCGCAGCGTTCATCGTACCGTATATCTTCGCGTTTAACCCGGCAATGTTATTTATCGATACAGGCGTTCTCGGTGTTGTAACGATCATCGTAACATCCCTGATCGGTCTGTTCGGCGTTGCAGCCGGTCTTGAAGGCTATATGTTCGCGAACCTGAATGTGATCGAGAGACTCTTATCCATCGTCGGAGGTCTCTGCCTGATCATTCCGGGAACCGTGACAGACATTGTCGGTATCGTTCTTGTCGGAATTTCAGCGGCGCTGCAGATCATGAAAAAGAAGAAAGCGGCTGTGGCATAGAAGAAATGGATGAAAGTTATATCGGAGTATATTGCAAAGGAAATTTGCATATGATATAATGGCTAAGAAAGAAATAGAACATAGTTCAAATTTACACAAAATGAAACCCCTCAGAGCGGCATCTCTGAGGGGTTTCTTCTCGTTTTATGTAGTTGAGCATCTACAGGTTAGTTACCGATCCAGTTTACTGTCTAACCATTTGATGATGTAGTGACACACCACACCAGCCATGACAGCAACTATAAAAGAAAAAACATAATCCAAATTTACGCCTCCTTTCTGTCACCAGATTGGAGTGGGTAACGAGACGAGTATATCATAGGCAGGAGAAAATTGATAGTTACTCCAGTATAAAACAGAGATAAAAAATAGACTTTTGTGAGGAATATTTGTGTATGAGGAGATCCCTGTTTTCATTGATTTTATCTTGCAAGCGACATTAAAGTATGCTACACTTTCCGTAAAGTTTACCACTGTATCTGCGTAAAGAGAGGAAGGAAAAACGATGGAATTATTATATGGAAGTACCCGCGGCGGGGAGACTGGCGTGACAGCATCCCAGGCAGTGTTAAAAGGACTTGCAGATGACGGCGGTCTCTACGTTCCGGAGCGCATCCCGACGTTGGACGTGACGATGGACGAGCTTGCCGGAATGACATATCAGGAGACGGCATACGCAGTTATGAAACAGTTCCTGACCGATTACACGGAAGAAGAACTGAAATACTGTATTTCCCATGCATACGATGAGAAATTCGACACAGAGGAGATCGCACCGCTCGCAAAGGCGGACGGTATGTATTTTCTGGAGCTGTTCCACGGGAAGACGATTGCTTTCAAGGATATGGCACTTTCCATTCTGCCGTACCTTATGACAACGGCTGCAAAGAAGAATCATGCAAAGAACGAGATCGTGATCCTGACCGCTACATCCGGAGATACCGGAAAGGCAGCCATGGCCGGATTCGCCGACGTTCCGGGAACAAGGATCATCGTCTTCTATCCGAAGAACGGAGTAAGCCGCGTCCAGGAGCTTCAGATGCTGACCCAGAAGGGCGCAAACACATCTGTAGTCGGGATCGAGGGAAACTTTGATGATGCCCAGACTGGCGTAAAGAAGATCTTCGGCGACAAAGAATTCGCGAAAGAACTGGATGCTATGGGATTCCAGCTTTCCTCCGCGAACTCCATCAACATCGGCCGCCTTGTTCCGCAGGTCGTTTACTATGTATACGCATACGCGAAGCTTCTTGCAAACGGTGAGATCGAAAAAGACGAGAAGGTCAATGTTGTAGTTCCGACCGGAAACTTCGGAAATATCCTGGCAGCATACTTCGCAAAACAGATGGGCGTACCGTTCGGTAAGCTGATCTGCGCATCCAACGACAATAAGGTTCTGTACGACTTCTTCCGGACAGGCACATACGATAAGAACCGTGAGTTTATCCTGACCACATCCCCGTCCATGGACATCCTCGTTTCCAGCAACTTAGAGCGCCTGCTCTACTTAAGCTGCGGAAGAGATGCCGCAAAGACAAAGGCGATGATGGAGCAGCTTTCCACGAATGGAAAATACGAGATCACAGCGGACATGAAGGAATTCATGAAGGACTTCTGTGCAGGCTATGCGGATATGGAAGAGAATGCGAAGGAGATCCGGAAAGTATTCGACGATACCGGATATCTGATTGACACACACACAGGCGTCGCAGCAGCCGTTTACGAGCAGTATAAGGCGAAGACCGGCGATACCACAAAGACTGTGATCGCGTCCACAGCAAGCCCGTACAAGTTCTCCAGAAGTGTTATGGAGGCAGTTTTCGGAAAGAAGGAAGATGCCGATGAGTTCGCCCTGATCGACGAGATGGAACGCATTTCCGGTGTGAAGATCCCGCAGGCGATCGAGGAGATCCGCGACGCGAAGATCCTCCACAACCGTCAGTGCAAGCCGGAGGAAATGGAAGAAACTGTGAAACAAACCTTTTCAAAGTAGGGTAAATCGGTTATAATAAAATTATCATGACAACAGTACCTGTTGGGAATAGATGGCGTCTGCTTCGCATATAAATGGAAACAGACGGCAGATCCGGCGGGACAGGCTGTTCTGTCAAAATAACGATTCAAATGGAGGCCTATATGTTAGTAACAGCGAAAGAAATGCTTGAGAAAGCAAGAGACGGCAAGTACGCAGTAGGACATTTCAACATCAACAACCTTGAGTGGACAAAAGCGATCCTGCAGACAGCAGAGGAACTGAGATCCCCGGTTATCCTGGGTGTTTCAGAGGGCGCAGGAAAATACATGACAGGCTTTAAGACCGTAGTAGGTATGGTAAACGGTATGCTGGAAGAGATGAAGATCACTGTTCCGGTAGCTCTTCACTTAGACCATGGTACCTACGAGGGATGCCTAAAGTGCATCGATGCTGGATTCTCCTCCATCATGTTCGACGGTTCTCACTACCCGATCGAAGAGAACGTTGAGAAGACAAAAGAACTGATCCGTATCTGCCGTGAAAAGGGAATGTCCCTCGAGGCAGAGGTTGGAGCGATCGGCGGCGAGGAAGATGGCGTTATCGGTATGGGCGAGTGTGCAGACCCGAACGAGTGCAAGATGATCGCTGACCTCGGAGTTGATATGTTAGCAGCAGGTATTGGAAATATCCATGGAAAATATCCGGCAAACTGGAAGGGCTTAAGCTTTGAGACACTTGCAGCTGTCAAAGAGGCTGTAGGCGATATGCCGCTCGTTCTCCACGGCGGTACCGGTATTCCGGAAGACATGATCAAGAAAGCGATCTCCCTCGGCGTAGCAAAGATCAACGTTAATACCGAGTGTCAGCTTGCGTTCGCAGACGCTACAAGAAAGTACATCGAAGCAGGCAAAGATCTCGAAGGAAAGGGATTCGACCCGAGAAAACTTCTTGCACCGGGTGCAGAAGCGATCAAAGCGACCGTAAAGACAAAAATGGAGTTATTCGGTTCTGTCGGCAAAGCTGACTAAGCCGTTTAGCTTGCATTATCATGCAGTTAAAAATGTTCTCCCTCGTATCAGGGAGAACATTTTTTCAAGCTAAAATTGGAATTCAGCCGAAATACCCTGGCAGACCATGATTGGAACAGGCTGAATATTTACAGGTAATTCTCATATTTTTTAAAGTACGATTTCACCCCATGCCATAACGGGCAGATTATACAGAATTGAGGAGGAAAACTATGAGCGAAACTATCAATGTGGAGGCAATCTTCGGAGAGAACGTCTTTAACGACTCCGTGATGAAGGAACGCCTTCCGAAAAGCGTCTACAAGAAATTAAAGCAGACCATCGAGGATGGCAGCGAACTGGATCCGACGATCGCGGACGTGGTTGCCCATGCGATGAAGGACTGGGCAGTCGACAATGGCGCGACCCACTATACCCACTGGTTCCAGCCGCTTACAGGTGTAACTGCCGAGAAACATGACTCCTTTATCGGAAACTTCGATTCCCAGGGCAAAGTCTTAATGGATCTCTCAGGAAAAGAGCTGATCAAGGGCGAGACCGACGGTTCTTCCTTCCCGTCCGGCGGCCTGCGCGCCACATTCGAGGCCCGCGGCTATACCGCCTGGGACTGCACTTCCCCGGCATTCTTAAAGAAAGACGCAACCGGCGTTACACTCTGTATCCCGACCGCGTTCTGCTCCTACAGAGGTGAAGCACTCGATAAAAAGACCCCGCTTCTCCGTTCCATGCAGGCCATCGATAAAGAGGCGACAAGAATCTTCCACCTCTTCGGACACACAGAAGTAAAGCGTGTCACTCCGTCCGTAGGACCGGAGCAGGAGTACTTCCTGATCGACCGCGACAAATATTTAAAGAGAAAAGACCTGATCTACACCGGACGTACCCTGTTCGGCGCAATGCCGCCTAAGGGCCAGGAGATGGATGACCACTACTACGGCGTTATCCGCGAGCGGATCGGTTCCTATATGAAAGAGTTAAATGAAGAGCTCTGGAAGCTGGGAGTTACCGCAAAGACCCAGCACAACGAGGTCGCTCCGGCACAGCACGAGCTGGCAACGATCTACACAAAGGCAAACCTTGCTGTTGACCACAACCAGATTGTTATGGAGACAATGAAAAAGGTTGCAAACCGTCACGGTATGGCATGCCTGCTCCACGAGAAACCGTTCCAGGGCGTCAACGGTTCCGGTAAACATAACAACTGGTCCCTGGCTTCCGACACCGGCATCAATATGCTGGATCCGGGTGTAACACCGCATGAGAATATCCAGTTCCTTCTGGTTCTTGCCTGCATTATGAAAGCAGTTGACCGCCATGCGGATCTGCTCCGTCAGTCTGCGGCTGTTCCGGGAAATGATTTCCGCCTTGGCGCTCAGGAGGCGCCGCCTGCGATCATCTCCATCTTCGTCGGCGAGCAGCTTGAGGACGTGATCGACCAGCTGATCTCCACAGGTTCCGCGACCCACTCCAAGACCGGCGGTACCTTAAAGACCGGTGTTACCACGCTTCCGGACTTTGATAAGGACGCAACCGACAGAAACCGTACATCACCGTTTGCGTTCACCGGAAATAAGTTCGAGTTCCGTATGGTCGGCTCCTCCGACTCTGTTTCCTCCGCAAACGTTGTATTAAATACCATCGTCGCTGAGGCATTCAAGGAGGCGGCTGACGAGCTTGAAAAGGCAGAAGATTTTGATCTCGCTGTCCATGATATGATCAAGAAGCTTCTCGCTGATCACCGCCGTATCATCTTCAACGGCAACGGCTACAGCGAGGCATGGGTAGAAGAGGCAGAGCGCCGCGGACTCCCGAACTTAAAGTGCATGGTAGACGCGATCCCGTCCCTCGTTACCGAGAAAGCGTTCAAGCTGTTTGGCGACTTTGGCGTATACACGAAGGAAGAGCTGGTGGCAAGAGCGGAGATCGAGTATGAGTCTTACGCGAAATCCGTAAATATCGAGGCGAAGGCGATGATCAATATCGCAGGAAAGCAGCTGATCCCGGCTGTTGTCCGCTACACAACCGTTCTCGCCCAGTCCTTAAGCGCTGTGAAGGCTGCATGCCCGGAAGCTGACAACAGTGTCCAGACAGAGCTTCTCATCGAAGTTTCAGATCTTCTCTCCGACATGAAGGTTGCCCGCGCGAAGCTTGAAGACCTGGTAGAAGAGTATCAGCACATCGACAGCATGGAAAGGCGCGCCCACTTCTGCTACGACGAGATCATCCCGGCGATGCAGGCCCTGCGTGACCCGGCAGACCAGCTTGAAATGATCGTAGACAAAGAATACTGGCCGATTCCGAGCTATGGGGATATGATCTTTGAGGTGTAAGAGACCTCTAAATAAGAATACATAGTATGACAATAAACACGCCGCCCTGCGGGAGAAGATCCTGCGGGGCGGCGTGTTTTTTACTGACACAGAGTCTGATATTACAGTCTTACTTCGGTCCACTAGTCTGATATTCGGACAAATTCGACGACGAAGAAGAACTTGGACTTCCCGGCACAGTCATACTGGAAGAACCGGAACCATAGTTATAGTATGCATTAGCGCTTCCCGGTCCGGTCACACTGCCGGTGTCTGTATAATAATGGTTATTGCTGCCTGCTGCATTGCCGCCCGGCACTGTAGTTGAAGCAGAGCCAGAGCTGGAGCTTCCGGAACCTGAGCTGCTGCTGTTGGAGTATCCCGGACCGCCGGTCTGGTAACTGCCGGAGGTGCTTGTTCCGCTGTTGGAAGTGGAAGTAGATGTACTGTTTGAAGTTCCCGGTCCACCGGTCTGGTAATTCCCAGCCGACATACCCGTATTCGTCTGGGAAGATCCGGCAGTCGTGGATCCGGTCGCAGTGGTCGTCGAACCACCCGGCGCAGATCCAGCCGCAGCATTTCCGCTTCCGCTATTACCCGTAGTAATCCCATTCTGCGCATTCCCCGCCGCCGGAGTACCCATATAATTTCCGTTCGCCACAGTCCCGGCCGTTCCCGGCGTATAAACACTTCCCGCCGAGCCGCCGTCGATCGCGGACGTCTCACTCAGGCACACACCGCTCTGATTGAAGGTATAGTTTACATTATTTACAACAAACGATCCGTTGGCGATCATCTTGCCATCCGCCGGATTCAGATAATAATACCTTCCGCCGTCATTCAGCCATCCCGTGATCATATGTCCGGCCTGATTGAAATAATACCAGCTCTTATCGATATGCTTCCAGCCCACCGCCATCACACCGGACACGGTGTCCATATAATACTTATTCGTTCCGTCGCTTTGCCAGCCGATGACCATCCGCCCATCGGTGTGGAGATAGTAGAACTTTCCGTCAAGCTGCATCCATCCGGTCATCAGCTTTCCTTCGTTATTGAAGTAATACCAGTAACCGTCAAGCTTCGTCCACCCGGCTGCCATCGCGCCGCTGGCATCAAAGTAGTACAGCAGGCCGTCGATTGTCTGCCATCCGGTCACCATTGTTCCATCCTGCTGGAGGAAATACCGCTTTCCATCAATATCTGCCCATCCGCGGACAAGCTTACCGTCACTGTTAAAGTAGTAATACTTCCCGTCCATCTTCCGCCATCCGGTCACCATAGAGCCGTTGCCGCGCATATAGTAATAATCGTTGCCGATCCGCAGCCAACCGGTCACCATCGCACCGTTTAACAGGTAATAATACGTTCCATCAACCTGAATCCAGTCCTTCGCCATCGTACCGTCGGAGTTTAAGTAATACCACGCGTCCTCCGCCTTCAGCCATCCGGTCTTCATCTGTCCGGTAGCAGGGAGAAGGTAGTAGTACTGGTTGTCGAGAAGCAGCCAGCCCTTAAACTGGGTTCCGTCCGCGTTCAGATAATACCAGCTCTGCCCGTCATTGATCCAGCCCGTCTGCTTTACATAATTCTTATAATAATACCATTTATCCCCGATCAGCCGCCACCGGTTCGCCGGAAGCTTGCTGCTCAGATCCTTAAAGGTAAAGTTGATATCCACATTTCCGTTGATGCCGTTTACAGTACCCTGATTTGATGCCTGCCAGAGGGCAGCACCCTGATAAGTCGGCTTCGAGTTATAACGGGCAATCCAGACATCATAGTGGACCTTCGTCATATCGATCTTATTGCTGATCCAGTAGTCGTTGGTATACACCATCGGATAATATCCAGCCGTCTCAACCTTCTTACAGAACGCGTTTATGATATCCGCGATCTGGGACGGCGTCAGCCCGTTCATTTCCTGCGCTTCCACATCGAGGACCACCGGGTAGGAGATTGGATAATCCTTAATGAGATTCAGAACAAAATCCGCGTCAGACTCGGCCATCGCCGTAGTCGTCGCGTAGGAATAAAGGTAAACACCGACGCGGAGTCCCGCCGCCGCTGCCCCACGCACATTCGTATCAAAATACGGATCCACCGCATTGTTGTACCGCGTTCCGATCATCGCGAACTGGATATCATCAGCGGCGACCGCGGACCAGTTGATATTCTGCTGCCACTGGGAAACATCGACACCCCGGGACAGGATACCGGTAAGCACGGAACCATCACTTCCAATATAGGAGCCGGACGCGTTCTTCTGCCAGGAAGCCGCCCATACCGGAACCGCCGGACTTACCGCGGAAAAAGCCATGACGGCACTTAAAAGAAGCGCCGCCGCCCGTTTCTTTTGTCTCATGGAAATCCCCCTTTAAATGTTGTACATAAAAATTCTTATCTTGCAGGCTGACAGACCTGATGCCGGATGTAACTGCCGGTACCAGGCAGCGCTGTACTTCCGAAACCGTCGATCAGCTATAAAAAAGATCCCGGGATAACTGTATTTCTGTCACAGCTTCATCCCGGGACTCTATGGACGTTATCTGCGTATTTTCAGTATAGCATAAAAATACACATACGTCTTGCAAAAATTCAATTGAAAATGTGGCGATTATTCGGCTTTTCCGGACCAGTTCCCTGATCTGCGTTCTTACGAATGCCGAACCAGGAAAGCCGCAGACCGCCAGTACGGTTATCTCAGTGTCCCGCCGTCTCCGATTCCAAGAAATTCCGGCGAGGTAATAATCTTCTTATAAAACCGTTTCGCATACCGGTACATCACGATCGTATAATCGCCAAACTCCTCGCCGACACTGCTCTTATACACCGCCCACAAACACCACAAGAATCCGCCGAGGGCAATATAAGCGTAGTAAACGAACCGCTCCTCGGAGGTCGGCTCCCGGTGCAGGTAGAGCTTGATCAGTTTCTCGACCTCAAAATCATTATAATAGGAATAGATCGCGCACATGCTCACATCGATCAGCGGATCGCACATACCGGAATATTCCCAGTCGATCAGGCGGAGATCCCCGTCCGGCAGGAACAGAAAATTATCGCAGACGCTGTCGATGTGGGACAGAACCTTCGGACGGTTCAGGTGGTCGAGGCGGTCAAGCAGTGTCATCATATGGGACTTTACTTCCGGATAATCCTCAAAAAGCTTCTTCTCGTATCCACGGCACAGTGCCTCATAGAAGGTGATCCGCTCCCGGATATCAAAAGAATAGTCCACATGGAGCTTCGAATCATGGAGCTTCTCCACAAGTGCCATGCACCGTGCCACATCATCCCAGTCGCGCGGATCGCTGTTGCGCGCCCCCTCATAATACTCGGAAATCTTGTAGCCGGTCTCCCCGTTCATGTATACAACATGTTCGGTGATGCCGTAATCCTGTACTGCGTCATAGACCGCCTTTTCCTGCTTCCGGTTGATCAGAAGCTCGGTTCCCGGACCAGGAATCCGGCAGATATAGGACTTGCCGTGAACCTTAAACAGGAAAGACTTGTTCGTCATGCCGGTCTTCAGGCATTTAATGCCTGTGATCTCAGACTCCGGAACCTGTAGCACCTCGGAGATCAGCTCCATGGCGATATTATCGGAATGGTTCTGGTAGCGCTCATCGAAGAGGCGGAGCTCCTCAAGATTCTCGAACTCGTATACCTGGTTGTCCGGCTGCCTGTTGATATACATCTCCGGAACCGGGAAATGGTGCTTTCCGGGAAGGTGGCTGTCGACCTCGCCGTTTAAGAGGTCCGCCAGAACCTGCTCCCAGTACATCTGCTCCGTTCCGGGAGTATGATAATACTCCTCGAGGACCGGGAAGAACTTTTCCGAAAACTCCTTCGAGAAGAATACTGGTCCGTACATGACCCAGGAGTCCTCGCCGCCGACCTTTACGCCGGTGAGCAGCCCCTTTTTGCTTGTCTCAAGACACCACTCGGAAGTCTCTCCCTTCATATATACAGAAGAGTACCATGCGCCGCACTCGTAGGTGTGGTACATATTGTTGCGCATCCAGTTGTCGGAAGAGAGAAGATAAGTGTTTCTTCCGATAAAACACTCCCGGGCACGGTAGAGCGTTGTCAGCGTATTCTTATTGTGATATTCCGGGTTGTAGAGAAGCTTCACGCCGAACTTGTCGATCAGATACTCGAACTTCTCCTTCAGATATCCCACAACGATGGTGATATCCGTGACGCCCGCCTCATGCAGCTGCTTGATCTGCCGCTCGATCATACGCTCGCCGTAGACCTCAAGAAGTCCCTTCGGCATCTCGAAGGTCAGCGGTACAAATCTGGACCCGAATCCCGCCGCGAGGATCACGGCGCTGTCCATACGGTAATTTCTTAAAAGATCCACACCGCCTTTTAATAAGGAATAAGATCCGTCCACCGGATCAAAAGAAAAAAGCTCCTGGTCCAGACCTTCCTTCACGAGATGGTTGCAGGTCCCAAGGGAAATATCCATCGCCGCCGCCAGCTCCCGCTGTGTCATCTTGTTGTTCTCATAAATATTCCTGCAGAGTAATCCCAAACGATCCATAGTCGTCCTCCGAATCAAAGATGTTTGCATCGCTTATTATTACTGTTTAATAATAAGGAAGAAACTGATAAAAATGAACGTGTTCAAAACGAAAAAATAAATAGATATATATGAACATTATAACACGTACTTCTGATAATACAAGAAGATATTTTGAACATGGAATTATTGCGTTCAAAATATCTTGAAAATAACATTAAAATGAACATCCTGTAATGACACATCCTTGCCACGAAGCTGCCACAAAGTGGGGAAATGGGCATATTGTACTAATATTTATACAATATAAGCTAAAAACAGCATTCAAGTAAGAATTCCGTAAGAAAATAAAAACAAAAAAGATATGGAAATTCTTAAGAAAATATACTATAATACCAGTGTATTCGAGGTACAGAGTATTTCTGGAAGCGAAGTAAGATAGTTCCCTTTATTAAAAAATCTTCATTTTTTGTAAAAAAACTATTGATAATTTTACTTATCGGAAGTATAATGCTCTCGTAATGCAATTGGGATTTTTAAAACAATTTCAAAAACACAAAAAGGAGAGTGCATTCATTATGAGAAAGCAGACTAAATTAGTAGCAGTTGTTTCTGCATCTGCACTTCTTGCATTAGGCGCTTCCCTCACATCTTTCGCAGCTTCCAAGGGAACTTGGATGATGGTTGATGGTGAGTGGTATTGCTATGACAAGAACGGCGATGCTTACGAGAACACATTCTGCACAAGCAATGGTAAAGATTACTATGTAGGAGATGACGGACAGCTTGTTCGCTCCGCGTGGGTTGAAGATGACGGAAATTACTATTTCGTTAACAGCGCTGGTCAGAAGATCACAAACGACTGGAGATTAACTGCTCCGTATGATGATGATTCTGCTGAAGAGCAGTGGTATTATTTCAAATCCAACGGTAAGAGAGCCGAGGATGAGAAGATCACTTACAAAGGAAAAACATATTTCTTCGACAGCGAAGGCGAGATGCTCACTGGTTGGGTTCAGAAGAGCGGTGACGGCTGGGACGAGGCTTCCACTGCTGATGTTAAGGGAATCGAAACATATTACTGTGACGAGACAGGTGCGCGTCTTGAAAATTCATGGGTATATGACTATGCTCCGGATGTAGATCAGGACGATATCAACTCTGATGATGATGAACACTGGTATTACTTAAAATCCAGCGGTAAGGCAGTAACTGGCAAAAAATCAAACGTTAAAGGTCAGACATATTTCTTCGATGAGGAAGGAAAAATGCTTTCTGGCTGGGTAGTAAAGACAGGTTCCAACGGCTATACACAGGCATGGAATGACGATGACGATACAGATGGTCATTTTGAGACAACTCTTAGCGAACTTAATGCATCTGAGATCCACTTCTGCGGCGATGAAGATGACGGCCACATGAAGAAGGACAAGTGGGTCAAAGCATACAGCAACACTCAGTACGGCGAAGATGACGATGACAATGATAAATATTGGTTCTGGATCAACAAGAGCGGTGATGTTTACGTTCCGGATGATTCCAAGGAGACTGGCATCGGAGCTACAAGATATAAACTGGATGATTGCGAAGGGGATACGTTTGACGATCAGTTCAAAGAAGACAACTATGATGATGATGACAACACGATTGGTCTGACAATGTATGAGAAGAAAATTAACAGCAAGACTTACTACTTCAACGCAAATGGTCAGATGCTTTCCAAGTTTGTAAAGACAGATGCCTCTGACGAAGAAGATGGTGTTGCAAAGATGTACTATCTTGGTGGTTGGGATGACGGCTATAGAAAAGACGGTTCCCAGACAATCAAAGATGAGTCTGGTTCCGCAGCACGTTTCTACTTTGCTACAAGCGATAACAAAGATGAGGGCTACTTCAACGCTGCTGGTATCAATGGTGCTAAGAGCGGCAAGCTTTACAGCGATGGTCTCCTTGTGACAGCAGATGATGATAAGTATGAGATTAAGGATGTAACAATTTATACTGTAGCAGAGGGTCAGACTACAGCTACAGCTCAGGTAGCAAGCTACATCGTTAATAAGAGTGGTTCCATTCAGACAGCTGCAAAAGAATACAAAGATGATGATGATGTTGTAGTTGATGCTACTGGTTTCTCATTTAGCGGTACAAAGGGCGCACTTTACAAAAGCTTTAACACAAGCACAGTAGCTACAGGTTCTAACGCTACAAAATAATCTTCCCTATTAGCTCTTTTCTATCGCCCAAATCAGCACAATTGCTGATGGTGACAACCTAAAAATCCGATTGCAGATAGGAGGCCGGTACGTTTTGTACCCGGTCTCCTTTGTGTAAATAGCAGTGTAAATAAAAACAATTACCTATGCTTTACATCAAAAAATAGCAATGCATTCAGAATTGTTATAAGCTCAGTAATCTTGGCAAGGAATATCCTCCGCATCAATTGGACTAAAGCCCATAACAAAAACGGACGGGAATTTCTTCCCGTCCGCGCTTTGCAATTAGAATTTCGTAAAATTCGAAATTAGTTCTGCGGCATTACGTCGTAGATGTCGATCGGAGTTGTAATATCATCCTCAACAGTTAAGCCATCCTTAAGGCTATACTTCCAAGCTGTACTATCTGTTACGAAAGCATCTTTAGGAAGGTTCTTTGTTGTGAACAGAACTTCATTATCTTCTTTGTAATCTACACGATTCTTCTGGATAGAACCGTTCTTGTTAACGATAAATGTATGCTCAACACCATTCTCATCTGTAATAGTAGCTAACTGATACTTGTAATCATCAGCCTTGATTAAGAGACCCTTGAAGTAGAGGTATCCAGACTTGTTACCTGTAATACCAAGACCCTTAGTGTTACCTGTTGTCTTGTTCTCGAAGAAGAACTTGTAGGAATCACCGTTGTCATCTTTTACAGACTGGGAACCTGTCTTCATGGAACCATCATCGTCTCCACCGAAGTAGTACATACCAGCCTTAAGTCCGCTGTCTGCACCAAGGTTATCTGCAGAAACTTCGATGAACTGGCTAAGCATCTCACCATCCTGGTTGAAGAAGTAAGACTTAGAATTTACGTTCTTCTTTGTGAACTCGATTGTTGCGCCGCTATTCTGAGCCTCAAGCTTAGCATCTTTTAATTTGTACTTAACGCCGTAAGCTAACTTAGAAGCGTTAGACTGGGACGGGATGTAAACCTTACCGTTCTTATCGATGGAGTACCAGTACTGATCGTTGTCATCATCCTCAGCATCGTACTCAGACGGTCTCCAAGTCTTGAACCATTTGTTCTTCTTAGCGTGTCCGTCATCCTCATCACCACAGAAATAAACATCTGTGAACTGTTTAAGGTAGTAGTCGCTGTTCTCATCACCAATCTCAAGGTAAGCATTAGAATCAGTATCTTTTGCTACCCAACCAGTAAGCATACGTCCTCTGTTATCGAAGATATATGTCTGACCATTGATGTTTGTACCTTTCTTAGTCTGAGCTTTACCAGAGGACTTGAAGTAGTACCAGTAATCATCAGCATCAGCGTTGTCATCGTCGACATCTGGCTCTGTGGTCTTAATCCAAGCTTTCTCTAAGCGAGCACCTGTCTCATCACAGTAATATGTCTTATCTGAATCGAAGTCGTTAGCTTCATCAACGTTGCCTTCGCCGTCTTTATCATAAGTTACCCAGCCTGTGAGCATCTTACCTTCGCCATCGAAGTAGTATGTTTTATTTTTGTAAGTGATCTTCTTGTCATGAGCCATCTTACCGTTGGACTGGAAGTAGAACCATTCCTCATCAGCACTGTCATCATCGATCGGAGTTGTTAATCTCCAGTCGTTTGTGATCTTTGCACCGCTGCTGTTTACGAAATACTTGTCAGCGCCGTCCTCAACCCACTGGGAACGAACAAGCTGTCCATCATCACCTACGTAATCTTCTTTTCCATTGCTGGAGCAGAATGTGTTCTCGTATGCGTCACCGTTCTTGTCGTAGCAATACCACTCGCCATCAACCATCATCCAGGTTCCCTTTGCTGCTGCGAAGGAAGTGATGGAAGCGCCTAATGCTAACAGAGCTGCTGCGGATACTACTGCAGCAATTTTAGTCTGCTTTCTCATAATTAATGCACTCTCCTTTTGTTTTTTTGAAACGCTTTTTGAAATTCCTAATTGCATTACGAAGCCATTATACTTCCGATAAGTAAAATTATCGTGGGTTCGCAGTCTCCTTGAATTTATCGATTATAGTCGATAAAATTGAATATTTTATTTGAAAATCGTATATATATTTGATATACTGAACCTAGAATTTGAGAATAATTGTTGTAGAAATGGAGGCTGATTTTTTGATAAAACGTGAATTATATATGAGCAGGATCCGTCCATTTATTGGAACTGAGCTTGTTAAGGTCATGACTGGTATTCGACGCTGCGGAAAATCTGTTATGTTAGACCTGATAAAGGAAGAGTTAAAAGAGTCTGGCGTTCCAGAGACACAATTTATTGCATTTAATTTTGAGGATATGCGGAATGCAAATCTCTGTACGGCACAGGCTCTTCATTGTGAGGTAGTGAATCGTGCGTCAGAGATATCTGGAAAAGTCTATCTGTTTTTTGATGAGATTCAGGAAGTGACGGACTGGGAGAAATGTATTAACTCCTTACGAGTTGAAATGGATTGCGATATCTATATCACAGGCTCAAATGCGCGCCTGCTCTCCGGTGAGCTTGCGACCGTCTTGGGTGGTCGATATGTGGAATTTACGATTTATCCGTTCTCATATGCCGAATTTATGGAACTCTATAAAGACATTTTTCCAGATGTTACGGATTCAGTGGTGTTTCAAAAGTATCTAACGTTGGGAGGAATGCCGTATCTGTCTAATCTTCATTTTGTTGAAGAGCCAAGCAGGCAGTATCTCACGGACGTCTATAACTCTGTTGTTTTAAATGATGTGGTGAAGCGAAATAAAATGCGCGATATTGATCTGCTCACCAGAATTGTCACTTATGTGATCGGAAATATAGGAACAACTTTTGCCGCGACATCTATTACTAAGTTCTTGAAAAATGAGCGGCGCACAGTAGCCACTGATACGGTATTAAATTATATTCAGTATTGTGTCAGCGCATATTTATTCTACCAGGTAAAGCGGCAGGATATTCAAGGAAAGCAGATATTGTCAACCAACGAAAAATATTACATGGCTGACCACGGATTACGTGAAGCGGTTTTCGGCGGCAACATGCGGGATATCAATCTGGTACTCGAAAATATTGTGTATATGGAATTACTTCGCCGTGGGTATGCAATAACTGTGGGAAAAATCGGCGCAAAAGAAATTGATTTTATCTGTCAGAAGCAGGAACAGAAAATCTATGTACAGGTTACCTATCTTCTTGCGTCTGAAGAAACGATTCAGCGCGAGTTTGGTATATATGAATCTGTTCGGGATAACTTTCCTAAGTACGTTGTCTCAATGGACGAGTTCGATTTTAGCAGGAATGGGATTAAGCACAAAAATATTAGAGAATTCCTGTTAATGAAGGAGTGGAATTAACCTGGGGATGCCATTTATAAGGGGCATATATGTCAAAAATAAATGTTCCAGTTAGTATTTCGGATTTCATTGGTAACTCTCATTACCCGGCCGCGGCGCTTTGGGGAAAACTTGGGAATGAGTATGCTTGAGAATTAATAATGAAAATTCCTTAAGCGGTGTGCTGTGCATCACATATTTAGGAGCACTACAGTATTACTTTAAGCCAATTCGCGAAATGCCGACTGGCCGGGGATTTGCGGATTTATTGTTTATTCCAAAGCAAGAATTTCCAGATGTACCGGCAATGATTCTTGAATTAAAGTGGAACCAATCTGCTGAGACGGCATTGAGGCAGATTAAAGACAAGAAATATGACTCTATATTAGATTCTTATCATGGAAATGTTCTTCTTGTTGGAATTAATTACGATAAGAAGAGTAAATCTCATGATTGCATAATCGAACAACTGGTAAAATAGCCAAAATAAAATCGAGCCCACGGTGTAATAGAGGGCTCGATTTTATTTTGACTTTATACGTCTGTTTTAATTCTAAACTTTTTGCTGCTAATCCGTAAGATTTGTCAATTTCAGTCCGTGAGATTTTTACAATATAACCCGTGAAATTGTACGTGCTAGCAAATGCGCTGTTGAGAACAAAATGAGGCTCTGCTTTTCATAAAAAATTATTTCTTCTTTACAGCGCAGCGTTTTTTAAAGAAAGCGATTCCATAACAAAGAATCTCATCATAATCATCTGCATATTCCTCTGCATACATCCGATCATTGATCTGATCAATTGCATGATCACACTCAGAAAGCAGATGTTCCGCACTTTTGGAATACTTCGCTTCAAAGATTGCGACTCGGCTGTTGGCCTCATCATAAATAACGACATCGCTTCGCCCTTCGCCATGCTCTTTGTTTGAATCAACTGTATACCCGGCCCCGGCAAAGATTCCGGTCAGAAATGCATGATAGAAATCTTCTCTGTAGTCGTGATAACTGATCGTTTTCCTAAGAAGTTTCGTCATCTCTTCTGTGACAGCATAAGCATCGCCCGTCCACACAGCATTGAACAACCGGCTACGGTTCCAGCCTTTGGCAGTATCGTCAAACCATTTCATGATCGTTGTTTCAAATATTTCACGGATCTCTTCATTCGGAATCATAAGTGCGGACGTTCCCTCAGGAATATCTCCTGCAATAGCCTCATCGCGTACACTCGTTAAATATCCTGTCAAATAAAGGACACTCCAGAGATTGTCCTCCGAAGAATGCAGATAATCATACGTGAGCATATCATCCACACGCTGAATAATGTAACCACCAGAAAGAAGGATCTCCAGCTTTCTTGTAATATTACCACCCGCGAAATCGATAAATGAGCGGATAATCGCGTTATCACTGGTGTTTTTCCAATAGCTGGACGGTCTTGCGTTTGGATCAATTTTAAGATCCCGGATATAATTCATAACATCCCATGGGCAATATACGTCGAAGTCACCGAAATGATATCCGTCATACCAGGATTTTATTAGTGTCTTGTTGTGCTCAAAATGAAAATCTGACAGAATTTGGTCCACATCCGCCTGAGTAAATCCGAAGTATTCATTCAAATGCGTGGATTGAATTGTATCCGAAACCAGGTTGTTGGTACCGGTGAAAATACTTTCTTTTGCTATTTTCAGGCAGCCAGTAATTACCGCCAGACGCAGCGATGGATTGTCCTTCAGCACGGTGCTGAGCATAGGCCTCATGATTTCAAGCATAGCATCATAATAGCCATTTGAACTTGCCTTTGCGACCGGAACATCGTATTCATCCAACAGGATGATTACAGGTTTTTTATAATAGCTATGCAGCATTTTCGTCAAAATAAGCAAAGCACCTTGAATATCCGTGAGCGAGGCCGTCTGACGCTGTAAACGCTGGAAGATTTCCTTTTGAGCAGATGGAATGTCTGGATCATCCAACAGGAACTTATAATTGTCATAAAGCTGCGCAATAACAAATCTTAAAAGATTAAACGCATTCTCGAATGACGTACCCCCTATGTCCTTAAAAGATAAAAAAATAATTGGATACTGGTTCATCCAATCTGCGCACAGTGCCTGGTTCCTGGAAATTTCTAATCCTTTAAATAACTGCTTGCTGTCCTGTGAAATATCAAAAAAGTTTGCAAGCATACTCATTCCCAAGGTTTTCCCAAAGCGCCGTGGACGTGTGATCAAGGTAACCTGCGCAGGTGTATTTTCTAAAAGAGTAGATATAAGTCCGCTTTTGTCAATGTAGTAATAATCCTCTTCTCTGATCCTCCTAAAATCCGAAATCCCGACGGGAATATTTATATTGGACATTTACATCCTCCTCTCAGCAATCGCACATATTTAAGAATATTATATAGTCTGCCCCAAAAAGATGCAAGAAATAACGGTCGACACACCCCATTTCCGAACCCACGATAATTTTACTTATCGAAAGTATAATGGCTTCGTAATGCAATTAGGAATTTCAAAAAAGTGGTATTGCTACGACAAGAACGGTGACGCATACGAGAACGCATTCTGCTCCAGCAATGGTAAAGAATACTTTGTAGGCGAGGACGGACAGCTTGTTCGCTCCGAGTGGGTTGAGTACGACGGAAACTACTACTTCGTAAACAGCAGCGATGTTAAGATCGCAAACGATTGGAGCTTAACAACTCCATACGATGATGATTCTGCTGACGAGTATTGGTACTACTTAAAGAAAGTTACTGGTAAACCGACAACAGGTAATTAATCTAACATCAACGGCAGATTTACCTTTTCAATGATGAAGGTCAGAGGTAGTACAGTTGGGTTGCAGAAGACACAGCTACCTCTAACAACGTTAAGTCCTATCGGCTTGACGAAGAGGATGACCAGAAAGAAATGAAGACCGCAAAAGGTGATGCCGTTAGGGGCAAATAATCCAGACGATTGATTAAAAAGTAGAAATTCTAATTGCAAATGCAACGGGCGAGGATTTGATCCTCGCCCGTGTTTTGCAATTAGAATTTCGAATAAATTAACAAACTGCGTTAATGTTAGTCATTGCTGATAACAACAAACTCATCATTGTTGATGCCTGTAAGTCTGGAGTTAACAGTGTAAGTAGACTCATCACTAGTAATCTCATACTTGAAATCACCATTATTAGCAAACACAGTTGCATTAGTTGTGACAATCAAATCTTCGCCATCTTCTCTGTACTTGGTATTCTTAGAATGCTGAATGCGTCCGTTAGAATCAACAATTAATTTATGATTGCCAATAGTTGCAATCTGGTACTTATAGTCATTAGCCTGGATGAGCATACCATAGTAGTAAAGCTTTCCGTCCTGAGAACCTGTGATGCCAGCACCCTTCTTGGCTCCCTGCTTAGTGAAGCAGAATCTGTAGGTATCACCAGCGTCATCCTTGATAGACTGAACACCAGTTTTCATGGAACCATCATCAGATCCACCGAAATAATACATATCTCCACCGATAAGGTAGAACTTAGAAAGCATAACACCTTCATTTGTGAACCAGTAATCTTTGGAATTTACTTTATGTTTGGATACAACAACTGGACCATTGTGCTTGGACTTAACAACACCATCTTTGAACTCATATGCATATGCATTAGAAGCGGAAGCTGTGTCAGCGGTAAAGAGATGACCGTATCTGTCAAACCAGAACCACTCCTTATCATCTTCTTCCTCGTTCGTATCGGTCGGAAGCCATGTCTTCACCCATCTATTCTTCTTAGCGTGACCGTCATCTTCATCACCACAGTAGTAAACTTCAGTATCACCGCTGTTTACAGCACGTTTGACGTGGCTATCATCATCTAAATCAATCTGCTGATAAATGGAAGCGTTACTGCTAGTTCCTGTCTTAGCAACCCAACCGTAGAGCATACGAGCGTGATCATCAAAGACATAAACCTGACCATTGATGTTAGTCTGCTTACCTGTTGCCGGTTTACCAGTAGATTTCTTTAAGTAGTACCAGTATTCGTCAGCATCCGCATCGTCATCAGTCTTGCCAGGCTCAACGTCCTTAACCCATGCACCCTCTACACGAGCACCTGTCTCGTCACAGTAGAATGTGTTGCCCGGTTTATAGTCATCAGCTTCATTGATACTGTCTTTTCCTTCAGATGTTACCCAACCTGTGAGCATCTTACCTTCGCTATCGAAGTAATATGTTTTTCCTTTGTATGTGATCTTCTCACTTGTAGCCATTTTACCGTTGGATTTGAAGTAGTACCACTCTTCATCGGCACTCTCGTCATCGATCGGAGTTGTTAATCTCCAGTCGTTTGTAATCTTAGCACCGCTGCTGTTTACGAAGTACTTATCTCCGTCATCGCCATCAACCCAAGAAGAACGAACGAGCATTCCGTCGTCACCTACGTAATATTCTTTACCATTGCTGGAGCAGAATTTGTCCTCGTATGCCTCACCGTTCTTGTCGTAGCAATACCACTCGCCATCAACCATCATCCAGGTTCCCTTTGCTGCTGCGAAGGAAGTGATGGAAGCGCCTAATGCTAACAGAGCTGCTGCGGATACTACTGCAGCAATTTTAGTCTGCTTTCTCATAATTAATGCACTCTCCTTTTGTTTTTTTGAAACGCTTTTTGAAATTCCTAATTGCATTACGAAGCCATTATACTTCCGATAAGTAAAATTATCGCAAGTTGGGAAACGGGGTGGGAGAGGGGATTAAATTGGAAAGACAGGATGGGAAATTTAAGAAACGGGGATCGGAAAACGCAGAATTAAGAATAAATTCATGAAAAAGGCAGGAAAAACAGGGCGGGGTAAGTTGCAGGAAAATGGGAAGGATGGTATAATAAACTCGATTTTTTATGACATGTGAAAGGAAGAATACATTCATGGCAAATAGGATAAAGAAAAAAGAGGAGACGAAGAGTAGCTATCAGGATAATGTGGCACTGATCATGGGAGTGTTCACGTTGGCGGTTTTATGTGTGCTGCCGTTGGTGTTCCGGGACTATTATTTTAATATTCTGGAGACAAAATACCAGTTTTACTGTATCGTCTCGATTGCGGCGCTCGTTGTTATGGGCGGCTATGGACTTGCAAGCGGCAAAATGATCGAATGGTTCTCAAAATTCGATTTTAAGACATGGCGTAAAGGGATGAGCTTTGGCGATTGGGCAATGATCGCATTCTGGCTTGCGAATGTGATTTCCTGGGCGTTGAGCAAAGACTGGAAATGGGAAGCATTCTGGGGAACGTCGGGCCGTTATAATGGTGTTTTCCTTATGACGATCTATATGGCGGTGTATTTTCTGGTGACGCGCTTTTTTAAACTGAAGAGATGGTATCTGGATGCGTTTCTTGCAGTTGGAATCTTCGTATGCGTTTTCGGAATTACGGATTATTTCCAGATGGATGTTCTTGGATTTAAGGTAAATATGATGGATACCCAGAAGGCAATTTATACCTCAACATTCGGAAATATCAATACGTATACAATTTATGTTGCAGCTCTGATGGCAGTTTCTCTGATTCTTTTCACACAGGAAAAGAATCAGAAGAGAATGCTGTGGTATTACGGAAATATGATTTTGTCGGCATTTGCGCTGATTATGGGAACCAGTGATAATGCGTATCTGTCCTTGGCGGCGATTTTTGGTCTGTCGCCGCTATGGATTTTCAAAACAAAAACAGGTGTCCGCAGATATACGATTTCCCTGGCCTCTTTCTTTACCGTTATCTGCTGCATTGAATGGATTAATAAGGCTTATGCATCAAGTGTTCTTGGAATTAACAGTGCATTTGACCTGATTGCGGGTCACAAATTTCTCCCGGTGCTTATTGTTGCACTTTGGATTATCAGTGGGATTCTGGTATTCTTTGCATCAAAGAGTAAGACGAACAAAACATATACGGAGGAAACCAAGAATGGTTTGGTCTATATCTGGATAGCTGTGATTGTGATTGTATGTACAGTGGTTGTCTTTGTGTTGTATGATGCAAATGTGGTCGGACATGTGGAAAGATACGAAACAATCAGAAACTACGTATTATTCAATGACTCATGGGGTACCGGACGAGGATATGTTTGGAAACGTTCTATGGAAATTTTCCAAGACAAGTTGACTCCGCTTCAGAAAATTTTTGGATATGGTGCAGATACGTTTGCACTGATTATGCAGTACTATTTCCCGCCGACTCAGGGCGGAGGATCTATAACGATTTATGATAGTGCCCACAATGAATATCTTCATTATCTAATTACAATTGGAATCACTGGAGTATGCACTTATATTGCGTTTATGTTAGCCTCAGTTGTTGCGATGGCAAAGAAAATTAAGGAACAGCCAGAAGTCATGGCAATCATGATTGTCGTTCTTGCATATATGATTCAGGCAGTTGTTAATATCAACCTCCCGATCGCCATGCCGATTATTATACAGCTCTTAGCGATGGGGGTAGGAAGAAAGAAGATTCCAGCAGAAGATACGAAAACTGAACAATAAATTTGATCGCGTGAGCGCAGAGGCGCTTGCGTCAGGGAGGAAATATTATGATGCAGGCAGTCATCATGGCCGGTGGAAAGGGAACAAGATTGGCAGCTCTCACAAAGGATGAGATTCCGAAGCCGATGGTCCCGGTTGCCGGAAAACCGCTGCTTTTATGGCAGGTGGAGCGGCTGAAGGAAAACGGAATTACAGATATTATCATGGTGATCGGACATCTTGGTAATAAGATCAGGGAATACTTTGGTGATGGAGAAAAATTTGGTATTGCGATTCGGTATTTCGAGGAGACAGAGCCGCTTGGAACAGCGGGATCCTTCTATTATTTAAAGGATATGATCCACGGGGATCGGTTTGTCATGATGTCCGGAGATTTGTTCTTTGATATTGATTTTCAGCGAATGATCCACTTCCATGAAGAAAAGGGTGCGGTCGCGACACTGTTTGTACATCCGAATGGACATCCGTTTGATTCGGATCTTCTTGTGCTCGATAAGGATGATAAGATCACGGCGTTTGATTCCAAGCACAATGTGCGGGATTACTGGTATGAAAACTGTGTAAACGCAGGAATTTTTGTGTTTGAAAAGAAGATCTGTGATTATGTGCCGGAGCCGGTGAAACGGAACCTTGAGAATGATGTGATTAAGGGCATGTTGGAGACGGGGGAGCCGATCTATGGATATTGCTCTCCGGAGTACGTAAAGGATGTCGGCACTGTGGACCGCGTAAATCAGACACTGGCAGATATTGAGCGCGGTGTGATTGCGGGAAAATGTCTCAAAAACAAACAGCGTTGTATCTTTATGGACCGGGACGGCACGATCAACCAGTATAAAGGCCTTGTATACAAGGAAGAGGACTTTACATTGGAAAATTGTGCAGTTGACGCGATCCGGAAGATCAACCAGTCGGGAAGACTCGGAATCGTTATCACGAACCAGCCGGTGGTTGCGCGGGGACTCTGCGAGATCGAAAATGTGGAAAACATTCACAAAAAGATGGAAACACTTCTCGGAAAAGAGGGAGTGTTCCTGGATGATGTATTCTACTGCCCGCATCACCCGGATAAGGGATATCCGGAGGAAAATCCGGCGTACAAGATTCCGTGTGAGTGCAGAAAACCGAAGACTGGTATGATCCAAAAGGCGGCAGAGCGGTATAATATCGAACTTGCGGGATCCTGGATGATCGGCGATACGACGATGGATATCCAGACCGGGATCAACGCGGGAATGCGCACGGCGTTAGTACTGACTGGTGAAGCCGGAAACGATAAGAAATATGATGTGAAGCCGGATCTTGTCTGCAGGGACCTTTTGGATGCTGTAGAAAAGATTCTACAGCTGGATTAGCGATGAAGTATCTGAGAAAGCAGTTACTTAATTAGGAAAATATTTTTTGAGCAGAGAGTTGATCAAGTCAATTTAGAATATTTGATTCAAGAAAGAAATTAAAACAAAAGTTTGATAAGGAGAAATATTATGATCATCACACAGACCCCCTTTAGAATGTCCTTCTTCGGAGGCGGAACAGACTTCCCGGACTTTTATAAGGAACATGGCGGAGCCGTAATCTCAACAACGTTTGATAAATACTGCTATGTAAATGTGCGCCATTTACCGCGCTTTTTCGATTATTCCACAGAGCTTTCCTACTCAAAGATCGAGCGTGTGACAGATGTCAACGATATCAATCACCCGGCGATCCGTGAGGCGATGAAGTATCTCGATATGCAGGAAATCCGCCTTACCTACGAGGCCGACCTTCCGGCAAGATCTGGACTCGGAACGAGCAGCTCCTTTGCAGTTGGAATGTTAAATGCGTTCTATGCGTTAAAGGGAAAATATGCGGATAAGAGAAAGCTTGCGGATGACGCGATCTATCTGGAGCGAGTTCTCTGCAACGAGAGCGGCGGCGTCCAGGATCAGATTGCGGCGGCGTTCGGTGGATTGAACCGTATCAACTTCAATGCCGACGGTTATGAGGTAAATCCGGTTATTATCTCACCGGAGAGAAAGACACAGTTAAACCAGAATCTGATGCTGTTCTTTACCGGATTTTCAAGATTTTCTTCTGATATCCAGCAGACAACGGAAAAAGCATTGGTAGATAAGCAGAAGCAGCTTCTTGAGATGCTGTCCCTGGTGGATGATGCGGAGAAGGTTCTCACATCCAAGACAGACCTCAATGAATTCGGAAGACTTCTCGATTATACATGGAAGCTGAAACGTGGAATCTCCAACCGGATCTCCACAGATTCCATTGATGGACTTTACGCAAAAGGAATGGCAGCAGGTGCCCTCGGCGGTAAGCTTCTCGGTGCCGGTGGCGGTGGATTCCTTCTCTTCTACGTAGAGCCGGATAAGCAGGAAGCGGTTCATAAGGCGATGGAGGAACTCTTATACGTTCCATTTGAGTTTGAGAACAGCGGTACGAGAGTGATCCATTATACGCCGGAGACGTATGAGAAGAGATAAGTAAGAACCAGACATCTTAAAAGGGAAATCCAAGCTGGAAATACTGGCAATATTAGGTCAATTGGAGTTAAGGATTGTAAAAAGAGAAGAGAGATGTTATAATAAATCAAGCTGAATTTGTCATGCGCAGTCGAAGATTGCGCATGGCATTCTTATGGGAGTGAACTTCCGATAAGGATCATTATCCGAAGATAACCGGACATTCCCCTCGCTCCCAAATATATCGTAAAAGGAACTTTGAAACATGCTTAAGAAGAAATTCCACCCGGAACATTGGCAAGTCATGGCAGCATATTTGATGATTTATGATCTTATCGTCATTGCGGCTGCTTATTTTTTTGCTCTCTGGATCCGGTTTGACTGCCGCTTTCAGGCAATCCCGAAAGAATACCTGGATATCTATTTTAAAACGATCATTCCGTACACCCTGTACTGTGTGTTCGTATTTTGGGGATTACGGCTTTATAAGAGTATCTGGAGGTTCGCAAGCTACAATGAGCTGATTCGTATGACGTTAGCCACTGTGATCACGTCGCTTTCCCAGATCCTGGCAGTTACTGCGTTAGTGGGAAGAATGCCGATCTCCTATTACTTCTTTGGAGTGATCATCCAGTTTGTTATGACATTGGGAATCCGGTTTGCGTACCGTTTTGTCCTTCTGCTGGTCGGAAAAGTCAGGGAACCCGAAGCCCCATTAAAGCATGTTCTCCTTGTTGGAGCCGGGGCTGCCGGACAGATGATCCTGCGGGATATCAAGCATGCGGGGACAGTGAAAGAAAAAGTTTGCTGCTTTATTGATGATAACCCGAATAAATGGGGACGTTACATCGACGGAATCCCGGTTGAGGGTGGACGTGACGAGATCATGCGGGTATGTGCCAAGTACCATATCCAGAAGATTTATGTAGTAATTCCAAGCGCATCTTCGGAAGCAAAGAAAGATATTTTAAACATCTGTAACCAGACGGGATGTGAGCTCTTAAATCTCCCTGGCATGTATCAGTTATATACCGGAGATGTGACTGTCAGCAATATGAAAGAAGTTGCTGTGGAGGATCTGCTTGGACGTGATCCCATTAAAGTCAACATGGATGAAATTTTCCAGCACTTGAAGGGAAAAGCCATTATGGTCACCGGTGGAGGCGGATCTATTGGATCAGAGCTTTGTCGCCAAATTGCAGCCCATGAACCGAAACAATTAATTATTTTTGATATATATGAAAACAATGTATATGACATCCAACTAGAATTAAAGAAAAAATATCCAGAACTTGATCTTGTTGTTCGGATCGGTTCTGTCCGGGACAGCCGACTGATGTTTAAAATCTTCGAAACCTATCGCCCGGAGATTGTATACCATGCGGCAGCCCACAAGCATGTGCCGTTAATGGAAGACAGCCCGTGTGAGGCAATTAAAAACAATGCTATCGGTACATATAAAACAGCTTATGCAGCGCTGGCTTACGGCTGTAAACGTTTTGTCTTAATCAGTACAGACAAAGCCGTTAACCCAACGAACGTCATGGGAGCGTCCAAGAGACTTTGTGAGATGGTTATTCAGTCTTTTGACCATATGGTAAAGGCGGGACGCGCCTATGAACTTCCACAGCTGTTTACCCACAGTATGACCGATATGACAACTAAACCGGAAGTTGTCGAGGCGTTGAAACATGCAAAGACTGAGTTTGTTGCTGTACGTTTTGGTAATGTCCTTGGAAGCAACGGTTCAGTTATTCCACTTTTTAAAAAACAGATTGCTGCAGGTGGTCCGGTAACTGTCACACATCCAGACATTATCCGTTACTTTATGACAATTCCGGAAGCTGTTAGCTTAGTATTACAAGCAGGAACTTATGCCCATGGTGGAGAAATCTTCGTTCTTGACATGGGAAAGCCAGTGAAAATTGATACGTTGGCTCGCAACTTGATCCGACTCTCTGGCCATAAGCCTGATGTAGATATTAAAATCGTATACAGCGGTCTCCGTCCTGGAGAAAAGTTATACGAAGAAAAGTTGATGGCGGAAGAAGGTCTGAGAAAAACTCAGAATGATCTGATCCATATCGGATGCCCGATTCCATTTGATATCGAAGTGTTTCTTGGGCAACTTGAGACACTGATGGAAACAGCATATAAGAACAAAGACAACATCCGGGATGTATTAAAGGAAGTCGTTTCTACCTATCACCCGGCAGAATAGTAAGGGAGAGTTTGCATGTATAAATCTACAGGTATTAAACCCTTTGAGCAAAAGGTATGGTTGGCTTCGCCAACCATGCATGGCGAAGAACTGATGTATATGACGCAGGCATATGAGACTAACTGGATGAGTACAGTAGGTGCAAATATCAATGAAGTAGAAAAAATCGCAGCTGAAAAGACGGGTGTAAAATATGCAGTGGCACTTTCTAGCTGTACCGCAGCACTGCATCTTTGTGTAAAGCTTGCAGGAGAAAAACTCTACGGAAAGCCAGGAATTGGGCATGGTGCCGTACAGGGGAAACGTGTTTTCTGCAGCGATATGACATTTGATGCAACACTTAATCCAGTTGTGTATGAAGGGGGAATCCCAGTATTCATCGACACAGATCCCGCCTCTTGGAACATGGATCCTGTTGCATTGGAAAAAGCATTTGAAATGTATCCTGAAGTTAAACTGGTAGTGAGCGCAGAATTATATGGTTTTTCAGGCAATATCCGCAAAATTAAAGAAATCTGTGAACATCACGGTGCCCTGTTGATTGAAGATGCTGCTGAAGCAATGGGCGCGACATGGGAAGATAAGCAATGTGGTTCCTTTGGCGATTATGCAGCTATCAGCTATAACGGCAATAAGATTATTACAGGCTCATCTGGCGGCTGCCTTCTCACAAATAGCTTAGAGGATGCTAACAAGGCAAGAAAATGGAGCACTCAAGCAAGAGAAAATGCTGCATGGTACCAGCATGAGGAAGTTGGATACAATTACAGAATGTCAAATGTAATTGCCGGGGTCATAAGAGGACAATACAAATATCTTGAAGAGCATATTTCCAAGAAAAAAGCAATTTATGAACACTATAAAGAGGGCCTTAAGTGTTTACCGATTCAAATGAATCCAATCATGGATGAATGTAACCCTAATTATTGGTTATCAGCATTTGTCATTGATTCCCAATATATGTGTAAACAAGTCAGAAGCGATAGTGAAGCTTTGTATATACCAGAAGCAAGCAAAAGTTGTCCGACTGAAATACTAGAAGCCATTAATAATATAAATGCTGAAGGAAGACCTATTTGGAAACCAATGCATATGCAGCCTATGTATAGAATGAATGAATTTATTACAGTTAGTGGTTCGGGAAGAGCAACAACCAATGCTTACATTGCTGGTGGAATTAATGATGTTGGTGCAAATATTTTTAACAGAGGACTTTGTTTACCTAGTGATAACAAAATGACATTTGCTCAGCAAGATAAAATTATTGAAGTTATTAAAGCATGTTTCGAATAAAATTTGCTAGGAGAATATAGATGCACAAACCACATGGTCCATATGAAAAATATTTTAAACGACCTTTAGATTTTATCCTGGGTGTCCTGACAATCATTGCGTTTAGCTGGTTATATATAATTTTGGTTGTTCTAGGTATATTTTTCATGAGAGGAAATCCATTCTTTTTGCAAGAACGCCCGGGTAAAAATGAAAAGATTTTTAAGTTAGTTAAATTTCGCACAATGGATAACCGAAAGGATAAAAACGGGGTATTGTTGCCAGATGAGATTAGGCTCAACAGGTATGGAAAGTTTCTTAGATCAACATCGCTTGATGAATTACCAGAAATTTTCAATATTATCAAAGGCGATATGAGTATTATTGGTCCGAGACCACTTTTGGTTAGGTATTTGCCATATTATAGTACTGAGGAACATCATCGCCATGATGTCCGACCAGGTTTAACTGGGTATGCTCAAGTCCATGGGCGAAATTATGTTTCTTGGGAAGAAAAATTTAAAATGGATATTAAATACGTAAATACTATATCCTTTAAAGGTGATTTTAAAATCATTACAGATACCATTAAAATCGTATTAAAAAGGGAAAATATAGAAACAGCGAGCTCTATTGTTCACGATGGAGTTCTATATCAACCATTAGACGTTGAAAGAAGTTCTATTAATAAAGAAGGTGAGTAAGCAATGATCACTAAGAAAAACGTTTTGATATTTGGCGGCGGAGCATATAACGCACAAGAGGTATACTTTGCATTGCGCGGTACTGTTAGATATAATCCTATTCTCGCTTCCAGTAACGATAACCATTCAATATTTATAGATAGTAATGCAATTACTGATTTACCATATGATAATGATTCATGTTTTATTGATCAGCTCAATAAGGTAATTAGGGAACGATCAATAGATTATATTATTCCGACTCATGATACCAATGCGATGATTCTAATGGAAAATGAGTCACGGATAAATGCAACCATTGTTTGTTCACCATATGAAACAACTAAAATTTGCAGGTATAAATCATTAACCTATAAAACTCTTAAAGATACAAGCTTTGTTCCTAAGACCTATTCAAGGAATAGCTCTGAAATCGAATTTCCGATATTTGCTAAGGATGATAAGGGACAAGGTGGACGAAACGCTTTTATTATAAACAACTATGAAGAATTATTCAAACTTGATCAATCTGTCGAGTATGTACTATGCGAATACTTGCCCGGAGAAGAGATTACAATTGACTGTTTTACAGATCGTAATGGAGATATTAAATTTATCCAGCCAAGAATTCGTGCGCGTATTTTAAATGGAATTAGTTCGAGAGCTGTAGCCATTGATATAACTGATGAAATAAGTAATATTGTAAAACAGATTAATACACGAATTAAGTTTAGAGGTTACTGGTATATTCAGTGTCGAAAAGATATTAATGGGAAATATAAACTATTAGAAATATCTACGCGATTTGCAGGTACTTTTAATCTAAGTAAAAATCTGGATGCAAATTTGCCATTATTAGCATTGGCCGATTTTTCGGGTATGGATATAAATATCTTACCGAACAAGCAAAAAGTAATATTGGATAAAAGCTATATTGATAGATATTTTTTGGAATATGAATATAAGCGAGTATATATTGATTTTGACGATACATTAGTATTCAATAGAGAAACATACAATACAGAGGCAATGCGATTTTTATATCAGTGTTTAAACAAAAAAATTGAATTAATCCTGATAACTAAACACGCATATGATATATACGAAACTGCTAGGAACATCAAATTAGGTTTAAACATTTTTAATAAGATTATTGAAGTTCCTAATAATGAGCCTAAGTACAAATATATTGATAATACGGTTCCATCCATATTTATTGATAATGCATTCGCCGAAAGAATGGCGGTAAAAAAAGAACTAGGTATCCCCACATTTGATGTAACGAACTTTGAATGTTTAATAGATTGGCGAATGATATGAGAAAAGAAATAGGGAGCGAATTTTGGAATGTTCCTGTAAATTTAAAAGCCAATACATTACTGCCTGAATATGCAAGATTATTTATTTCAGGCAGGGCTGCTCTTCGATATATTATCAAAGACATAATGCTTAAGAAAAAAGTCCAAACAATAGGACTACCCTCATGGTGCTGTGACAGTATCATTACCCCATTTATTGATGAAGGATTAGAGGTACAGTTTTATCCAGTAGTCCTAGAAAATGGTGTGTTGAAACAACGGCCAAATGACATTACAGTAGATGTACTATTAGTAATGGATTATTTTGGAACCATCTCACATGATCGTTATGACTCATATCCATGTATTATTATTCGTGATTTGACACATAGTATATTTTCCAAATATGCAGATGATGCTGATTACTATTTTGGAAGTGTTAGAAAATGGTGTGGTATAGTTACGGGAGGATTCGCATGGAGTAAAAAAGGCTTTAGTGACAGAATTGCAGTTCATAATGCAGATTTACAATATATAAATATTCGTCAAAGAGCCATGGAACAAAAAGCTAATTATATTAACGGTATAATTGACCAAAAGGATTACTTACAGTTATTTAGTAGCAGTGAACAATTTTTAGATGATTTGAAAGAAATCCAATGTGGAAAACAAGAAGATGCTGATGTGATTAAGCACATTGATATAGATACAGTAACAAAAAAAAGACATCAAAACGCAAAGATTTTAAAAGACAAATTATCCCAATATTTATTTATACCTGACTTTGATGACGGAGGGTGTCCTTTATTTGTTCCTATTTTATTGAATAATCGAGATGCAATTAGAAATTTCTTAATAGAACGAGAAGTATATTGTCCAGTACACTGGCCAGTGTCTAAATATCATGTTTTAACAGAACAAATGCTGTATATATATAATCATGAATTAAGTATTGTGTGTGATCAGCGGTACAACGCTTCAGATATTGAGAGAATGGCAGATTTAATATTAAAGGGGATTATTGAATGTTAAGTACATATACACTAGAAGATAGTGATACATGGGATAAAATAGTTAAATCATTTAAAGATTATGATGTATATTGGTTAAGCGGATATGTTAAGGCATTTAAAATTCATGGAGATGGAGAACCACTTCTCTTTTTTTATGAGAAAGGAAACACAAGAGGAATTAACGTAGTAATGAAACGGGATATTGCAAGAGATCCTCACTTCAGCGGTTTGATGTCGGAAGATACATATTTTGATTTCTCGAGTCCATATGGATATGGGGGATGGATTATTGAAGGCGAATGTTATAGTAATTTATTTGAAGACTATGAAGGGTGGTGTGTAAACAATAACATTATCAGTGAATTTACAAGATTCCATCCATTACTAGAGAATTATAAAAAGTGTTCTGGAAATTATGAGGTTATACCTCTAGGGAATACCATAGCGATGAATATCGTATCACCTGATATTATTTGGAATAACATCACGAGCAAAAATAGGAACATGATACGGAAAGCAAAAAAAAATGGAGTTGTAGTATATTCTGGAAGATATCCTGAAATATTCCAAACGTTTAGAAACATTTATAATTCTACGATGGATAAGGACAATGCAGAAAAGTATTATTATTTTAGCTCAAATTTTTATCAAAGTATTCTGAATGATTTACCACAAAATGCGCAAGTGTTTTATGCAGTATATGAAAACAACATTATTGCAGCCTCTATTATATTAGCAGCAAATGGAAAATTGAATTATCATTTGTCGGGTTCTATCAAAGAATACTCAAACTTGGCACCGACTAATCTATTGCTTTATGAAGTTGCTTTATGGGGATGCGCTAACGGCTATAAAACCTTTTATCTTGGAGGTGGTGTTGGCAGTGGGAATGATAATCTCTATAAATTTAAAAAATCATTTTATAGATTGGACGATGAAAAACGTTTTTATATTGGAAAAAAAATATTTGTTCAAAATATTTATAATGAACTTCTTGGGATGAGAGGAAACACAAATTCTTCCTTTTTCCCAAGTTATAGAGGATAAAAAAGAATGAAAAGAGTACTTGTTACAGGAGCTGCTAACATTGGAAAAGCTGGTGTTGCTACAATTGTATACAAATGGGGACAGCATTTTGATAGTAATGTAATCATATACGACTATTTAATGCAACGAGGTTTACCTGAAGAAAAATACGTTAAAGCTATAGCAGAAAAAGGTGGAATAATATATACAATGCCGCTTGGATCGCATTCGGCTTTTTCTATTATAAAATGGGTTGAGGATATTGTAAGAACAAATAATTATGAAATAATCCATATAAACTCTGATTCAGCATATGTAGCAGCAGCATATATTTACGCAGCAAAAAGAGGTGGAATAAAAAAGATATACGTTCATTCTCATTGTACAAAAATTGATGACAGTAATGTATTGAGAAGGACCTTTAAAACAATAGCGCATAAAATATGTGTACAGTATGTATGTCATAATACAAATAGATATTTAGCATGTTCTAAATTAGCCGGCACATGGATGTTTGGCAAGAAAAATGTAAGTACTCATAAATACTGTACTATATATAATGGTGTCGAGGTTCAAAAATATATTTTTGACGAAACAGTTAGGAAGATATATAGAAAAGAACTTGGAATTGAGAACCATCTTGTAATTGGAAATATTGGAAGATTATCATATCAAAAAAATCAAAGCTTTTTGTTGGACATCTTTAAAGAATATTATAAAAGAAATCCGAAGAGTGTAATGGTTTTAGTAGGTGATGGAGACCAACGAAAAAATTTAGAGCAAAAGGCTGTTCTTTTAGGACTTCAAGAAGCTGTAAAATTTTTGGGACTTAGAGGAGATGTCCCTCAATTGCTATGGGCATTCGATGTTATGGTAATGCCGTCAAAATTTGAAGGTTTACCAGTCACAATGGTTGAAGCACAGATGGCAGATCTTCCTTGTGTAGTATCCTCAGCAATAACTTTGGAAGCGGACTTTTCAGGAATGGTCGAGTACGTTTCCTTAAATGATGAGTACAAATGGCTTGAAGCCATCGAAAACACAAAATGTCATAAAAGGAACTCGAATGTTGAAGAAAAAAAACATAGTGTATTTAATATTGCTAATGCTGCAAAAGCTCTTGGTAATATTTTAATTTCTGAGGAAATGTAATGAAAATTTTATTTATATCACCATATTTGTTAATGCCTAATATAGGCGCGCATATAGGTTCACTTTCACACCTCAATGCAATTAAAAAAGTATTTAATGAAGATGATATCTGCACGGTTGCTATTAACCCAGGATTTCAAAAGCAAGAAACAATGCTTCCGATAAATTATATTATTAATGCATATAAGTCTAAGGCTGAAAGAACTCTTAACTTTTTTTTACTGAATGGTCTCTGCGCAAATAAAAAGGTACGTACTGAAATCTTACGGATTATAAGAGAAAATAATATTTCTGTCGTTTTTATCGATGAATCTATTTTAGGAAAATTATGTAAAGATATTAAAACGGCCTATTCACATATAAAAATAATTGCTTTTTTTCATGATATTAAGGCAGATTTATGTAGACAATGGATTAAACAAAATGGTCTAAAAAGTATTCCGTATAATAGCGGTCTAATTTATAATGAGCAGTTAACTGCAAAGTATGCTGATAAAATAGCAGTCTTAAATGATCGGGATGAATCACTTTACCAACATTATTATGGCGATACATCTGTATTTTATTTACCCCATACTGTTATAGAAAAGAAAATTGATTTTACATCTTATAATATACCTAAAACAAATAAATTGCGTCTTTTATTTGTTGGGGCAGATTATTATCCCAATGTACAAGGTATAGAATGGTTTATACATAATGTAATAAGTGAAATAGATACGATTTCTGAATTAAATATAATCGGAAAAAACATGCAGAAATATGCAAAAAGATTTAATCAACATGGTGTTACAGTTATTGGAACAGTAGATGAATTAGATTCTTGGTATATTAATGCTGATGTTGTAATTTCACCAATTTTTGTTGGGGGCGGTATGAAAACAAAAACAGCTGAAGCATTTCAATTTGGAAAGAGAATTATTGCAACATCTGAGAGCTATGAAGGATATAGGAATATAATTCCTAAAGAATTTTGGAATAATTACTGTTATGAAGCGAATTCAAAGGAAGAATTTGTTGCAGCTATAAAAGACATAAATGCTTCTAAAGATACTATACAAAAACAGGCGTATGAACCAGAAATTATCGATTTATTTGAGAGAAATTTCTCAGCTGAAGCTTGTAAGCAAAATATGCTTAAAATTATTGGGGAATATATAAATGCTTAAAACTAATATGTATTGTATAACTATAGTTATATATTTATGTTCTTTCTATATGTATTCATATATCGGGGCAATACCGCGTGCAGTAATCACTATGGGAATGTTACTGAGCACACTTCTGGTTATAGCTCAAAGAAAACTCAAACCCAATAAGCAATTTTTATTGATTACATTAGGCACAATTGTTCCATTGCTCACGTTTGTGATTAGAAATTATGATATACAAAATGGATATTACGGACGATTTTTATGTTTTACAACAGCAGTATTTCTTATTGTTTCTTTATATGCATACGATGATTGGATTCCGATATGCGTATACAGTTATAAATGGATAGGAAGTCTTTTTGCAATTTTTACTATTATAAATGGTGTTGCTCCAGTGGCAAGGGTAATGGCATCCAAATTTTTTCGAACTGCAGGAGACTTATTTTTAGATACATCCAGTAGAGTTTATAATGCAGGAATTGCAATAACGGTTGCTACAAATGCACTATACTTAGTTGTAGGAATCATAACAATACTCTTTTCGTACAGGAGCAATATTATCACTAAACTAATGGGCGTTAGTATTGGCACGGTAGCACTTTTACTCACCGGTAAACGAGGGCAGTTTCTAGCTTGTGTCATCGCTATACTCGGAACACTAATTATAAAGGCTAAGCCTAATATCAAGCGGATTATGTGGGTATTAGTAATCCTATTAGTCCCCTTATATATAGCAATTATATTTTCTTGTGATTTAATCCCGGATGTTTCATTTATTTTTGATAATGATGCGACCTCTGGCAGAACAGCTCTTTATTATAGAGCTATAGAATTATTTATGCAAAATCCCTTATGGGGAAACGGTTGGGCTTCGTATAGATATTTATCCAACATGGTCTATTTAAACAATTATTATGAAGTTCATAATGTATATTTGCAACTGTTGGCAGAAACTGGTGTAATTGGTTTCCTAATATTTATAACAATATTTAGCAAAATATTATGGACATGTGTAAACACATATCATAAAATTCATGATGACGGTATGAGCTCATTTTTAGCAATCTCTATAGCAGGGCAAAGTTTTATGCTGATCTATTCATTAACAGGAAATGTACTTTATGATCAATTGTATTTGATAGCATATGCTGTCTTTTGCGCAATGGGTTTGGCCTGCTGTCATAAATACAGTTTAAGTTCAAAATGAAGGGAGCGCAATGGAAAAGAAGAAACTAGATGTCGTTACCTTAACATTCCATCAATCGGATAATTATGGCGCTGTTTTGCAAGCTTATGCATTACAGACAAAAATAAGGAAATTAGGTTATTCTACCCAAATATTGAATTACTTTTCAGAAGGTGTGAATTTTTGGAATAAAAAGATTACATTTAAGACAGATGGATACAATTTGAGAACATTTAAGAGTATAATTTGGCAATTTTTACGCCGCCATAAACATGCTAATTTTGATCATTTTCGTTCATATTTAGAGTTAACAGAACCTTATTTCGATACCACTATTAGTAATGCAGGAAATATCGCTGGCGTGTATATTGTTGGAAGTGATCAAGTTTGGAATTGCGATTGTACTTTTGAGGACTATCACTATTTTCTGGATTTTGTTGAGGATGATTTTAAAAAAAATAGTTACGCTGCAAGCTTTGGATATAGTTCCATTCCTAAGAAATATGTTGAATCTTGTAAAAAACATTTATGTAGATTTAATAAAATTACTGTCCGAGAAGAAAATGGAATTGATATTGTAAAAAGAACCTGTGATTTACAGGCTACAATGGTCGTAGATCCAGTAATGTTGCTGTCCTCCGAAGAGTGGAAAAACGTAATGACTCCTGTGGCGGGTAAGTATATTTTTGTATATCAAGCAGAAAAATCTCCTTCACTGATTCAGTTTGCTAATAGTTTGGCCAAATCAAGAAAATGTAAACTCTTTATTGTATCATCAGTTTTCAAAGGAACTTATGGAAAAAACACAAAAAGCTTTTCCGATAAAGGACCTGATATTTTTCTGGGATTAATTTCTGGTGCAGAATGTGTTGTTACGAACTCTTTTCACGGAACAGCTTTAAGTATTTTATTTAACAAAGAATTCTATGTGGAATCGTTAAAGCACAACAATACCAATTCAAGAGTGAGTAGTATTTTGAAGACTTTTAATCTTGAAAATCGGATGAACGATATGTCGTTGCCAATAGAGACAACTCAAATTGACTATACTAATGTGAATAAGATTCTACAGCGGTTGCAAAAGGAATCCGAATCAGTACTTCTAGATATGATTCATGCTGAATCAAAATAAGTATATATACTTAATATATATGCTAGACAAACAGGATATACTCAATAAAGGACACTATTAAAATGGGTAAGAAAAGTTCAAGCAAACTTAAAGTGTTATTTTCAGATACCATTGCATTTACAATTAGCAATTTTGCATCAAAATTGCTAATTTTCTTTCTGCTGCCTTTGTATACAGCGTTTCTGACAACAGAAGAATATGGAATTGCTGATTTGATAACTAATACAATTAATATGGTTCACCCTATTTTAACCTTGGGTATTATGGAATCAACGCTTAGGTTTACATTTGATAGTAAAGAAGATTCCAAAGATGTATTATTTATATCACTTGTTATTATAAGTATAGGTGAATTAATAGCTATTTTGGCTACCCCGTTAATAAAGATCTTCAATATAGATATGTTCAAATATTGGGGATGGTTTTTAGCTATTCTGGGCGGTCTGAATTTACAGCAAGTTTTATCTCAATATACAAAAGGAATTGGGAAGACAAAAGTATTTGCTATTTCAGGAATTCTCCAGACCCTGGTTGTTGCAATAATAAATATTCTAGGGCTGACAGTATTTCATAAGGGATTAACGGCATATCTTTTAGCAATGGTAATCGGTTATGTAGTTACTTGTAGTTATCTTTTAGTTGCGGCTCATATAAAGATTAGAACAACATCCATTAATGTCCAACTCTTTAGAGATATGCTAAAATTTAGTATTCCTACGATTCCTAATGGCATTGCTTGGTGGATTAACACATCAGCAGACAAATATATTATAATTGCATACTTAGGTGTTGCAGCAAGTGGTGTTTACAGTGTAGCATATAAAATACCTTCTATTTTAACATTGTTCACTAATATTTTTGTATCAGCTTGGACAATCTCAGCAATTAAAAATGTAAATGAAGATGATAACTCAGAATTTCAAACAAATGTATACAATTATTTTAATGTAATAAATGTGTTAGCTTGCTCTGGTTTAATATTGTTTTCTAAACCAATGGCTAAAATTTTATTTTCTAAAAATTTTTTTGATGCATGGAAATATGTTCCATTCTTATTAATTGCATATCTATTTGCGGGCCTTGCAGGTTTTCTTGCAAGTAGTTTTAGAGCCGCTAAATATACTAGTGGATTACTGAGTTCAACTGCATGGGGGGCTGTCGTAAACATAGTTTTGAATCTTCTTTTTGTAAAATTGTTCGGTAATCTTGGAGCTGCATTCACAACATTGCTTGGCTTCGCTATAACCTTTTATATTCGAAGTAAAACCGTAAAAAAAGTGGTTGATTTAAAAACTAATCTTTTAAAGGATACCTTTATTTATATGATCCTAATGCTACAAGCATGTGTGATTACATTTGAATGTCCATATAAATATTTTGTAGGGACTATTTTATTTGTGGCTATAGTATGTTTGTATTATAAATATATAATTAATATATTTAAGTTTTTCGGTAACTGTTCAGAACCCAGTTAGTTGAAAATGATATCAGGGGTTCCGTTCAGTGC
>ERZ838118.126-NODE-126-length-100882-cov-7.801561_pt1 | contig 100882 bp, 80 predicted proteins | sample MGYA00519863_ERZ838118 | MGnify/ENA primary metagenome ERZ838118 (study PRJEB31850, sample SAMEA3708827) | human gut metagenome | biome: human gut; feature: human-associated habitat; material: faeces | place: China | collected 2014 ...
TTTTTTAGTCCCTTTTTCTGGGAGTTTTCTGCTGATGTTGGAATTCCGACAAAACTGGATGCCATCAAAGAAGAATACGAAAGAGCTCCGATTTGGTTAGGATCGGAGCTCTTTCTTTGCTTTGTATATTGTAAAAATAGAGGGAAAATGTTAAAAAAAGTTTTATCGAATAATCAATCAAATAACAAACTAAAAAATTTTTACTTCTTGATTATACGTGTTCCTGTTGCACCGTTGACACCGTCTTTTGCTTTCTGCAAAAGGGTGATGAGGGCGGTACGTCCCTCGCCAGACTCGGCAAATTCTACACCTGCCTGAACTTTCGGAAGCATGGAGCCCGGTGCGAAATGCCCTTCTTCCATGTACTGTTTTGCTTCATCGACTGTAATATCATCCAGCCATGTCTCTTCCGGAGTACCGAAGCGGAGTGCTACTTTCTCGACTGCAGTCAGAATGATCAGAAAATCAGCATTTAACTGCTGTGCAAGGAGACAGCTTGCGAAATCTTTATCGATAACTGCTCCAACACCTTTTAAATGATTTCCCTGACGGATCACAGGGATACCGCCGCCGCCGCTGGCGATGACGACTTCGCCTGCGTTCAGGAGATCTTTGACTGTGTCGATTTCAATAATTTCTGCCGGTTTTGGAGAAGCAACGACACGACGATAGCCGCGTCCCGCATCCTCCATGACTTGAATACCGCTGCTGGCTACTGCGGCATCAGCTTCTTCTTTAGTCATAAACTGACCGATTGGTTTGGTCGGATGCTCGAATGCAGGATCATTTTCATCCACACGAACCTGTGTGATCACCGTGGCAACATTTTTCTTGATGCCGCGGTTTAATAATTCCTCTTTTAATGCATTCTGAAGATCGTAACCAATATATGCCTGACTCATGGCCACACAAACGGAGAGAGGTGTGATGGCCGGATGAGAAGGTTCTGTTTTGGAATATGCAGCCATTGCATTGTTGATCATTCCAACCTGTGGACCGTTGCCGTGGGAGATGATGACTTCATTTCCGGCTTCGATCAGATCAGCGATTGCTCTGGAAGTTTCCTGAACAGCCAAGTACTGTTCAGGAAGATTTTTTCCAAGGGCATTACCGCCAAGTGCAATGACGATACGTTTTTTACCCATGATTCGTTACCCCCAAATGGATTAGTATATTACATCAAAATTTAAAAATCAGAGCTGTGAAAGACTCCTCTTGAATAAAGTCTAAGAAGAATCTCTCACAAAATACAGCTCAGTTAATTACTCAAAGATACGTTTTCCAGCGCGATCTTCTAATTTCTTTAAGATCTCCTGCGGATTCTCAAATTTGCTTAAGAAGATCATAGCAGCGATGATGTATGGTTTGTAGCTTGCTTCTTTGTAAAGCGGTGTACGATAACGATCGAATACGGAAGCCTCAACCTCGCCGTCTTTGCAGCTTACATCGTTGATATCTGCTGGCAGGCAGTGTAAGTATAATGCTTTGCCATCTTTTGTTGTTTTCATTAATTCTTCAGTACAGCACCAGTCTTTGTGCTCTGCGTTCTGAGCAAGAAGCTCTTTCTCAAGTGCTTTGATTCCTTCTGTATCGCCTTCACCGTAAAGGTTTGTACGTTTCTCCATAGCAGCGAACGGAGCCCAGCTCTTCGGATATACGATATCAGCATCTTTGAAAGCCTCAGCCATGCTGTTTACTTTTGTGAAGGAACCGCCTGATTTCTCAGCGTTTGCTTTTGCAACTTCCTCAACTTCCGGCATTACATCGTATCCTTCCGGATGAGCAAGTACAACGTCCATACCGAAACGTGTCATCAGACCGATGATACCCTGCGGAACGGAGAGTGGTTTACCATAAGAAGGAGAGTAAGCCCATGTCATGGCAACTTTTTTACCTTTTAAGTTCTCAACACCGCCGAATTCATGGATCAGGTGAAGAGCATCTGCCATAGCCTGTGTCGGATGGTCGATATCACACTGAAGGTTTACCAGTGTCGGGCGCTGCTCTAAGATGCCGTCAGCGTTACCCTGTTTTACAGCGTCAGATACTTCGTGCATGTAAGCATTACCTTTTCCGATGTACATATCGTCACGGATACCGATAACGTCAGCCATGAAGGAGATCATGTTAGCTGTCTCACGAACAGTCTCACCATGAGCTACCTGAGATTTGCCCTCGTCCAGATCCTGAACTTCCAGACCAAGCAGGTTACATGCGGAAGCGAAAGAGAAACGTGTTCTTGTGGAGTTATCACGGAATAAGGAAATTCCAAGACCGCTCTCAAATACTTTTGTGGAAATGTTGTTCTCACGCATGAAACGAAGTGCGTCAGCGATAGTGAAAACAGCCTCTAACTCGTCATCTGTTTTCTCCCATGTAAGGAAGAAATCGTTGTTGTACATTTCTTTGAAGTTTAAGCTGTTGAGTTTGTCGATGTAATCCTGTAATGTTTTCATTTATGTATTCTCCTTATAAAATAGATTCGGTTGAGATATATTAAAATTTAGAGTTATCTGGTTTTAGGGAGGGAACTTCCTGAAATCAATGCAGGAAGGATCCCTCACAAAAATAATGAATGAAATTTACTCCATGTAATTTTTCGGTAATGCTGCATATACAGCTGCGCATGTTACCAGATCCTGTTTCCATGTTTTCTCGTTTGGAGCATGAGCCTGAGCCTCAGCACCCGGTCCAAAACCAATACAAGGAATGTTATTTCTACCCATGATAGATACGCCGTTTGTAGAGAATGTCCATTTATCTGTAAGTGGACGAGCCTGACGCATTTCAAGTGTCTCAGCAGCACCGATACGCTGATCTCCGTATAATGCTTTGTAAGCGTTCTCGAGAGATTTTGTTACTTTGTGATCTTTCGGGATAGCCCATGTCGGGAAGTAGCACTCAATCTCATATACGCATCCTGTGTAGGAAGGACGATCGTAGTTGTACATAGATACTTTTACGTCATCGCCGTATTTCTGTACGCTCGGAAGTGCACGGATCTCGTCTAAGCAGCTTTCCCATGTTTCTCCGAATGTCATACGACGGTCAAGGGAGATTGCACAGGAGTCAGCAACTGCACAACGGCTTGGGGATGTATAGAAGATCTGGGATACGGTTACAGTACCGCGGCCAAGGAAACGTGCCTCTTCCCAATCTTTGTTGTATTTCGGGTTGAGCATTTTTACAAGACCTTTGATCTCTGTCTCGTCAGCGTCATCGTTCTCATTTAAGGAACGGATGTCCTGAAGAATGTCAGCCATTTTGTAGATTGCGTTGTCTCCACGCTCCGGAGCGGAACCATGGCAGGAGATACCTTTTACATCTACGCGGATTTCCATACGTCCACGCTGTCCACGGTAGATACCGCCGTCTGTCGGCTCTGTGGAAACAACGAATTCCGGACGGATTTTATCTTCGTTGATGATGTACTGCCAGCAAAGACCATCACAGTCTTCTTCCTGAACAGTTCCGACTACCATGATCTTGCATCCTTCCGGAATCAGGTCAAGGTCTTTCATGATCTTAGCACCGTATGTAGCAGATACAAGACCGCCACACTGATCAGATACACCACGTCCACCGATCTCTTCGTCGTTTTCATATCCATCGTATGGATCGAAGTTCCAGTTTTCAATGTTTCCGATACCTACTGTATCAATATGTGCATCGTAAGCGATGATCTTGTCGCCTGTTCCCATGTAACCGATGACGTTACCCTGCGGATCGATGACAACTTCGTCGAAGTCCAGTTTTTTCATCTCAGCAGCGATGGTCTCGATATGAGCTTTCTCATCACAGCTCTCGCCCGGATTCTTTACGATGGCACGTAAGAATTTGGTCATGTCGTCTTTGTAGCTCTCAGCGGTTGCTTTGATTTTGTTATAATCCATAGTAGTAATACCTCCATACTATAATGTGAAATAGATTGATTGGTTAATCTAAAAATAACTCAAAAAATTTAAATCTGATTATTCATCTAAATAATCTTTTCCGTCCCAGACGATCTCTTTATAACGTTCCGGATCTGTATCTCCCTCAGTGGAGAAGAGCAGTACCTGTGAATTTTCATCTAACTGTAATGCTTCTTTCAGATCAGCGTATTCCGGGTTGGTCATGATCTCATTTAAAACTCCGAATGTAACGGCTCCTGATTCACCGGATGTTACCTGTGGATCACCTTTGATCGGAGCTGCAAGCATACGCATAGATTTTGCGGATACCCAGTCCGGAGCGGCAACGAATACAGATACATGGTTTTTCAGAATATCCCAGGAAGTTGTATTCGGTTCACCACATGCAAGACCAGCCATGATGGTTGGCATATCGCCTTCTACGTTGTACTCTGCGCCATCGCCTGCAACTGCACCTTTGTACAGACATGCAGCTGTATCAGCTTCTACTACACAGACGATCGGAGGATTGTCCGGATACTGATTTGCGAAGTAACCCTGTACACCACCTGCTAAAGAACCAACACCTGCCTGAACAAATACATGTGTCGGACGTTTGATGCCAAGTTCATGAAGCTGTTCATTTGCTTCCATGGCCATGCTTCCGTATCCCTGCATGATCCAGGATGGGATTTCCTCATAACCTTTCCATGCAGTATCCTGTACAACGACACCGTTTTCTACTTTTGCAGCAGCTGCAGCAGCCATGCGGACACATTCGTCATAGTTTACTTCTTCGATGGTAGCAGTAGCGTTCTCTGCAAGAATGTGGTTCAGTCGGTTCTGCGTGGAACCCTTCGGCATAAATACAACCGCTTTCTGCTTTAAACGGTTTGCAGCCCATGCGACACCACGTCCATGGTTACCATCTGTCGCGGTAAAGAATGTAGCCTGTCCGAATTCCTCACGGAGTTTGTCGGATGTCAGTGTCTCAAAATCAAGTTCTGAGATATCGCGTCCAGTCTGTTTTGCAATGTATTTTGCCATTGCGAAAGATCCACCGAGCACTTTGAATGCATTCAGACCGAAACGGTAAGATTCATCTTTTACACAGACATCTTTCAGGCCAAGGCGGTCTGCCATGTGAGTCAGATGTGCAAGAGGTGTTCTCTCATATCCCGGAATTGTTTTGTGGAAAGCGCGGGCTTTTTCAACTTCTTCAAGTGCCATAACCGAAAGGTTTGCGTCATCGGTTTTTGGCATTGTGTTTTTTACCCATTTGATTTGTTTCATAAAAACCTCCTCCTAATTTTTATCTGCTTTGATGTAGCTGTACAAAGTATATTTTGAAATCCCGAAGTACTGGGAAACTTTGTCGCCCGATTTGGTAATAAGGAAAGCACCGGTATTATTCAGAAACTGAATGGCCTGTACCCTTTCATCCTTTGACATCAGGGATGCAGGTTTTCCAACCACCGCAACTGCCTGGGCGATCAGGTCGTCTAACAGGTCTGCCACGTTGGTGCAGATGCTTTCTGGTTCCTTATGATAGGAAGAAACCGCCGGTTCGCCGCTCTCACTGATGAGTGAGCGGACAGAATCCTGAAAATACAGGAGATTGGTAATGTCAAAATTGATGGCAAGGATATACTGGATTGGTCCACCTTCTTCTTCACGAACGAAAATCGTAGAAGATTTTAATGTTTTACCATCGTTTGTTTTGGTCAGATAACCGAGATGATCGGAAATCTTGGATGGATCTTTTCTCATGGTCTCCAATACGACTTTGGAAGGACCGTCACCGGTTTTTCTGTTTGTAATGTGGCCGTTTTCTATATAAACGATGGATTTATGAAGACTCTTGCGGGTCAGGTCATGAATCACAACTTCACAGTCATTTCCAAACTGAACAGCCAGTGCTTTTGCCAGTTGTTTTAAAAGCTCCAGTGTCATCATTTTGCTGTCTCCTTTTGTTTTGCTTTCTGTACTCATCATATCAGATTTTTTTCAGATGTCAACACTAAAATCAAAAATATTTTTAGGTATTTACAAAAAAAGTTTGAAAAGAATATTGCTTTTAATTTTGCGGTGTGGTAATATCATATTAGATTGAACGGTCAATAAAAACAGAGCCGTTGTGAATCGGAGAAAAACAACTTGGAAAAGGCAGGAATCTACCTGTTTCTTCTATATAGAAAGAGATATATTTTTGCTTTTTGAAAAGTTGTAAACATGATAAGAAACTACACGGGGAATGAAAGGAGAAGAAACATGATTCTGGTAGGAAAAGGAACCGTGATCACAAGAGATGAGACCAAGCCTCTGATCAAAGATGGTGGTGTTGTCCTTGACGGGGAACGAATTGTAAAGGTAGGCGATTATGAGACACTACGAAGCGAATATCCGCAGGCAGAGCTGATCGATGCAAAAGGTCAGATCATCATGCCGTCCCTTATTAATATGCACGAACATATTTACAGCGCATTTGCCAGAGGATTATCTATTAATGGATATAACCCAAACGGATTTTTAGATATTCTGGATGGACTGTGGTGGACGATTGACCGTCACCTGACACTGGAGCAGACATACTTAAGTGCTATTGCTACTTATATAGATTGTATCAAAAACGGTGTGACAACCGTATTTGATCATCATGCAAGTTTCGGTGCTATTGAAGGCAGCCTGTTTAAAATTGCGGAAGCATCTGAGAAGATGGGCGTAAGAAGCTGTCTGTGTTATGAAGTATCTGATCGTGACGGCGAGGAGAAAGCAAAAGCTTCCGTAAAAGAAAATGCAGACTTCATTAAATATGCCGCACAGCAGAACAATGACATGATCAAAGCTATGATGGGTATGCATGCACAGTTTACAATCTCTGATAAAACATTTGAAATGTGTCGCGAAAATATGCCGGAGGGCGTAGGCGCACACATTCATGTGGCAGAGGGTATCGAAGACCTGCATGACTGCTTACATAAATATGGAAAGAGAATCGTAAACAGACTGATGGATCACGATCTGTTAGGTCCGCAGACCATGACCGCACATTGTATTTATGTCAATGAGCAGGAGATGGATCTGCTGAAAGCGACAGATACGATGGTAGTGCACAATCCGGAGTCAAATATGGGAAATGCCTGTGGATGTCCGCCAACCATGAGAATTTTCCAGAAAGGCATTCTGACAGGACTTGGAACGGACGGTTATACACACGATATGTTTGAATCTTATAAGGTAGCGAATGTACTGCACAAACATTCCTTATGTGATGCAAACGCTGCCTGGGGCGAAGTTCCGGCAATGCTGTTTGAAGGAAATGCAAAAATGGCAAACCGCTATTTCAACATTCCGCTTGGCGTGTTAAAAGAAGGCGCAGCAGCAGACGTAGTTGTAGTCGCTTATGATCCGCTGACACCACTGACCGCAGACAATATCAACAGCCATATGTTATTCGGTATCAACGGTGCCATGACTCAGACAACCATCTGTAACGGAAAAGTTCTGATGAAAGACCGTGAGCTGACCGTGATCGATGAGGCAAAAGCAATGGCAGATTGCAGACAGGCAGCAGCAGAGCTGGCACACAGCATCAATGGATGATTTTATTGTGGGTTCCCGACAGTATGGTTTTGAATGTAGAGGAACTGTTGGGATTACAGAAAAACATATCTATTAGATGATGTAATAAATATTTAGGACGGGATAAGTTGAATTTATAAAACAATTATCATGACGAAGAGAGGTTAATTACAATGGGCGACAGAATGACACCGATTCCTTTCGGGAATCTGATGAACTGGGCGATGACAGAGCGCGCAAAGCGGCAGACCGTATTTGGCGTTCGCAAAGAGTATAAAGCAGATCCGGCGAAATGTCTTTCTATTTTCGGAGAGAAGATTGAGACACCGTACGGACCGGCGGCAGGACCAAACACACAGCTTGCACAGAATATCATAGCAGCATATCTGGCAGGCAGCCGTTTCTTTGAGTTAAAAACAGTACAGATCTTAGACGGCGAGGATCTTCCGGTAAGCAAACCGTGTATTCTTGCAGACGATGAATGCTACAACTGCGAGTGGTCTACAGAGCTGTATGTACCGCAGGCTTACGCAGAGTATGTCAAAGCATGGGTTGCATTAAAAGCACTCTCCAAAGAGTGGGGACTTGGTGCAACAGACGGATTTATCTTCAACATCAGTGTTGGATATGATCTGCAGGGCATCAAATCAGAAAAAATCGATACATTTTTAAATAATATGATCGAATCCAAAGACAATCCGGTATTTCAGGAGTGCATCCAGTGGCTGAAAGACAACAAAGACAGCTTCAGTAAACTGACAGATGCTGATATCGAGGCAATTCCATCTGATATCTGCAAATCTGTAACAGTATCCACTCTGCACGGATGTCCACCAGAGGAGATTGAGAGCATTGCTTCTTATCTGCTGACAGAAAAAGGATTAAATACATTTGTAAAATGTAATCCGACGCTGTTGGGATACGAAGAAGCCCGCAAGATCATGGACGATATGGGATATGATTACGTGGCATTCGGTGATTTCCATTTTAAAGATGATCTTCAGTTTGAGGATGCTGTACCGATGCTGACCAGACTGCAGGCACTGGCAGACAGCAAAGGACTTGCTTTTGGTGTAAAAATCACCAATACCTTCCCGGTAGATGTGACCAGAAACGAGCTTCCAAGCGAAGAGATGTACATGTCCGGAAAATCCTTATGTGCTTTGTCCTTAAGCGTAGCGTATAAGCTCAGTAAAGCGTTTGACGGAAAATTAAGAATTTCCTACTCCGGCGGAGCCGATGCATTTAACATTGACAAGATCTTCGGACTTGGCATCTGGCCGATCACAGTAGCTACAACTTTATTAAAACCAGGCGGATACAACCGTGGCATCCAGCTTGCAGACAAACTGAATGCAATGGAATTCAAACCGTTTGAAGGTGTAGATGTAGACGGACTGGCAGCTCTGATTGAGGAGATCAAACATGATCCGCATCATGTAAAACCGGTAAAACCGTTACCGAGCCGCAAGATGGACAAAGAAGTTCCGTTACTGGACTGCTTCACAGCACCATGTATGGAAGGATGTCCGATCCATCAGGATATTCCGGCATATGTAAAACTTGCCGGTGAAGGAAAAATGCAGGAAGCATTAGAGGTTATTCTTGATAAAAACCCGCTTCCGTTTATGACAGGTACCCTTTGTAACCACAGATGTATGAGCAAATGTACCAGAAACTTCTATGAAGAGCCGGTTGCGATCCGCGGTACCAAACTGCAGGCAGCAAAAGGCGGATATGACAGTGTTCTGGGTGGGCTGAAAGCAGAAGGAAACAGCGGCAAGAAAGTTGCCATCGTAGGTGGCGGCCCGGCTGGTATTGCCTGTTCCGCATTCCTTGCAAAAGGTGGAGCAGACGTTACCGTATTTGACAAAAAAGAGCATTTTGGCGGAACGGTTCGCAACGTGATCCCGTCCTTCCGTATTGATAACGAAGCAATCGCAAAAGATGTGGAGATTGCAAAAGCATACGGAGCAAAATTTGTAAATAACAGAAATATTGAAAATATCGAAAGCCTGAAAGGGGAAGGTTTTGATACCATCGTTCTTGCTATCGGTGCACACAAAGGTATGTCCATCGGTGTAGATACCGAGAAAGAACTGAATGCGGTAGACTTCCTTGAGGCAGCAAAAGAAGATCCGAAGGCACAGAACCTTGGCAGACATGTCGTTGTCATCGGAGCTGGTAACACAGCGATGGATGCGGCACGTATGGCGGGCAGAATTGAAGGCGTGGAAGACGTTACTGTGGTATACCGCAGAACCAAACGTTACATGCCAGCCGATGAGGATGAATTATTAGAAGCATTAGAAGACGGCGTTGTTATGAAAGAACTGTTGGCACCGAAGACACAGAAAGACGGCGTTCTGACCTGCAAGAAAGTAGTTCTTGGTGAGATGGATGCCAGCGGCAGACAGAAACCGGTGGAGACAGAGGAAGAAGTTCAGATCCCGGCAGACACGATCATCGCATCTCTGGGAGAGCGTGTAGACAGTGCACTGTATGAAGCAAACGGCATCAATGTCAACGAGAAAGGACAGCCGGTTCTCAATGCTGAAACCATGGAGACAAGCAAACCGGGTGTATACGCCATCGGTGATGGTGCAGGCGGAGCAGCAACCATTGTGTTAGCAATCCGTGATGCACAGAAAGCCGCAAGCCACATTCTTGGCGAGGCAGCAAAATCTGAGCATGTATACGATACAGATGTAGCCCGTGCAGCAGAAAAGAAAGGCATTCTGGTTCATTCCGCAGAAGGAAAAGCGGAAGAAGAGAGATGTCTGGAATGTAATCACATTTGTGAGAACTGCGTAGACGTATGTCCGAACCGTGCAAATGTAACAATCGCAGTACCGGGACAGAAAATGCCAGCCATCGTCCATGTTGATTACATGTGTAACGAGTGCGGCAACTGCAAGAGCTTCTGCCCGTACAGCAGTGCACCATATCAGGCGAAATTTACATTATTTGCAAATGAAGCAGATTTTGAAAACAGCAAAAATGACGGTTATGTGGTTCTGAACAGAGAGAACATGACAGTTAAAGTAAGACTGGCAGGTTTCGTGAAGGATTACAACCTGAAAGATGCTGACTGTACCTTATACGATGGATTAAAACAGGTGATTCTGACAATCGATGCAGATTATGATTATCTGTATCTGTAATAGATCAGAAATCAGTCTGAATGGAGAAATGTGAATCATGCTTGCATGAAACAGCATTTCAGATAAGGAGTTCATAATGGGATATTTAATCAAAAACGGTACCGTTGTTTACGCAAACGGCAGTTACACAGCCGATGTACTGGTAGAAGGTGAGAAAATAACCCAGGTGGCAAAAACCATTGATGCGCCGGGCATGACGGTCATCGATGCGTCCGGGAAATATATATTTCCCGGATTCATCGATACCCATACACATTTCGATCTGGATGCGGGAGATTTTCATACCGCAGATGATTTTTATACAGGAACAAAAGCTGCGATAGCAGGAGGAACCACATCGATCCTTGATTTTACCACGCAGGAAAAAGGGCAGACCTTAACCGAAGCGCTGGATGTCTGGCACAAGATGGCAGACGGAAAAAGTTCCTGTGATTACGGTTTTCATATGTCGATCACAGACTGGAACGACGAGTCAAAAAAGGAAATCAAAGAAATGACCCGTCAGGGTGTTACTTCTTATAAATTATATATGGCATATGATAATCTCAAAGTGAATGACAAAGAGTTATTCGAGATTTTATCAGCCATCGAGGAAGAACACGGTATCGTCGGTGTTCATTGTGAAAACGGTGACATCATCAAGGCGGTAACGGAAAAACTCAAATCCGAGGAACGCAACAGTGTACGCCTGCATCCGAAGAGCCGTCCGGCGGAGGCGGAAGCAGAGGCCATTAACCGGCTTCTGACCATTGCAAAGCTGGCAGGCACACCGGTGAATATCGTGCATTTAAGTTCAAAGCAGGGACTGAAAGTGGTCCAGAGAGCCAGAAAAGAAGGTCAGCAGGTATTTGTGGAGACCTGTCCACAGTATCTGATTCTGGATGAGAAAGAATATAATCGTCCGGGATTTGCAGGCGCAGCCTATGTATGTGCACCGCCCCTTCGAAAAAAAGAAGACCGGGAGGCACTCTGGGAGGCAGTTGAAAAGGACGAAGTTGATATGCTTGGCACTGACCACTGCAGTTTCAACATGGATGGTCAGAAAACAAGAGGCAAGGATGATTTTACCAGAATTCCGGGAGGTATTCCGGGAACTGAACAGCGACCGATGCTGTTTTATCAGTATGGAGTGGTGGAAGGAAGAACTTCCATTGAGCGCATGTGCCAGCTTCTGGCGGAGCGTCCGGCAAAACTTTTTGGCATGTATCCGCAAAAAGGAGCCATTCTTCCGGGCAGCGATGCAGATCTGGTGATCTGGGATCCGGATAAGGCATGGACAATCTCAGCCAAGACACAGGTTCAGAACGTGGACAACACGCCATATGAAGGAATTTCGGGAACCGGAATGGCAGCACAGGTATTTTTAAGAGGCTGTCCGGTGGCAGAGTACGGAAAAGTACATACCGAATTAAAAGGAAAATACATCCACAGAACTGCACGGCAGTTATAGCATATGAGTAGAATGGAAACAGATTTTTAAATATTGTTTTCAAATATTACATAGGAATGATAGCAAATAGAATGTATATACGAATGTGTATTTACAGGATTGCTTGTAAAGCAGTGAGGTACTGCATTATAATAGAATCTAAATTGTTATTATGACAGTTTAAAAAGAATAAAAGAAAGAAGGAAATTATTATGAAACAGTCAATCAACGTAAACGGAGCACCGGCAGCAGTAGGTCCATATGTACACGCAGTAAAAACAGGAAACATGATCTTTATTTCCGGACAGTTAGGTTTAAACCCGGCAGATGGTACCCTTCCGGAAGGCATCGAGGCACAGACTGTACAGAGTCTTGAGAACCTGAAAACTATTCTGGAAGGTACAGGATCTGATTTTGATCATGTTGTAAAAACAACTATCTTCTTAGCAGACATTGCTGATTTCGGTAAAGTAAATGAGATCTATGCAAAATATTTTGCAAACGAAGTACCGGCCCGCTCCTGCGTAGAGGTTGCAAACCTTCCGAAAGCAGGTCTGGTAGAGATTGAAGCAGTTGCTGTAGAAAAATAAGAAATACAGGATTGTATACAAGACCGATAGGTTAACTCTAAAAAAATTTTAGCTAAATTCTTGACACTGCCTGTAAGAGAAAATACAATAGAATCCTAGTGCTAATGAATCTTATGGGCAGGAGGCAAGGACTTGAAAACAGAAACATTACATGTTACAGAAACAGAAGAAAGAATTCTGAATGCGGCACTGAAAGTTGTAAATGATGTCACAATCAGTGGAACGAGAATGCATCTGATCGCAGACAAGGCAGATATGGTGCAGTCAAATGTTCACTATTATTATAAAACAAAGCAGGATCTGTTAAAGAGACTGCAGGAATGGATCTTAGAAGAATGCTACGATATGCAGCAGGTAAGCAAGAAATCAAGTAAAGATACACTGGAAGATCAGTTACACATTTTCTTCCAGCAAAAAAAAACTCTGCTGACCAAGAAAAAAGAGTATGATTTTGCAGAACTTGATTTCCTTGTTCAGACAAGGATCGATGCAGACATCAGAGCACGTTTTCAGGAAGCGTATGCAGTTTGGAGAGATAATATCCGGGCGATCATCATTCGTTTTTGCCCGAATATGGAGGAGACAGATAAGGAACTGATTCCGTATATGGCAGTATCGTTGCTTGAGGGGGCTTCGATCCAGGTGCTGGTAGATGGAAAAGGTTTTGACGCAGACAGCTATTTTGCATATGCAGAAGACATGGTGCTTCGCCAGATCAGAATTGCGATGGAGAAAAAAGAAGGGTAACAGGTCTGTCTACTGACAGAGGTTTGATTTCCAATGGTTTTTACTGAAACTTTGCTATGGGGAAAAGCAAAGATGTAATGTATCATTCTGTTTGATTGAATATTCAGTCAAAGTACGCGGAATGTGGTGGGTTTTATATATCACAATCACGAAAACGCCGGATGAAAATGCCGGTTCTGTTCGTATACCTTATCTGACACAAATCTAAGGATAACTGGTCATTCCGGTTTGGTCGAATATTTAATCAAATCCAGACAAAATGAAACATAAATGAATCAGGTAAAAGCAAATATTGGAGCATCAAGTGTATGTCAGTATGCAGAGCAAAAGGCATTCTGGAATTTTTATCCATCTGCATCAGAATGGGGGCATTTCGATGTATCAATTTTATGTAAATAATGAATTATATCAGGTGGAAGGCGATGGAAAGCTACTGCCGTTCCTGCGGGATGTCTGTAAGTGCAAATCCGTAAAGGATGGCTGCAGTGAGGGAGCCTGCGGAACCTGTCATGTGCTGGTAGACGGAGTGGCGATGAAAGCCTGTATTCCGACTCTGTCCATGATGGATGGCAGATCGATCCTTACCGTGGAAGGCTTTTCGGATGAGGAAAAAGAACTGTATGCATACGCTTTTGCAGAGGCAGGAGCCGTGCAGTGCGGATTCTGTATTCCGGGAATGGTCATTTGTACAAAGGGACTTCTGGATAAGAACCCAAACCCGACGAGAGACGAGATCGCGTTTGCGCTGCGCAACAACATCTGCCGCTGCACCGGATATAAAAAAATCATGGATGCGGTGGAATTAGCCGCAAAGATCAAACGGGAAGGAAAGGGAATCCCGAAAAAAGAATTTACCTGGAAACTGGGCGAGCGCGTGCATCGTGTGGATGCCAGGGAAAAGACATTAGGATATGGAGAATACGTGGATGACATGGAGGTGGAAGGACTGCTTCACGCGAGTGCGGTCCGTTCCAAATATCCGAGAGCAAGGGTGTTGTCCATCGATACAGAAAAAGCAAAAGCAGTTCCGGGTATCGTAGATATTTTTACCGCTGCGGATATTCCGGGAGATGTGAAAGTCGGACATCTGGTTCAGGACTGGGATACGATGATTCCGGTTGGCTCCATTACCCATTATCTGGGAGATGCCATTGCACTTGTGGTTGGTGAGAACCTGGATGTGGTGGAAAAAGCGAAAAAACTGGTGAAAGTCGAATACGAGGAGCTGCCCTTTGTCAGCAGTCCGTATGAGGCGATGAAAGAGGATGCGCCGCAGGTACACGGAAGCGGAAACCTGTTGGCACACAAGCATGTATCAAGAGGAAACGCCAAGGAAGCCATTGCCAATGCAAAATATGTCTATACCGAGGAGTTCCATACTCCCTGGACGGAACATGCATTTCTGGAGCCGGAATGTGCGATTGCCATGCCGTATGAGGACGGCGTACTGATCTATTCCACAGATCAGGGAACTTACGCAACTCAGCACGAATGTTCCGAAATGCTTGGTCTTCCGAGCGAAAAAGTCCGGGTTGTCAACAAACTGGTGGGCGGCGGATTCGGCGGAAAAGAGGATATGTCCGTGCAGCATCATGCGTCACTGGCGGCTTATCTGCTGAAACGTCCGGTCAAAGTAAAACTAACGCGACAGGAAAGCATCCTGATCCATCCGAAACGGCATCCGATGGATATGAAATTTACGGTTGGATGTGATGAGAACGGCATTATTCAGGGCGTAACCGCTACCGTTATCGCAGATACCGGAGCATATGCATCTTTAGGCGGACCAGTTCTGGAGCGTGCCTGTACCCATGCGGCGGGTCCGTATAACTATCAGAACTTTGAAATCGATGGAAAAGCATATTATACAAACAATCCGCCGGGAGGCGCCTTCCGTGGATTCGGTGTAACCCAGACCTGCTTCTGCATGGAAATGATGCTGACGAAGCTGGCAGAGAAGATCGGCATTAGCGCCTGGGAGATCCGTTATCGCAATGCGATCCGGCCGGGACAGGTACTTCCAAACGGACAGATCGTAGATGAATCCACCGGACTGGTGGAGACACTGGAAGCGGTGAAAGATGTATTTGAAAACAATCAGTATGTAGGTATTGCCTGTGCCATGAAAAATGCCGGTGTCGGCGTTGGTATTCCGGATTTTGGAAGAGCGATTCTTGCCATTAAGGATGGAAAAGCACATATCCGATCCGGTGCTTCCTGCATCGGTCAGGGACTTGGAACGGTACTGGTACAGATGACGATCGAAAATACGGATTTGCCCCGTGAGGATATCGTATATGAAGCGGCAAATACCATCAACGCACCGGATTCCGGAACCACATCCGGCTCCAGACAGACGTTGGTTACCGGTGAGGCGATGCGCAGAGCCTGTGAATTATATAACGAAGCGAGAAAAACCAAAAGTCTTGCAGAGCTGGAAGGGGAAGAATTCTACGGCGAATATCTGGCAAAAACCGATAAACTTGGCGCAGATGTTCCAAACCCGGTATCTCACGTAGCTTACGGTTATGCGACTCAGGTATGTGTCCTAGACAAAGACGGAAGAGTGGAAAAAGTTGTGGCAGCTCACGATGTGGGACGTGCGGTAAATCCATTGTCTGTGGAAGGTCAGATCGAGGGCGGCGTGATCATGTCTCTTGGCTATGCCCTAAGAGAGCGCTACGACCTTAAGGACTGTAAACCGTTATCCAAATACGGAACTCTTGGTTTATTCCGGGCGAATGAGATTCCGGAAGTGGAAAGTATCATTGTAGAAAAAGCAGGACTGAATGTGGCATGCGGAGCCATCGGTATCGGAGAGATCACTTCCATTCCGACCGCACCGGCGATCGCGGCAGCTTACTACAGTTATGATGGCAAGTATCGTACCAGACTTCCACTTGCAGATACACCTTATGCTGCAGACCAGCAGTATAAAAAGGGGGTGCAGTGACAATGAAAAAACGAATTCGAAAGTTTGCTTATGTGGCATGTAACGGCGGAGAACACAATCACAACTGTCAATATGGATGCATCGGCTGTGGCGCCTGTGTGGAAGCCTGTCGGAAAAATGCCGTGAGCATCAATGCACAGGGCGTGGCAGAAATCGATCGTGACAACTGTGTGGGTTGTCGGTTGTGTGAAAAAGCCTGTCCGCAGCAGATCATCCACATGCACAATGTGGGAGAACCGTTTCTGGTACGCTGCTCCAATCGTGATATGGGAGCACCGGCGAGAAATGCCTGTGATGTGAGCTGCATCGGCTGTGGTCTGTGCCACAGAAGCTGCCCGAGTGAGGCAATACAGATTGAAGATAATTGTGCGGTAATATATGAAGCAGACTGTTTATCCTGTGGAAACTGTGTGGTGAAATGTCCGAGAAATGCAATTGTTGATATCCGTGAATTTATAAAAAAATGATATAAAATCACATACATATAAGAGGAGGATTTATGTAATGGAAAAGGCAAAAAGAAAATACGCGTCTATTTTCGAACTTGATGGAATTCCGCAGATGAGCAAAGCGCTTCCGCTGGCTTTGCAGCACGTTGTAGCGATGATCGTAGGCTGTGTAACACCGGCGATCATCGTAGCAGGAGTAGCAGGACTTGACAATGCAAACCGTGTTATGCTGATTCAGTCAGCACTGATCGTATCCGCAATTTCCACATTTTTGCAGTTGTTCCCGATCGGTAAAAAGGGCGGCTTCCGTCTGGGTTCCGGTTTGCCGGTGATCATGGGTGTCAGCTTTGCCTATGTAGCAAGTATGCAGGCAATTGCAGCAGATACGGGTATCGCAGCAATATTTGGTGCACAGATCGTCGGCGGTATTATCGCAGTCATTATCGGATTCTTCATCGACAAGATCCGTAAAGTATTCCCGCCGCTGGTAACAGGAACGGTTGTATTTACCATCGGACTTTCCCTGTATCCGACCGCTGTTAATTACATGGCAGGTGGCGCATCCAGTGGAAATTACGGACATTGGACAAACTGGCTGGTAGCATTTATCACACTGGCTATCGTTACATTTTTAAATCACTTTACAAAAGGTTTTGTAAAACTGGCTTCTATCCTGATCGGTATTATCTGTGGTTATATCATTGCAGCATTTTTTGGAATGGTAGATCTGACCGCAGTGGCACAGGCAAGCTTTTTCCAGGCTCCGCAGATCATGCATTTTGGTATCAAATTTGAGCCGTCATCCTGTATTGCCATCGGATTACTGTTTGCGATCAATGCAATTCAGGCTATCGGCGATTTCACAGCAACTACAACAGGTAGTATGGATCGTGAGCCGACCGATAAAGAGTTAAAAGGTGCCATCGTAGGTTACGGATGCATGAACGTTGTCGGTGCATTCCTTGGTGGTCTTCCGACAGCTTCCTACAGCCAGAACGTAGGTATCGTTACAACAACAAAAGTTATCAACCGTGTAGTCCTTGGAATGGGTGCAGGCATTCTGCTGATCGCAGGTCTGGTGCCGAAATTCTCCGCATTACTGACAACCATTCCGCAGTGTGTACTTGGTGGTGCAACCATTTCCGTATTTGCATCTATCGCAATGACAGGTATCAAACTGATCACCACACAGGAGATGAACTTCAGAAATACATCCGTTGTAGGTCTGGCTGTAGCACTTGGTGTTGGTGTAACTCAGGCTTCCGCATCTCTTGCAATGTTCCCGGCATGGGTAACAACTGTATTCGGAAAAACTCCGGTTGTTATCGCAACAGTAGCAGCTGTATTCTTAAATCTGGTATTGCCGAAAGAAAAACCAGAAGTGAAAAAAGAAACAGAAGAAAAATAAAATTTAATAAAATCTTGAGATGAATGATGAAAGCTCTCTTTTTTTACAGACTTTGAAAAATGTAAAAAGGAGAGCTTTTTTATTAGCACAACTAACAAATACTATAAATACAATTCATAAGCGGAGTGGTTGTAAATCGGAAAATATCTGCGTTATAATATCTGAGAAAAAATGTAAAAATTATTGTGTGATGAGATCACGATAGCATAATGCAAAAGATGGAGGATTTTAGTACATGAAAAAGACAGAGGGAAAAAATGCGTCTATTTTCGAGTTAAATGGTGTTCCGCAGCTGAGCAAGGCACTTCCGCTGGCACTGCAGCATGTAGTAGCGATGATCGTAGGCTGTGTAACCCCGGCAATCATTGTGGCAGGTGTCGCAGGTCTTGAGGGAGCCAACCGTGTTATGCTGATTCAGTCTGCACTGGTAGTTTCCGCGCTTTCCACATTTTTACAGCTGTTTCCGATCGGACCGAAAAACGGCTTCCGCATGGGGGCAGGATTACCGGTTATTATGGGAACCAGTTTTGCATATGTGGCAAGTATGCAGGCGATTGCGGCAGATACAGGTATTGCGGCGATATTTGGAGCACAGATTATCGGTGGTATCATTGCGATGATCATTGGATTTTTTATTGATAAGATCCGAAAAGTATTTCCACCGCTGGTAACGGGAACCGTTGTATTTACGATTGGACTTTCTCTGTATCCGACTGCTGTCAATTACATGGCAGGTGGCGCATCCAGTGGAAATTACGGACATTGGACAAACTGGCTGGTAGCCATTATCACGTTAGCTATCGTTACATTTTTGAATCATTTTACCAAAGGATTTTTGAAACTGGCTTCTATTCTGATCGGTATTATTTGTGGTTATATTATTGCAGCATGTTTCGGTATGGTAGATCTGAGTGCGGTGGCGCAGGCAAGCTTTTTCCAGATGCCGCAGATCATGCATTTTGGCATTCAGTTTGATCCGTCTTCCTGCATTGCGATTGGCTTGTTATTTGCCATCAATGCAATTCAGGCGATCGGTGATTTTACCGCAACCACAACCGGCGGTATGGATCGTGAGCCGACGGATAAAGAGTTAAAAGGTGCCATTGTAGGATATGGATGTACGAATGTCATCGGTGCATTCCTTGGTGGTCTGCCGACTGCTTCCTACAGTCAGAATGTAGGTATCGTTACTACGACAAAAGTTATCAATCGTTCTGTACTTGGAATGTCTGCGGGTATTCTGCTGATTGCAGGTCTGGTGCCGAAGTTTTCTGCACTGCTGACAACCATTCCGCAGTGTGTGCTTGGTGGAGCAACGATTTCTGTATTTGCTTCTATCGCAATGACAGGTATCAAGCTGATTACAAGTCAGCCGATGAGTTATCGAAATACTTCTATTGTTGGTTTGTCGGTTGCGCTTGGTGTTGGTGTGACACAGGCGTCTGCGTCTCTGGGAATGTTCCCGGCATGGGTGACAACTGTATTTGGTAAGACACCGGTTGTTATTGCAACAGTAACTGCGGTATTCTTAAATCTGGTGCTGCCGAAGAATAAACCAGCAGAAAAGAAATAAGAAAATAATTATTTGGCTGAATATAGAAGGAGCTTTCGCTGATTGGCGGGAGCTCCTTTTTATGGTAAAATAAATAGTAATATGTGATATGAGAAAAGGGGATTTTACGATGATATATTTTGATAATGCGGCAACGACGCGACGGAAACCGCAGGAAGTTGTGCAGGCAGTCACAGAGGCGTTATGTTCACTTGGAAATGCAGGACGAGGGGCGCACGAAGCAACACTGCAGGCTTCACGCACGATTTATGATACAAGACGAAAACTGGCAGAATTTTTCCATGCGGAAAATCCGGAGCGGATGGTGTTTACAAGCAATGCAACAGAGAGTCTGAATATTGCGATTAAAGGATTATTAAATCCGGGAGATCATGTGATCACCACGCAGCTTGAGCATAATTCTGTGCTCCGTCCGCTCTATGAGATGGAAGAAAAAGGTGTGGAACTGACGATTGTAAAAGCGGATGCACAGGGCAGATTTTCGTTAGAGAATATGGAGGCTGCAATCCGACCGGAGACAAAAGCCATCATCTGTACCCATGGATCCAATGTCACCGGAAATCTGGTGGACATTGCAGCAATCGGAGAACTGACGCAAAAGCACGGAATCCTTTTCGTGGTGGATGCGTCACAGACCGCAGGGGTATTTCCTATCGATGTGCAGGCAATGCATATTGATATTTTATGCTTTACCGGGCACAAAAGCTTGCTTGGCCCGCAGGGAACCGGCGGGCTCTATGTCAGAACCGGCTTGCAGCTTCGTCCGTTAAAGAGCGGCGGCAGCGGCGTGCAGACGTATAGTAAAAGGCATCCGCAGCAGATGCCGACGGCGCTGGAGGCCGGAACGTTAAACGGACATGGGATTGCCGGGGTGGATGCGGCCTTAGACTACCTGATGCGGACAGGCATTGACGCAATTCGGGAAAAAGAACAGAACCTGATGTGGCAGTTTTATGAAGGCATCCGTGAAATTCCGGGAGTGAAAATATACGGTGATTTTTCACAGAAAAATCGTTGCCCGATCGTGTCTTTTAATATCGGGGATTATGATTCTTCAGAGGTCAGTGATGAATTGTTTGAAGGATGGGAGATTTCTACAAGACCAGGCGGACATTGTGCACCGCTGATGCATGAGGCGCTTGGAACGGTTGAGCAGGGCGCTGTGCGGTTTAGTTTTTCCCATTACAATACTGAGGAAGAAGTGGAGACGGCGATCGAGGCGGTGAGAGAACTGGCGGAAGAGGAGTAATGTAATTATGATATGATTTGTGATTTCAAATTGATATTATAAGGCGAAAACAGGAGAAAAATCTTCGGCACAATGTAGAAAACAGAAATACAAATCTTCCTATATTATGGAAAAATTGGAGAAATTGCAACTTTGACAAAAAAATAACTTGTCAGACCGGTAAATTTAATGTATTGTATAGCATGGATATGAAAGATATCACATCGGTATCATGCAAAAACATTTAAAATCCATGTATTTTACAGGATGAAAACAGTTAAAAATGAATTTTATGTCATGAAAAGGATTCATTTTTGAAGGATGAAACGTGAAATGGAGATCAGAAAATGGATTTGTTTGATTACATGAGAGAACAAAATAAGGAAAAAGAATCACCGCTGGCATCCAGATTGCGACCAACGAAGCTGGAAGAAGTGGTTGGTCAGCAGCACATTATCGGCAAAGACAAATTGCTGTATCGTGCCATTAAAGCGGACAAACTGCAGTCGGTTATTTTTTACGGACCTCCGGGAACCGGAAAAACCACACTGGCGAAAGTCATTGCGAAAACGACCAGCGCAGAATTTATGCAGATCAATGCGACTTCCGCCGGAAAAAAGGATATGGAAGCTGTGATTGAAAAGGCAAAACAGCTGCAGGGCATGTACGGAAAACGTACGATTCTGTTTATCGATGAGATTCACCGTTTTAACAAAGGTCAGCAGGATTATCTGCTTCCGTTTGTGGAGGACGGTACGGTGACACTGATCGGTGCCACTACGGAGAATCCGTATTTTGAGGTAAACGGAGCGCTGATTTCTCGATCCATTATTTTTGAATTAAAGCCGTTGGATAAAGAGGATATCAAAACGCTGCTACACCGTGCCTTAGAGGACATGGAAAAAGGCATGGGAGCTTATCGTGCGGTGGCGGATGAAGATGCACTGGAATTTCTGGCAGATGTGTCAAACGGAGATGCCCGCAGCGCATTAAATGCCATAGAACTGGGAATCCTTACCACAGAACGCAGTGCAGACGGGCTCATCCATATCACGCTGGATGTGGCTTCCGAATGTATCCAGAAGCGCGTGATCAAGTATGATAAAAATGGCGACAGCCATTATGATAATATTTCCGCATTTATCAAAAGTATGCGGGGGTCTGATCCGGACGCAGCGGTCTACTATCTGGCAAAAATGCTGTACGCCGGGGAAGATGTGACATTTATTGCCCGGAGAATTATGATCTGTGCATCAGAAGATGTGGGAAATGCAGACCCGAACGCCCTGACTGTGGCGGTCAGCGCAGCCCAGGCTGTAGAACGGCTTGGAATGCCGGAGGCACGGATTGTGCTGGCACAGGCAGTCACTTATGTGGCAAGCGCACCAAAGAGCAATGCGGCTTACCTGGCAGTGGACAAAGCACTTTCCGTTGTTCGGGAGTCGAGAACCGCACCGGTTCCAACGTATCTCTGCGATGCCCATTACAAAGGTGCTGCAAAACTTGGACGTGGGCTTGGATACAAATATGCCCACGATTATCCGAATCACTACGTGGAGCAGCAGTATCTGCCGGATGCATACAAAGATATGAAATTCTATGAGCCGACAGAAAACGGCTATGAGCAGACCATTCGGGAATATTTTAAAAAAATCAAACAGGAGTAAATTTTTGTCAAATCTCCTTTTGAATATAAAATAAAAAGAAGTTGTAAAAAATGATTTAATAATACACAGCAGGAGGAAAAATCAATGCAGTCTTATCAGGAAATGAGCAGAGAGGAATTATTAAAAGAAAAAGAGAGCCTGGAACAGCAGTACAAAGAAATCTGCAAAAAAGGCTTGAAGCTGGATATGTCCAGAGGAAAACCATCCAAAGAGCAGCTTGAGCTGTCCATGCCGATGATGGACGTTCTGACCAGCCAGACTCCGTTAGTCAGCAGAGCCGGTACAGATATCCGTAACTACGGTGTGATCGATGGTATTACAGAGGGACAGGAATTCATCGCAAGTTTAGTTGGACTTGGCCCGGAAGCATATGACAATGTCATTGTTTACGGAAATGCAAGTCTGAACATCATGTATGACTGCATTGCACGTTCCATGCTGTTTGGTGTAAACGGAAGCACGCCATGGTGCAAACTTGACAAAGTAAAATGGCTCTGTCCAGTTCCGGGATATGATCGTCATTTTGCCATCACAGAGTGCTTTGGCATCGAGATGATCAACGTACCGCTTTACGAAGATGGTCCGGACATGGATATGGTAGAAAAATTAGTCAGCGAAGATGACAGCATCAAAGGTATCTGGTGTGTACCGAAATACTCCAACCCGATGGGAACATCTTACTCCGATGAGACCGTCCGCAGACTGGCACGTTTAAAACCGGCAGCAGAAGATTTCCGTATTTACTGGGATAACGCTTACTGTGTACATGATCTGTATGAGGACAAAGCAGATCAGATCCTTGAGATCCTTGGCGAGTGTGAGAAAGCCGGAAACCCGAACCTTCCGATCGAGTTCTGCTCCACATCCAAGATCACATTCTCAGGCGCAGGTGTATCCGGACTGATCACAAGTCTTGAGAACAAAGCAGACATCCTGAAACGTCTGACCATTCAGACTATCGGATTTGACAAGATCAACCAGCTTCGCCACGTAAAATTTTTAAAAGATATTGATGGCGTAAAAGCACATATGGCAAAACATGCAGCAATCATCCGTCCGAAATTTGAGATGATCCTGGATCGTTTTGAGGAAGAACTGAAAGGTCTTGGCGCAGGAAGCTGGATTCGTCCGAATGGTGGATATTTCATCACCTTCAAGGCAAATGAAGGATGTGCAAAGAACATCGTTGCAAAAGCAAAAGAGGCTGGTGTTGTACTGACAGGTGCAGGCGCACCATACCCATACAAAAAGGATCCGAAGGATTCCGTGATCCGTATCGCTCCGACACTTCCGCCAATGGAAGAACTGAAAGAGGCCTGCGAGGTATTTATCGTTTGTGCAAAACTTGCAAGTGTGGAAAAACTGTTAGAGGCATAATGCATTGTAATTGTTAATAAGATAAAAGTTGAAACAGACATTCTGAGTTCGAAAGAAACGGGATGTCTGTTTTGGGATTAATTTGTAAATTTGTGGTGTAAATAAAATTTGAACGTACGAGAGAGTGAATGGATTTTTGCTGTTCAGTCTTTTTTTTATAGGAAATTACGATAAAATTCCTATTAAATAAAATCATGTCGTGCAAACGATGCACATTTCCTTGTGTCCCCTTTTTGCCCCATTGGAATCATTAAAATAGAGTCAGTGAGAAATAAGTAGAAGAATTTTTGCGGCGAGAGTAGGAAATAAGGCGACACATAAGGATTGCTTGAACGAAGAATAAGCATTCCCCCACTTCAAGTGCGCAGAGCACTAAGTGGTGGGTAAAGGGGATGCTTATGTCAGTGGGAGTTAAAAGCTCCCACTGACAGGTCGCAAAGCGACTGCGTTCATGAGCAAGTAGCGAAAGCGGATTGCGAATGTCCGCTTTACATCTGCAAAGTGCAGGCATACAATAAAATTATATGAACTGCACAGAACGGAGAGAAAAAGTATGAGCGCGGAACATCCGAAAAAATTGTTGATTTTGTATATTTTAGATATTTTGCAAAAATATTCAGATGAAGAACACAGATTAAGTCAGAAAGACATTCAGGATATTTTGAAAAAAGAGTATGAGATGCCGGTTGATCGGAAAGCTGTGAAAAGGAATCTTTTAAATCTGATCGAATATGGTAGCAATATTGAATATAGGGAAGTGGCACGGAAAGATATTTTTAAGAAAAAAATTTGCATATCAGATGATAATCCACAGGTTTTAACGGAAAAAGAACATTCAGACGATAATTCGCTGTGGACTGATTTTTATCTGAAGCAGAAATTTACCAATGAAGAACTGAGATTATTAATAGACAGTTTGTTGTTTGCAAAGCATATTCCATACAAACAGGCAAAAGACATGATCTCAAAATTAGAATCGTTATCTAATATATATTTCAAATCGCGTTCGCAGTATATCTATCCATTTCCAGTAGATCGGACAGATAATAAGCAGGTATTTTACAATATTAGTGTTTTGGATGAAGCAATTCGGAAAAAGAAGAAAGTTTCATTTGAATATGCGGAATATCATACGGATAAAAAAATGCATTTGAAAAAACGAGAGGATGGAAGGATTCGTAAATATATAATCACGCCATACCAGATGGTTGCTCAGGATGGAAAGTATTATCTGATCTGTAATTATGATAAATATGATGATATTTCAAATTACCGGGTAGACAGAATTCGAAATATACAGATCCTTGAGGAAAATGGCAAGCCATTTGAAACATTAAAGTGGTCCGGACATCAGAAAATGGATCTGAACAAATATACGAAAGAACACGTTTATATGTATTCCAGTGAAAATGCGTTTGTTAAATTTCGAATCGTAAAAGCAATGATTTCTGACGTGATTGATCTGTTTGGAAAAGATGTTGTTTTTTCGGAAGAAACGGATACACATGTCGTGGTGAGCGTACATGTGAATGAACGTGCAGCAGAACAGTTTGCAAAAAATTATGCTCCGGATGTGATTGTGCTGCAGCCGAAGCGATTGCGAAATAAGTTAAGAGATGATCTGAAAAAATCTTGGGAAGCATATGAAGATTGAAGTATTGTAGAAAACGAATTACGGAAACATACATAGTTTAGGGAGAGGAAGAAAAATATAATGGATTGCACACATGATAATTTAGTAAAACTTTTTTGGAATGGTGAGAATGAAAAGAAAGAACGACTAAAGATAAATGAAGAGGGGATAAAATATGCATTTTTCATGGCTTTAAAAGATTTTACACCTAGAACGGAGAAACGAGAAGAAAGTGTTTCTTTTGCAGCTAAAGATATGTTGGAAGAACTTGAAAAGTCAGATACACATATAGAGCTAGAGCCATATAGTAAGAAGTTTTTGGATTTTTTTGATGAGAAAGAAAAAAATGAGAAAGAATTTGATGATTGGCATGAAAAGATTTGCGAAGATTTTTTAAAGCGGTTTAGATTAAAAGATAATAAATATGGAAAGGCACAAAAAGTGATTAATATGACTTTCAAATATATTTATTGTTTAGAAGGTGCCAAGGAGCGCGAAGATTATTTTAGATTTTGCCATATGCCATTAGATTCCATAACACTGGAATGGTTTTACCGATTAAAGGAAAAAGGTGTAAAGATTACGATAGATAATAAAGAAGAAAAAATATGCAGAAAATATCCATCCTGGAGTAACTTGAGAAAGACATCCAGTGGGGAAAAGAAAGATCGTGAATATGGGTATGTAGATATCCAAAATGTGATCAGGAAATATTTAGAAAATAATACAGAATTAACACCGTTAAAGGTAGAATTTATTATCTGGCCACAAATGCAGCTTGCGATGGCGGAAGAAGGACTATTTTCTCAATTGGTTGGGGCAGAGAAAGATTATTATGAGACGCAACCCTATCATAAAATTTTGGAGAAGTACGATAAGAAAATCCCGCTTCCTAAACAAATGGGAAACAACTATAAAAACAGACTTAATGAGTGGTTTCGGAAATTATCAGTGAAAGAAAAAACGCAGTGTTTAAATGAAATGCTCACACAAATATCTAAAGTGAAACAATCCGGATTACTTTTTGAGGAGATTTAGAAAAATGGCAGAGATGAAGATATTCATTTATTCAAGAAAAGCAATGGAAAAACTGTTAAAAAGTGATTTCCCTGAAAATGTGGCAATCATCAGTTTTTATGATCCACCAGGAAGTTTTCGTGATGCAGACTATCAACCTGTAGATTATTCTACAAAAACAGACTGCGTATTTGAAGTGGCGTTGCATGACATTGATTTTGCAGTATTGCCAAAATATCATTTAACATATGAGACTTATTTTCCAGAAGCAGATGAGCTGGCAGAATTTATTTTTACAGCAAAAAAAAATGGAAAGGATATTATTTGCCAATGTGAATATGGTGAAAGCAGAAGTTCTGGATGTGCAGCAGCTATTCACGAATATTTTTATAAAAATGGAATCGATGTGTTTGCAGATTACAGATATTATCCAAACCAGATGGTGTATCATAAGGTTTATGATGGGTTGAAAAAATATGGGACAAGGAATGGTAAGGCAGAAGAATAAGAATGGGGAGAACAAAATTGGAATCAAAATTAAAAAATAGGATTCTGGATTTAATTGAATCACCAGAGTTACATGCCTATTTAATGGAACATGCAGAACGATTGAAATTAAAAGATTATGTATCAATTATTGCCGGAGCGCCAATCAGTTTGGGGAGAAAGCAGGAGTTGTTACATGATATGAAGCGATCATCTTGCTTGAAAAAACAAGAGATGGATTATGTGAGCTTATGTTGTGCATGTATGGATCGTGCAGTTCAATTTTTGACAAGTGAAACTGGAACAATTTTTCTTATACAGCTAATGGGCTATGATGACAAGCATAAAAGTGATATTATGGATGGACCGTATATCATGACGTCCTTGGCTAATACCAAAAATGCAGTGAAGAATTATTATCGTGAGGATATGGATGAAGATGCGGATGCGGAATGGAAGACATTGTATTGGCGGGTAGAATTATATACTGCCAGTCAGGATGTGAACAACGGAGAAGATGGATTTTTATCAGCAGAGTATACCTATATTATGGATAAAGATGGAGAAGTTCAATATTATATACATGAATGGAATTCATCGAATCATTTAAATGGTTCACTAGGAAGAATGGTGGAAGATCAGTTTTTTTCTGTATCTCCAGATTTGAACTTACCTGTTCCATATCATCCGGGAGATGTTCTGTTTATAGATTGTAGACCGTATGCACCGGGAGCGTTTTATTGTCGGCTCAAAGAAGTTGGAGATGATTGCTGTGGAATACAGTGTGAATATGTAGATGAGGAAGGAAATATGGAAACCGGAGCATTAAAACATGGAGATTATTTCTTTAATCATCGGGAAGTAGAGCAGTATTTATCTCCATTATATAGGGCAAGGATTGTTTCAAAATATGAATTGAGTTGGGATGAAATTGTTAGGAGAAGCAAGAATGGAAACGAAAGCAGATAAAGACGAATAGTTACTGTAGAAGGAGAATGAAAAAATATGAAGATTTGGTTAGATGATATACGCCCTGCGCCGGAAGGCTATGTATGGTGTAAAAGTGTAAATAGCGCGAAAAGCGTCATTGAATCGGCAAGGGAACCGATTTTGCTGATTGATTGTGATCATGATCTGGGAGATTATGCTTATGATGGCGGAGATGGGATAAAACTGTTGGATTGGTTAGTGGAAAATAGTCTTTTTTATCCAATAAAGCTTCATACTATGAATCCGGTTGGGAGAGAGAATATGTTGCGGATGATTCGTAGATATTGGGGATGATACGAGAATTCCCTGTACAAAATGAAAATCAAATAAATCCACACTCCAGTGATGCAGAAAAACACTAGTCGCACACAAAAAGTTATGATATACTTACCAAAGACACATAAAAACAGAAAAAAACATTTGAAAACAAAAGCAACAAAAAATTCAGATGCTTGATAAGGAGGACATAAAATGTTAGAAGCAGGAGTCAAAGGGGAACAGAGCGTAGAAGTTGTATATGAGAATACAGCAACAGCAGTAGGAAGCGGTGTACTGGAAGTATTCGGAACACCATGCATGCTTGCATTAATGGAAAAAACAGCAAGCGAGAGCGTAGCTCCATATCTGGAAGAAGGCTGTGGCAGCGTTGGTACACAGGTAAATATCAGCCATGTAGCGGCTACTCCAATCGGAATGACTGTTCGTTGCGAGACAGAGCTTACCGAAGTAGACGGACGTCGTCTTGTATTCAAAGTAGCAGCTTATGATGAGGCAGGTCTGATCGGTGAAGGAACACATGAGCGTTTCGTTGTACAGAATGAGAAATTCCAGACAAAAGCAAACAACAAGCTTTCAAAATAATTTTATATCCGAAATAGCGAGATTAAAAACTCCTTTTGTGATAAGTGGTCACAGAAGGAGTTTTCGATTTCGCTTTATATATGTTATAATCGTACATAGCATAAAAACAGTAGCATCCCACAGGAAAGGACTGGTTTCCGAATGGAACAGACAAAGACGAAAGAAAAAAACAGAGAAATAGATATGCTAAATGGAAAAATTGCCGGAAAGCTGATCATGTTTGCCCTGCCGCTTGCTTTTAGCACGATCCTGCAGCAGTTATTCAATTCCGCAGACGTGGCAGTTGTCGGCAGATTTGCCGGAAGCAGTGCACTTGCAGCAGTTGGAAGCAGTGTCGCTCTGGTCGGAATATTTGTAAATCTGATCACAGGACTTTCCGTGGGACCGAATGCAGCTTTGGCAAATCTGATCGGTCAGAACAAACGGGAACAGATCAGTGCTATGCTGCATACGATTCTGACGTTTGGTCTGATTCTTGGCATAGGTCTGATGTGCCTTGGATTTATCATTGCAAAGCCGGTTCTTGTGGTGTCAGGAACGCCGGACAGCGTCATGGATCAGGCGATGCTGTATATCCGTATTTATCTTTTGAGTATTCCATTTATGCTGCTTTACAATTTTGGTGCGGCGGCTCTGCGAAGCTACGGAGACAGCAAACGTCCGATGTACTATCTTTTACTGGCAGGTGTGGTAAACGTTGTACTGAATCTTCTTTTGGTAGTAGGCGTTCATTTGGGCGTGGAAGGTGTTGCCATCGGTACGCTGGCATCTAATGTACTGAGTGCGTCACTGGTTTTGCTCTGCCTGTATCGGAGAGAGGATGAATTTCAGTTCCGATTTGAAAACATGCAGATTCGAAAAGATTTTTTGCGTCGTGTTCTGGTAATCGGAGTTCCGGCGGGAATTCAGGGAGCCATTTTTTCTGTGTCAAACATATTTATCCAGAGTGGCATTAATTCCTTTGGGGAGGATGCCATTGCCGGTGCTTCGGTCGGATTGAATTTTGAATATTTTACCTATGCCATTGCATGTGCCTTTGCACAGGGCGCGGTAACTTTTACCAGTCAGAATTATGGAGCTGGCAATCTGAAACGATGCAAGAAAATTTTTTGCTTAAGTATGTTGTTTGGAATTGGATTTACCGAGATTTTAAGTGTGATTTTTATTGCAGGCGGCAATACATTTGTACATATTTATACTGCCAGTGACGCGGTAGCCATGTATGCACTGATCCGCATGCAGCATGTATGCTCTCTGGAAGGTCTGACCGCGACTTACGAAGTGGAGAGTGCAACATTGCGTGGCATGGGAAAATCACTGGAGCCGGCAATCATTACTATTCTTGGAACGGTTGTATTTCGAATGATCTGGATGGTAACTGTGTTTAAACGGGTTCCGACGTATAACATGCTGATGAATGTTTATGTTGCTTCATGGGTAGTTACCGGTGGTCTGATTTTTATCATATATATGCAGCATATGAAAAAAGAAGAGAAACGGAAGAACAATCTTGTTAGGACTGTTCTTTTAAAGTAGGAATTGTTCCTGAAATCATATGACGTTTCATCATAGCGGTGATCTGTTGTGGTGAAATGTCATCTTTACGGGAAAACCACCAGCGAACTGTCACAAGAAAATTGTTGACCAGAAGTTTTGCATACCAGTCAGCAAACTGTTTTTTTCCCGGTGAGATCGTTGGATGATTCTGAATTTCAGTTTCTACCTTGCGTGCACCGGCATTCATCATTTCATCAAAGACATTTCGACCGAGCAGCTGTTGCTTCCACAGAATTTCCAACTCACGTTTCTGAGTGCAAAGGTGAGCCAGACAATCCTGAAGCGCGCGGGTATGTTCGGCATCACTGACATCCATATGCAGAAAATCAACTTCCATATGATCTGCAAAATCCTGAACAATATGGTCGACCACTTCATCCCGCAACTCATATTTATCAGAGAAATAGCGGTAAAAGGTAGAACGGTTGATCAATGCCTGTTCTGATATTTTTCCAATCGTAATCTGAGAAAAATCTTCTTTTTCCATACAGTCAAAAAATGTGCGTATGATCAGTGATTTCATGCGGTCTGCGCGGTGGTCCATAGTGCTCTTTTCTCCTTTTTATGAACGATAAATGATTCATCTTATGAAATAAAAAATATCTCAGAAAATTATAATAGAAAAATGTGACAGATATTATTTATTCTTATTATAAAATCTGATTCGATTGTAGCACGTTTTTCTGTACTTATACAAGGACAATGCAACAAATATAATAAAAATATTGCAAAATGAAACAGCATGAAAAAAGCTGATGTTTGAATAAACAGGGGAGTTTCTGTTACAGTTTCAGTAACAAAAAAGAAGGATGAGGTAAGAGATTATGGCAGAAAAAAATCCGTATTTTCCACATTTATTTGAGCCGTTAAAAGTTGGTTCAAAAATCGTTAAAAACCGTATTGAGGCAGCTCCAGCATTATTTGCATTTGATCATTATATCGAGCTGGATCCGGATCCGTTTGGTTACACCACCCCGGTACCGGAGCGTGCATTCCGGATGCTGGAAGCGAAGGCAAAAGGCGGTGCAGGAATCGTCTGTCTGGGTGAGTTAAGCCCGAACCATGAGTATGACAAACGTTTCCCGTTTGAACCATACCTTGATTATACATCCAGATCCGATAAAAAATTCAACATCATTAAAGAAACCGCAAAGATGATCAAAAGCTATGGCGCACTGGCAATCGGTGAGCTGATTTCCTGTGGTGAGATCAAAACAAATATCGGAGACGGCATCAATCCAAAAGGACCATCTGAGAAAGATCTTCCGGATGGAACTCATGTAGATGCATTTACAAAAGAAGAAATCTTAAGCTGTTATCAGGATTATGTAACTGCCTGTAAATGGTTTGAGGCAGCAGGTTGGGAAGGCGTTATGATCCATTGCGGACATGGTTGGCTGCCGGCACAGTTCCTTTCTCCGCAGTACAATAAACGTACCGATGAGTACGGCGGATCCTTTGAAAACAGAGCAAGATTTACTGTTGATCTGTTAAAAACTATTCGTGAGGCTATGGGACCTGATTTTGTGATTGAGATTCGTGTCAGCAGTTCTGAACATCTGTCGGGTGGCTTAGAGCTGGAAGATGCTGTAAAATACTGTAAACTTTGTGAGCCGTACATTGATATGATTCATGTATCCTGTGGTCATTATCTGAGTTCTTCCAGAAGCTGGGAGTTCACAACTGCATATGCTCCGCATGGACCGAATATCGAGCCGGCATCTGTGATCAAACAAAACGTGTCTATCCCGGTTGCAGCAGTTGGAGGTATTAACTCTCCGGAACAGGCAGAAGAAGCAATTGCAGCAGGCAAAATTGATATGGTATCCATGGGACGTCAGTTCTTTGCTGATCCGGCATTCCCAAATAAGGCAAAAGCTGGTCATGCAGATGAAATTCGTCGCTGTCTACGCTGCGGAAGATGTTATCCGGGTCCGTCCGGTGAACATGAGACAGAGATTTGGACTGTGAAGTTCCCACCACTGGATTCCTGTACGATCAACCCATACGACGTATGGCCGGCTTCTCATCATAAAGTTCTTCCGGAGCGTATGCCAAAACCGGAAGCAAGCCGTAAAGTATTGGTAGTAGGTGGCGGCTGCGGTGGTCTGCAGACAGCAATCACAGCAGCAGATAGAGGGCATCAGGTAATCCTGTGCGAGAAAGCAGGCGTGTTAGGCGGTCTGATTAACTTTACAGATCATACCGATCATAAAGTAGATATCAGAAACTTCAAAGATCTGCTGATCCGTGACGTAGAGAAACGTCCGATCAAAGTAAGATTAAACTGTGAAGTAACACCGGAACTTATCAAAGAGATCGCTCCGGAAGCAGTTGTACTGGCAGTCGGATCTGATGATCTGATCCTTCCAATTGAGGGAATTGAAAATGCTGTCACAGCAATGGAGGTATATTACAACGATTTTGCTGGTCTTGGAAAAAGCACCATCGTACTCGGCGGTGGTCTGGTAGGCTGTGAGGCAGCAGCAGATTACATAGATCACGGTGTAGAGACAACCATCGTAGAGATGAAAGGTGCTTTGATGCCGGAGACAACCGGTTTGTACAGAACTGCTGTACATGACTTTATCGATAAAAACGGTGGTAAATACGAAGTAAATGCAAAAGTTATCAAAGTCGGCAAAGACTTTGTTGTAGCTGAGCAGAATGGAACAGAAATTACTATCAAAGCAGATTCTGTTGTCAATGCAATGGGACGCCGCGCACATGCGACAGAAGCACTTGAGGCGGCAATCAAAGAAGCTGGTATTCCGGTATGGAAGATCGGTGACTGTGTCCGTGCCCGTCAGATTGGTGATGCGGTAAGAGAAGGCTGGACCGCAGCAATGGAAATTATTTAAAAAGCTTGTTTTGTGGCAGAAAATTTGAGATTTTGAAAGGGACTGAGTTCATTTTGTCTTCGCGGCTAACAATCGCTCGCTAAGAAAAAATGAACTCAGTCCCTATTTACATACGTGGCAAAGGTAAAATGTTTAGCCACTTAAAGTCTACTTATAATGTCACGTTTATAATTTAAAAACGTTTCCGTCAGATAAAAATCATCCGGTCGCGGTTTCTTCTCACGAATCACGATCTCATCTTTAATCTCACCCGGTGTACCATTCAAGATGTAAATGCGGTCAGATAAAAGAATCGCTTCATCAATATCGTGCGTAATAAACAGCGTTGACAGATCAATGTGCGTCATAATATTCAGATACCACTTATGAATATTGGATTTTGTAATGGTATCCAGTGCGGAAAACGGTTCGTCCAGCAGCGCGACACCGTTGGATGACAGATATGTCCGCAGAAGCGCTGCACGCTGACGCATACCGCCGGAGAGCTGACTTGGATACTGATACTGTGTACCATCCAGACCAAAATCTGCAAACAGTGGATCTGCTTTCTGGCGTGCATCTGCTTTTTTCATGCCCTTTAAGACAAGGGGCAGCGATACATTATCAATAATTTTCTTATGAGGCAGCAGCAGATCTTTCTGAAGCATGTAGCTGATCTGTCCCGGAGTGGAAGTGATCTCTTTATCATTCAGATACACATGTCCTTCCTCCGGTGTAGTCAGGCCGGAAAGAATGTGAAACAATGTCGTCTTTCCGGAACCGCTGACACCAAGAAGGCATACCAGCTCACCCTGATTCAGTTCGATATTGATATCTTTGATGATCGTTCGCTGTCCATATATTTTTGTAATATGTTCTGCTTTTAATAATGCCATTTTTATTTCCTGTTTGAAATCTTAATTACCACCTAAGTAGTCGTTTGAAAATCCCTGTCCGGTCAGATCTTTGGAGGTAAGTCCGTTATCTGCCAGCCATTTGTAGAATGTATTCCAACGATCCTCATCGATGAATCCCCATTTCTGAGCATCTGCGATGTACTGCTCGGAAATATACTGCTGAGAAGCCTGAACCAGATCTTCAGATCCGCTTAAGGAACCCGTGTTGTCACCGGCGATCAGCATGTTTGCGGCATCTACCGGATTCTGGATGGCATATTCATAACCTTTCTGAGTTGCCTCAAGGAATTTTTTAGCAACATCCGGGCTGTTCTGTAAAAATTCATTGTTTGCGATGATAACCGGTGTGTAGTAATCAAATACCGGGTTTACATCTTTAAAGAAGAAGAAATCACAAGGTGTTTTCTCTACGTTTGCATTGATTCCGCCCCATCCGTAGAATACCCAGATGGCATCTGTCTGATGAGCAGCCAGAGCAGCCGGTTCATCTGTGATATCGTTCGGGATCAGATTTACTTTATCAAAATCACCACCGTCACCGTTGATAACAGTTTTTAAAGTAGCAAGTTCGATCGGGGACTCCCATGTAGAATAAGTTTTGCCTGTCATTCCTTTCGGAGTGTCGATACCGTCACCCTGACGGGAGAGGATACCGGAAGTGTTGTGCTGGAGAACAGCAGCAACCGCTGTGATACCAAGTGGATTATCGGAATCCAGAGATGCAGCCATAGTATCCTGCGCTTCAATGGCGAACTGAGCCTGACCGGAAGCACACATTAATGCAGCACCGTCCTCTGGTGGCTGAACGATCTGGACATCCAGACCTGCCTGCTCATAGTAACCAAGCTGCTGAGCAACGTATAAACCGGTATGGTTTGTGTTCGGTGTCCAGTCCAGGCAGAATGTGATCTTTGTCAGATCTTTATCAGAGCTGGAAGTGTTCTCTGCGGCAGCAGAAGAGCTGTCGGAGGCATTTCCTTTTGCAGCGTTGTTGTCAGCATTTCCGCATGCAGCCATGGAAAATATCATAGCAGCTGCTAAAGATGCAGCAGCAAGTTTCTTTAAAAATTTGTTTTTCATACTTCTTTTCCCTCTTTTTCTGTTCTTATCCAAGGCATGGATAAGTTTCTGATAATGTTGACAGCGAGCATCAGCAGCAAACTGATGATCACGATAAAAATAATAACAGCAAACATTTTGTCGAATGCGTATGCCTTTTTGACACGGGTCATATAAACACCAAGTCCGTTGAATCCACCGAGCCATTCTGCAACAACAGCGCCAACCACAGCGTAGGAAGCAGAAATCTTCAAACCGGAGAAAAACTGGTTCAAAGCGGATGGAAATTTTAAATGCCGGAAAATCTGAAATTTTGTCGCTCCCATGGCGCGCATCAGATTGACCGCATCCTGATCCACACTTTTATATCCGTCCAGCAGACCGACTGCGATCGGGAAAAATGTGGTGATGACAACCAATGCAATTTTTGGTGCCATGCCAAATCCCATCCAGAGCACCAGAACCGGCGCAATGGCAATGGTAGGAATCGTCTGTGTGATTACCATCAGCGGATAAAATGCCCGGTTGATGGTCAGAAAACGATCCATCAGTGTGGCACTGACAAAAGCCAGCAGGATACCGATGCAAAGACCGTAAAATGCCTCCTGCAGGGTGTATCTTGCATGCATCAGGATCAGCGGCATGTCTGAGATCAGCGCTTTTGCCACATTGACCGGTGACGGCAGCATATAAGCCGGAACCAGTCCGGATACACAGATCAGATACCATGCCAGCACGATCAGGCATAACGCGACGATTGCCGGAATCTTACTGGTGATGCTTTGTAACTTTTTTGTCAATGGTCAGTACATCTCCCTCTGGTTTAAAAGAAATTTTTACATAAGTATTCATAGCCGGGCAGCCTGCTTTTGCAGCAACGAGCTGGCAGTTTTTTACGATCTCCATCAGTTCGTCATAATCGCCTTCGATGGATGTTTCACACGGTCCTACATAATAGTTCAGACCTGTGGATTTGATGTAATCAATGACTTCGTCTACGATACGGATGACTTCGTTTTCATCTGTGACTGTCGGTAATACCTGAATAGCTACACTTGCGTTCATTATTTGTTCCTCCCTGAAAATAAAAGTGAAATTTAAGATCCATCTGTGAACCTTATTACATTAAGTAACCATAACTCCCATGCCATATCACATATTCGCAGCAGAAATGAGAGGCATTTTTGAACGCAGAATAAGCATTCCCCCACCCCATTTCAAGTGCGTAGAGCACTAAGCGGTGGGTAAGGGGGATACTTATGTCAGTGGGAGTTAAAAGCTCCCACTGACAGGTCGCAAAGCGACTGCGTTCATGAGCAAGTAGCGAAAAACGGATTGCGAATGTCCGCTTTACTTGATTATGCAATACATGTGGTGCTGCACATTTTTACAATCAAAAAAGCACCAACCGGTTGGCAGATGCTTTAAGAATGTCTGATAGTTTTCTCTACTATTATATTCTGTAACACTTCCTACGATGGCATTGTCCAACAGGTATAAGGGTCAAAGGTCTGTCCTTACTCTCAGCGATATGCTCCCCTGGTTAATTATGAAACAGAAAATCCGTTTGTATGGCACTTTACGGGTAAGATGTTAACGCAGGAGAGTGGAATTGTCAAGGAAAAACAGCAAGAGAATGATATTGTGAAAAATCTCAAGGAGATGGAATTATGATATATGAATTCGCTTTTAAAAACTTTAGCTCCTATAAATCAATGGCAGACCTTCTATGTCTATTGAGGAACTGGAAAATACAGTTAAAATATCAACAATTGAGAATTCATATTTCATATATCGTTCAGTCAGAGGATTCTTTCTTTCAATCAGAAATTTATAAAAATATGTCTGGAGGGCATCCAACGGCTGTTGCATATAGTGGAATGGCAAATGCTTATGAAAGACTTTTAAACGAGTGTATAACTGAAAATCAAGATTATTTTTTTGATACATATATATATGATTGACGAGTGGCAAGGATTTGAAAATACACAGCTTTTAGATTTTAAAATAGCAGGTTTGGTGAAGAATTTCTTTACAATGTAAGAAAATGAATGCATAATGTTGAAGGTGAAAACAAAAAATCAGATGGGAGAATCTAAATAATGAAACGAGTACAGGAAATCGTACAAAGTATGTTTAGAATGCTAAATAGTGCCATTGCTGGTATATATGGTTTAATGATGATATTTATCGTGATATGTTGTATTTTCTTTGCGCACATACGTTATTGGACATTATCTTATAGTGAAAACTTTTTGCCTGCAATTGTATTATTAATATTTGGTGGAATCACAATATGTGGCATTGTGACAATTTGCAAAAGGGCAGATAGAGAATGTAAAATAAAACCTATAATTTTCTGGATAGTTGTTCCGGTAATGATATTTTTAATGCAGATATATTTTGTGTGGAATTATTATGTGTATACAGATTGGGATGTGGCTTCAGTAGTAGGACTTGCTGATAAAATTGCACATAATGAATCAACAGATATATATATTAATTATTTTTCGAGATATCCAAATAATTTATTTTTGGTATTTGTCTTTTCGAAGATAATGGAAATTGTTCATTTTTTGGGCGGTCATGCGCATGAATATTTTATGCTTTTGTGCGTACAATGTGCGTTTAATACATGTACAGGAGTACTTCTTGCAAAAATAATAAGTAAATTGTTTCATAATCGTGTTTTAACGATGGTGGGATATAGTATATACTTTTTTTTAATAGGCTTGTCACCTTGGGTTTCGATTCCATACTCTGATTCGATAGCATTAGTATTTCCGATTTTGATAATGTACATTTATGTCAATAGAGAAAAATTTAAGTGTTTTTCGTGGTTTGCGATTCCGTTTTTATCTTATATTGGATATAAAATTAAACCACAAACAATGATAGTCGCTATTGCAATTATGTTAATAACAATTTTAAATATAAAATTAAGCTGCATTGGAAGAGGATATTTAAAAAAAGTGGCAGCTCTTATCTTGGGATTCTTATTAGCATTAGGAATTTCAATAGCCGCAGTGAGAAGCCTGAATATACAGCTTGATGATGAAAAAGCTTTTGGAATAAAACATTTTTTTATGATGGGAATGAATACCCAGACAATGGGAGTATGGGCCGGGGACGATGTTTCTTATTCAGATTCATTTCAAACGGTGGAAGAACGTGATCAAGCAGATCTGCAGAAAGCATTTGAGCGTATTGAAAATATGGGTGCAGTGGGTTTCTCAAAACAAATGATAAGAAAAACGCTAACAAATTATAATGACGGAACTTTTTTCTGGGGTGGAGAAGGGGCGTTTTACATAAATGTTATGGAAAGAAATACAAAAATCAGTGGTTTCTTGAGAGGACTTTATTATAATAGAAATTATAGTTCTGTTGGAAAATATAATACAGTTTGGATAAATTTTGTCCAAATGATTTGGTTAACTTGTCTGGGATTAGGAATTCTGGGAGTATGCTATAAAAATCAAAAAGAAAGAAGTGTACTAATGCTTTCTGTTATAGGATTAACGATATTTGAATTACTTTTTGAGGCAAGATCCAGATATTTATATGCTTATGTTCCATTATACATATTGTTGGCAATATATGGAGTAGCACTTTTACTAAATAGAGCAGAGAAAAAGAAATGAGGTGTTTGAGTTGGATACAGTGTTGTGGATAGTGATACCATGCTATAATGAAGAAGACGTTTTGCCAATTACATCAGAATTGTTTTTGAAAGAGTTAAGCCTGTTGATTGAAAAAGAAAAAATTTCGAGCAAAAGCAGAATACTATTTATAAATGATGGAAGCAGAGATAAAACATGGGAAATTATAAAAAATCTGGCGGAAAAGGATGAACATTATATTGGCATTTGCCAAAGCAGGAATCGAGGACATCAAAATGCTGTATTGGCAGGTTTAATGGAAGCAAAAAAATATGCGGATATTACAATTTCTATTGATTGCGATGGACAGGACGATATTACAGCTATGGAAGCTATGATAAATGAATATCATAATGGATGTGAAATTGTATATGGTGTCAGAAGTAAACGAGATACAGATACTTTTTTTAAAAGAGTAACAGCAGAAGGCTTTTACAAGTTGCTGAATACTATGGGAGCAGAGGTTGTTTATAATCATGCAGATTATCGATTGGTTTCCCGAAAAGTGTTGGAAGCATTTTCAGAGTTTAAAGAAGTGAATCTGTTTTTGAGAGGCATGTTTCCGCTTGTGGGATTTAAAAGTACATCTGTTTATTACGAGCGGCAGGAACGTATGGCTGGTAAATCTCATTATCCACTCAGAAAAATGCTTGCTTTGGCATTTGATGGTATAACAAGTCTGTCGGTTAAGCCTATCCAGATGATTACTAATTTCGGAATATTGGTGTCAATTATAGGATTTATAGGAGTTATATGGGCTGTTATTAGCTGGGCACTTGGAAATACGGTTTCGGGCTGGGCAAGTATGATATGTGTGATATGTTTTATTGGTGGTGTTCAATTGTTATGTACAGGTGTGATTGGTCAGTACATTGGGAAAGTTTATATGGAAACAAAACATCGTCCACGTTATATCATAAGTGATCGAACGTATGAAAAGCAAAATATGGACGACAAATAGTATAATATTGATATGGCAATAAAAGTAGGACGGGAAGATAAAAGACAAGTCTTCACGTCCATATTTGAGACTGTAATTAATTCTGTGTAAACTCTAAAAGAGCTATATACCCTCTTGGATTGATGTTAAAATAAATATCAATTCAGGAGGATTTTTTTATGGCACGAAGAAGAAAAATGGATCCAGAACGCAAAGCGTTCATCAACAGCTTGTTGGAACACTATCAACCAAAGGATGCTCAGGATATCCAGGACATGCTGAAAGACCTGTTAGGCGAAACGCTGCAAGGTATGTTAGAAGCTGAAATGGATGATCACCTTGGATATTCCAAGTATGACTACAAGAACAAAGAGACAGACGATAGCCGTAATGGTTATAGTCCTAAAACTGTCACCTCTTCAATGGGAACGATTGATCTGGATATACCACGAGATCGAAAGGGAGATTTTGAACCGCAGATTGTGAAAAAGAATCAGACAGATATCTCAAACATTGAAGATCAGGTACTTTCTATGTATGCAAAAGGAATGACGACAAGAGATATCTCCGCTCATCTCAAAGATGTTTATGGTGTGGATGCATCCGCAGAAATGATATCACATATGACAGATCGAATCCTTCCTATCGCAAAAGAATGGCAAAACCGGCCGCTGGAAAGAAAATATGCCATTGTTTTTATGGATGCGGTACATTTCCATGTTCGGGAGGACAATCGAACGGTAAAAAAGGCAGTTTACGTTGCTATAGGTGTTAAACTGAACGGAAAACGTGAGGTCCTCGGCATGTGGGTAGGAGGAAATGAAAGTGCAAAATACTGGTTGTCCGTCCTCAACGAGATAAAAAACCGAGGTGTAGAGGATATCATGATCGTATCTGTGGATGGATTGACCGGATTCGGGGATGCGATTCATGCAGTATTCCCACAGGCGGAGATCCAAAGGTGTATTGTGCATCAGATTCGTTATTCTACAAAATTTATCTCTTACAAAGATTTAAAACCATTTATGGCGGATTTAAAGCTGGTTTACAAAGCTGATACAGAAGATCTTGCACTCACAGCCTTGGAAGATCTGGAAGAAAAATGGGGCAAAAAATACCCTGCTTCCATTGGATCCTGGAGAAATAACTGGACACAATTATCCACATATTTTAAATATCCATCTGAGATACGTAAATTAATATACACTACAAATTCCATCGAAAATTTTAACCGCCAGCTACGCAAGGTTACGAAATCCAAGACTATTTTTCCGACCGATGATGCACTTTTCAAGATGCTCTATCTGGCAATGATGGATGCTACAAAAAAATGGACCGGAAAGGCTTGGGACTGGGGTCTGACACTGGATCAGTTATGCATCTATTTTGGGGATCGGATCCAGCCAGAGGATATCGATTAAGCACAGATTCAATCGCATATCAAGGGTAAATAAACGCCCGATTTTCTCGGGCGCCCTTGACATGCAATAGAATCCATGCTACTAAATAAACAACAGGCTGAACAGCAAAGTATGCCATTCAGCCCATTACATTATATTTTTGTATTCTATAAACCTATGATTTTATCATCAATCTGAGAGGTTTACACAGAATAATTTACACTACCTCAATTTTTTTTATTTCTTCCTGATAATAAGACTTAATCTGCATTCTGGAACTGTCGTTTACTTCCCAAAGAACATTGCCCTTTGAAACCTGATAATATCTGTCGTTTACCTGACATAATCCTGTATAGTCGTAATTTACTTTCCCATTCTGAACCAGCCAACGGCTGTTTTTCCCATCTGCAACAGTAGTTGCACTATAGTCTAGCTTCCTATTTCGGCAGTACCATGTTCCATACTGATTGTCGCCGAAGCCGGTATAGTTGGAAGAAATATGTCCGTTTTTGGTATAAAACCAGCTGTTGCCAATTTTTTCAACATTATTCTTTGATTTTGCACTTGCGGATAATGGATTTAGACATAACATGCAGAATACCATTATCAACAGTAATAGAGTAACTTTTTTTAAAAACTTTATTTCTAACCTCCATCATTTATAAAATGTATTCTCGGAATCTTCCTAGATGAAGAAGTCTATGAAGAATTCTGAGAGTACATAATAAATACACAGTGTATTATAACTATTCCACACCATGCAATAGTTTACTACAATTAATAAAATAATTCAAATTATGAAATTATGAAGGAAATTTAATAAATTTATGAAGAAACGAATGGAAGGGGATTACAAATTGACAGTTCCTGTTTGCATATGCTATATTTCATTGCTGTATGTATGGTATTCTGTTCAGAATGGGTGAGGAAAGGATTATTTCTTGTAAAAATAACGAAAAAGTGATAAAGTGAAACATATTAAATACTTACAGAATGTACGAAAATTGTCTGTTGGTATTATAATGGAGGAAATTTATGAATTCAAAAAAAGATTATAAGAAAGTTCAGGACAGCAGAATTGTAAGCGTGACAGAATTACTTTTGGAACTTTTTAAACGAATTAAGCTAATAATGTTGGCTGCAGTTGTCTTTGCTGTTGCTTTGGGCGGATATAAGTACATAAAGGATAAAAAATCCGCAGATATTAGTCCAGCAGAGGTGTCAATAGAAGAGGCGGGAAAAAGCCTCACAGAGGAAGAACTGGAACAGGTAAGATTAACAGAATATACACAGACATCTCTGGAAAAGAAGCAGGAGTATGCAGAGAAATCTGTATTGATGCAGCTGGATCCGTATAATGTCAGTACAGCGTCCATTCAGTTTCTCATTGGAACAGATACTAATGAACAGCTGGCGGATCTTAAATATGCATATTATATGTATGTAAATGATGGACAGTTACTGGAAGATTTAGAAGACAGCGGAGTAAAAGAAGAAACACAGTATCTGAATGAAATCATCAGTTATGAAGATGCTTCGGCAAATAATGGAAGCAATACGACTGGCAATATGGTAACGACGAATACAGGTAGTATTTTTGGAGTGAAGGTAAAGTATGCAGACAGGGAATCCTGTGAAAAACTTGCGGATAATATTATTTCCTGTATCTCAGATTATGCAAAAACACTGAGTGGAAAAATGTATACTCATACAGTAACAATGGTTAACTGCTCTTATTCCAATATGGTTGATTCTTCTGTTGCACAGAAACAGTCAGATTGTATGACAGCGATCACTACGTTGAAAGATCAGACAAAACAGTTGACAGAGCAGTTAAACGCGACACAGAAGCTTATGCTGGAAAAAGAGAATCAGGAATCATCTTCTGATGAAGATAAAGCAGCAGTTGTTACAAAAGTTTCTATTAGTAAAAAGTATATTGGACTTGGCGGAGCGATAGGAATTGTTCTTGCCGTTCTCTATATAATTATTGCATATTTGCTGCGTGGAACAATCAACTCAAGTAACGACATTAAATATTTATATAATAGCAGAGTGCTAGCTGAAATCCCGGTATCCGGAAAAAATGTTCTTTACAGAAAAGTAAGAAAGAAACTTTTAAAAGACAGTGCGTCAAATGACAAAGAATCAGCATTAAAGTTACTGGTGTCAAATGTAAAATACGAATGTGAGAAAAATGATATCCACGAAATGATTATGGCATACGCATGCGAAGATAAATATATGCAGACATGGGTTGGAGAAGCGGAACAGCAGTTACAGGAGGCAGGAATTAAACTTTGTAAAGTAGCAGGTGGATTGGAACAGGCGCAGGCAGTGGAAGAAATGAGCCGTTTAAAAAATATTGTTCTTGTAGAAAAGCTTTCCGGTGCCCGTTATGAAACCATAACCCGTGAAATGGAAATCTGCATGGAACATAATATGGAGCTTATAGGTATTGTTACATTGAATTAGAGGAGATTACAATGACTGAAAGGAGAGGGGTCTACTCAATGAAAAAAGATAATATAAAAGTATGCTTGGTTGGATCTTCAGGAGGTCACCTGACGCATTTATATATGTTAAAGCCATTTTGGAGTACCAGGGAACGTTTTTGGGTTACTTTTGATAAAGAAGATGCACGAAGTTTATTGAAAGATGAAAAAATGTATCCATGCTATTTCCCGACAAACAGAAGTTTGAAAGCATTGATCAAAAATACAAAAATTGCATGGAAGGTACTGAGAAAGGAACGACCGGATTTGATCATTTCATCAGGAGCAGCAGTATCTGTTCCGTTCTTTTATCTGGGAAAACTGTTCGGTGCAAAGTTGATCTATGTGGAAGTGTTTGACAGAATCGATAAACCGACAATGTCAGGTAAAATGGTATATCCGATTGCAGATAAATTTATTGTGCAATGGGAAGAACAGAAACAGGTATATAAGAAAGCAATCAATTTAGGAAGCATTTTTTAAAGGAAAAAACAATGATATTTGTTACAGTAGGAACTCACGAACAGCCTTTTGACCGTCTGGTAAAGGCAATTGATGAGTTAAAAAGGGATCAGCTGATCACTGATGATATATTTATTCAGACGGGGTATAGCACATATTCTCCAAAATATTGTGAATGGAGTAAGTTTGTACCGTATGCGGATATGGAGAAAAAGATGGCAGAAGCCAGAATCGTTATTACACATGGTGGTCCGGCAAGCTTTATTATGCCTTTGCAGATGGGAAAGACACCTGTGGTAGTGCCAAGACAGGCAGAATATGGAGAACATGTAAACAATCATCAGGTGGAATTTGTTGAAAATGTTTCAAAGCGTATGGGAACAATTATTCCGGTGTATGATATCGCCGATCTGCGGAATGCCGTATGCAACTATGATACGATTATTTCGACAATGACACAGGGCGCAAAAAGTCATAATGAAGAATTTAACCGGGAATTTGAAAAAATTGTAGATAATCTATTTCAATAGGATGTAAAGCAACGATGAAAACAAAAAAGAAAAAGGTATTGATAATCAGTACAGTTGGTTTAAAATATGAAGGAATTACCAGTGTGATTTTGGCAAATCTGGAAGCTATGAAGCGGGATGATCTTGAAATTTATCTGGCTGGAACGATAGAAGTACATCCGGAAATTGCGGAGAAGATTACTGGACTTGGATGTGAGATCATTGATCTCCCAAACAGAAGAACAGATACCACAGCATATTTTAAAGCGCTGATCAGAGTGATTCGAAGAAAGAAAATTGATGTAGTTCATGCACATGGTAACAGTGCTACTATGACAATTGAAATGGCGGCTGCTTTTTTTGGAGGATGCAGACGTCGAATCGCGCATTCACATAATACCTGTTGCGAACAGGTAAGAGCGGATAAGATGTTACGCCCTTTCTTTTATTTGTTATGTAATAAACATCTGGCATGTGGTGAAGCGGCAGGAGAATGGCTTTTTGGAAACCGTCCGTTTACGATCATTGCAAATGGCCGAAATATTGAAAAATATAAATTTGATTCGGAGATACGAAGGTCGATAAGGGAAAAGTATCATTGGGAAAATAAGACGGTGATCGGACATGTCGGCGGTTTTTTGCCGCAGAAAAATCATGCATTTTTAATAGATATATTTCAGGCTGTTCATAAGAAACAGCCTGATACAGAGCTGGTTTTGTTTGGTGATGGACCATTGCGTGGAGAGATAGAACAGAAGGTTGAAAAGCTGGGATTAAAAGACTGCGTGAAATTTATGGGACTGTCAGATCAGGTGAACTGTTTCCTGCAGGCAATGGATGGTATGCTTCTTCCGTCTGTGTTTGAGGGACTTCCGCTTGTTGCTGTTGAGTGGCAGATCGCAGCACTTCCGTGTGTATTGTCGAATGAAGTTACAACAGACTGTGCTTTTTCTGATTTGGTGGAATTTTGCTCATTAGAAGAAAACCCGGATGTGTGGGCTGATATTTTGTTGAAGAAAATTGAAAATACAGACAGAAATGAAGAAGCTTTGAATGTGATAGCTGAGACAAAAAGAGCTGGGTTTGATATACGGGATAATGCAGAGTTGCTGCATGACATATACTGCGGAAAATAAGCAGTAAATGTTTGCAGTAAGGAAGGAAGAACAATATGAAAAAGGTAATCATAGGATGCAAGAGTGTATTTACCTATATGAAATATAAAATATTATACGGAAGTCGTATACAAATGGCAAAAATCAATTCACTGAAAGGCAGGATTGAGATAGATCTGTTTTCAGATGCAAAATGCAGGATTGGTAATTTTTTGATGACGGCAGGACCTTTTTATATAAAGTGTACGGATAAGGCGGAGATTACAATAGGTGATAACTGCTTTTTTAATCATAATTGCAGTCTGACGGCAGCAGAGAATATTGTGATAGGCAATCAGTGCATGTTTGCAAATAATTTTGTGGTGGTGGATCATGACCATGACAGAAAAGATGGAAAAATATTAAAAGAATTGGTGAGTGCACCTGTTAAAATCGGAAATAATGTATGGTGTGGTGCAAATGTAACTGTATTAAAAGGGGTTACGATCGGGGATGGTGCGGTCATAGCTGCCGGCTCTGTTGTAAACAGAGATGTAGCTGCTTATTCCGTTGTTGCAGGAGTTCCGGCACGAAAAATTAGTAAGTAAGGATTGATAATTGTATGACTGCAAAGGTACGTGAGATTAATATACATAATATAATCGGTTATTTTATCCTGATCCCATTTTTAAATCCAAGAGGATTTTATGATGCCGTTCCGTTTTATAAGCCATTCATGACGGCGTGGGTTTATCTGGCATTACTCCTGATTATATTTGAGATGTGTTTACAATATAGAGGAAATTTAATTCATATGGAAAAAAGGGCGGAGATTGCCATTTTTTCCTATTTTGCAGCTGTGATTTTGATTACATTGACAGCGCAGGGAGGATTACATGAGGGGTTACAGAATATGATAGCAACTCCTTTTTTGTGTGTATATGCCATTTTATGTCTGCGCAACGATCCAAAGCATTTTATAAAAATGATATCCAATATCCTGATTGTGTTGTTTTTGTTGAACCTGACAATATTCAACCCATATATTATGCAGTATAAGATTGCGGAATATCATATTATTTTTTTGGGACATGTTCAGGTGGCAGCGCAGTTTGGGGTATTGGGAATTTTGTGTGGAGCATTGGAATTCAGGAGTAGAAAGAAAACGGCATTGTTGCTGGAACTTCTTTCTATCTTAACAATGTTGACCAGTAATGCTGCCAGTGCTATTTTAACTGTAGTCCTGCTTGTTGTGTTTATCGTTTTAGTAATCTTTAAAGTATATGGTATCTTTTGTAAAGGAATTCCAATTTATATCGTGCTATATACAATATTTAGTGCAATTCTGGTTATGGTGAATGTTCGCTTGCCAGGTTTTGTGATTTCAATGTTGAATTCGAGACAGAGTATTTGGGCAGTAGCACTTCAACATATAAAAGAAGCTCCAGTGATTGGCTATGGCGTTCAGGGAGTGACTTTGGAGTTATACTGGGGCGGAAAATTTAACTATGCACATAGTCAATTTGCACAAAATCTGCTGGATGGCGGAATTGTATTGTCGATTCTGTTTTTTGTTATGTTTGTTGCAGTGGCATTTTGTGTCAGAAAGACAGAGAATAAGATTTTAAGAAGCATAGGAACTTTAACAATGATCGCATTTATGTGTGTTGCATTGTTTGACAGTGTTTCTTTTTACCCGTATTTTATGCTTACATTAATGATATTACTGTATTTGCCGGACATTTCAAAAATACAGAGCAGAACATGATTTTGTATACAGGTTGTGAATGAGGAGAATGAACATATGGCTTATAAAGTTTTAAATTTGTTATCAGATGGCGGTGTTGGTGGCATCGAGAATTTATGTAAATGTATTTCTGATATACGAACAGAGGAAAATTGTTTCTGTTGTTTGTTTGAGGAAGGTGCAATTTATGAGGAAATGAAAAAAAATGGAGATGCTGTTTCTCTGGTTTCCTGTGGAAGTAAAAAAGTAACGAAAGAAAGAATTCGTGCGCTGCTTTCTCTTGCAAAAAAATATGATATCATTGTAGTTCATCATAGTGCTATTGTAATTCAGTTCTATTATTCGCTGCTCAAATTTCTGTTACCGGGTAAAAAATATGTGTTGGTGGCACATAGTTGCTTTTCACCGGAATTTTATTATGATTACAGTTCAAACTTTAAGAATAAAGTTCGAGCATGGCTGCAAAAACATGTATTGAACATTTCTGACAGGGTCGTATTTGTGTCAAAGGCCGGAGAAAAATCATATAGAGATTATTTTAAAATTCCGGATTCCAAGTGCAGAGTTGTATATAATGGGGTAGTCCCGCAGACAGAATACCGCAAACCAAAGAAGGGAGCGGTAGAGAGAAATCATATATTTAAAATCGTTTTTATTGGAAGATTAGAGAAAATAAAAGGTGTACATTTGCTGATTGAGGCAACAGATGAACTGAGAAAAAAATATCCGGTACAGCTTGAAGTTGTCGGTTATGGCGGAGAACAGGAAAATCTGCAGATGATGTCTGAAAAACTGGGCCTGGGAGAAATCGTACATTTTGCGGGCATGCAGCGTGATATAGGAAAATATTTAAAAACAGCTGATATTTTTGTATATCCTTCTATTTGCGAAGAGGTATTTGGTATTTCACTGGTTGAGGCAATGTCTTATGGAGTACCTTGTGTTGCAAATGAAGTAGGTGGAATTCCGGAAATTATTACAGAACATAAAAATGGTGTGCTGACCAGTGAAAAAACAGGAAAAGCAGTTGCAGAGGCAATTGCATCTCTGATAGAAGCTTATTACGAAGGAAAAGCAGATGAGATAGCTGAAAATTGTTATGAGACAGCCCAGTATTTTTCTATTGACCATACCGTAGAAGGTTTGGAAAAATGTTACATGGAATTAGTAAACAGAAAATAATATGGAGTTTAAGATGACAGAGACACAAAAAATACAGAAATTGATTTTATATATTGCAAATGAAGTGATTCGTATTTGTGATAAAAATGATATACCGTATAACATTACGGCAGGTACTTTGCTTGGAGCTGTTCGTCATAAAGGTTTTATCCCGTGGGATGATGACTTTGATTTTGCCATGACAAGAAATGATTATGAACGTTTCCTCAAAGCCTGCAAGAAAGATTTGAATACAGATATTTTTTTCCTGCAGACAGCAGAAACGGACAGGAATTTTGCTTATTCGATGGCGAAGCTACAGTTGCTCGGAACAGAGATCATAGAGGATTTTTCCATTGGTGTAGACATTCATCATGGAATTTTTGTAGATATTTTTCCTTATGACAAGCTTCCAGATGGGGACGTGAAAAGAAAAAAATTCTTGAAAAAAAATCATTTGTTAAAGACAATGCTCTGGATCAAATGCGGGTATGGGGTAAAAGAACATTCCGGACGGACAGGATATAAAATCCTTCATTTCCTGGGAAGATTTGTAACGATTGAAAAATTAAAGAAAAAAATATATGCTCACATTACAAAATATAATAATACGAACTTCAATGATTGTTTTACCAGTGACTATCCGGATGAAAAAATGGAAGAAAAGTGGCTGGTGAACAGAACTGAATATCCGTTTGAAGGCTATAATTTTAAAGGATTCAGGGATTATGATGAATACCTGAGTTCTCTTTATGGCGATTATATGACACTGCCGCCGGAAAATGAGCGTGAAACACATACAAATGCAAAAGTTGATTACGGTCAATATGATAAATGGTTTGAGGAGTAATATGTCAAAAATTAGAGAAACCCTGAGCAGATGGGAAGGAAAATATTATAAGCAAAAAATTCAAAAGACAGCAAAATGCTGTGGTGCAAATCTGTATTGTGGCGGAAAATCTTTTGTTACGTCAAATACAGAGCTTGGAATGAATGTAAATTTTAATGGAATGTCTATATTTGGAAATGGTAAAATTATGATTGGAAATAATTTTCATTCCGGTCCGGGCTGCCAGATCATTTCATCTTTCCACAATTATGATACAGATGATGCGATTCCGTATGGAAATCAGTATATCCATAAAGATGTTACGATTGGTGATAATGTCTGGCTTGGAAACAATGTGATCATTCTAGGGGGAGTAGAAATCGGAGAAGGCGCAATTATCCAGGCTGGAAGTGTGGTCTGTAAGAATATTCCGGCTTATGCGATTGCAGGAGGCCATCCGGCAGTTCCGTTTAAAACACGTGATATAGAACATTATGAAAAGCTTAAAAAAGAAAAGAAGTTTCATTAATTGATTAATAAATTGATTAATAAAATAGAAATGGAAGTGTAATATGCGAATTTCAACATGGATTCAAAAATATAAAGATATGTCACAACCGGTAAAAGCTTCGTTCTGGTTTACGGTCTGTAACATTTTAAATAAAGGAATTGCGCTGATTTCCACACCTGTTTTTGTCAGAATTCTGACAACAGATGAGTACGGTGATTATTCGGTATTCCAATCCTGGTACAGTATATTGGTTATTTTTGCAACATTAAATTTGTTTTCCGGTGAATATGGAAAAGGTCTGATAGAGTTTGATGATGATAAGGATCGTTTTACATCATCTGTATTAGGTCTGACGTCAGTGATCACGTTGCTGGTGTTTGCGGTATTTGCGTGCAATCTGACGTTCTGGTCAGGAAAATTAAGCTTATCACCGATATTGATCATTGCCTTGTTTGTGGAAATATTTACAATGTCTGCCTATGAGTTCTGGTCAACAAAACAGCGTTTTGAGTATAAATACAAAAAAGTTGTGCTGAGTACACTGGGAATGAGCGTGGGAAGTATTCTACTTGGAATTATTTCCGTGCTTGCTACAGATAACTATAAGTTGGAAGCACGAGTATTTTCCGATGTATTTGTGAAAGCAGTTATTTCTCTGGTCGCGTTTTTTGTGATTGTCAGAAATGGAAAGAAGCTGTTTGATAAGAAATACTGGAAATATGCGTTATTATTTAACTTACCTTTGATCCCTCATTTTCTTTCAACTATGGTGCTCAGTCAGTCAGACCGTATTATGATTAAAGATATGGTTGGAAGCTCGGCAGCAGCGGTATATAGTATTGCCTACACAATTGGTACGATGGTTCTGTTGATTACAAATGCAATTAATAACTCATTTACACCGTATACATATCAGGCGTTAAAAGATAAAGAATATGACGGAATCAAAAAGAATGCGACCCTGCTTTGCGTGCTGGTCGCAGTGCTGGTTATCTTGTCCATGGCTTTTGCCCCGGAAATTATTTTAATTTTTGGTGGAAGAAAATATTACGAGGCAATCTGGGTTGTACCGCCGGTTGCAGTATCTATGTTTTTGATTTTCCTGTATTCTCTGTTCAGTAATATTGAATATTATTTTAAGAAGACAGGATTTATTGCCCTGGCATCCATCGTGTGTGCGGTTGCAAACTTAGGATTAAATAAAGTTTTTATCGAATTATTTGGATATTATGCGGCAGGTTATACAACATTGGTCTGTTATGGACTGTTAGCATTGATGCACTACTTTTTCTATCGAAAAGCGTTACATCAGGAAGGAGTTCGAGCATCAGAAGTATATAATTTGAAACAATTGCTGCTTATTCTGATAGCTGTTCTGTGCGTGATGTTTGTGATGACCTTTACATACAGGCATATTGTTATTCGTTATGCAATTGTTGCAGTTATTCTGGCTGTAATGTTTGTAAACAGAAAAAAAATCATAGGCTGGCTGAAGAATATCAGAAATTCCTGATGAGCTGGTAATAAAGGAGAAAAACGATGAATGCCGTTAGTTATATTAAAAAGAATGGAATAAAAAGGGTTTTTGATGTCTTTTATCATTATAAGCTTGACCTGATCCTGCAAAAAGGCTGTAATTTCTTTTTGAAACACAGACCGTTACAGAATATTATTATTATTGAAAGTCATAATGATTTTGATTCCAATGGCGGTGCTTTTTATGACTACCTGATAAAAAATCATTATAATGACAAGTACAAAATTGTATGGCTGTTAAAAAATAAGGCTCCGAAATCTTTACCAGCGAATGTTGACTGGTGCTGGTTATATAAACCGAGTCTGAAAAAAGCGTTGTATGTATGCAAGGCAAAAGTATTTACAGCTGACTGTGTGGTGACAAATAAAGTTCGTGCCGACCAGAAATCATTTTATTTTACTCATGGAGCGGTTTGCCTGAAAAGTGTAATTGGGAAATGTAATCTGTCTGATACGGTTGATTATATTCTGTCTCCATCAGAAGCATATGGACCAATTCAGGCAAAGCAGGGAGGCTTGCCATTCCCAAATGACAGATTTGTATATCTTGGATATCCAAGTTATGACCGACTGTTTACACCATCAGAACATGAACTGGCGAAGGTGACGAAAGAGTCCTATCGAAAAGTGGTGATCTGGATGCCTACATTCCGTAAAGGCGGAGGTTATAAGCGGAACGACAGTACGAAGGAGCAGCCATTGGGGATTCCAATCATTGAATCTGAGGAAGAATTAAAACAACTGAATGATGAACTTGTGAAAATGGACATGCTTTTGATCATAAAAATACATCCGATGCAGGATCCGGAGACAATAAAAGTACATGGCATGTCAAATGTCTGTGTGCTTACAGGAAGCACTGTGAAAAATCTGAATGTAGACAATTACAGACTGTTAAAAGATTCAGATGCTTTATTAAGTGATTATTCCAGTATTGCATATGATTATTTAATGCTGAACAGACCAATTGGATATGATTTTTCAGATCTTGATTCATATACGAACGGTCTTTGTGTGGATAATCCGGACGAATATATTGCAGGTCCTAAAATTTATTGTTATGATGAGTTATTGGGATTCCTGAAAGATGTTTCAGAGGAAAAAGATTCTTATAAAAAGCAGAGAGAAGAACTATGCGGAAGAATTTATAAATATACAGATGGGAACAACAGCAAGAGAATTGCTGAATTTATGAAGTTATAAAGGAGTGACAAAAATGCTTAATTTTACAGTAGGACCAGTAATGTCATGTGAAGAGGTTCGTACAATTGGAGCGGAGCAGGTACCGTATTTCAGAACACCGGAATTTTCAAAAATCATGTTTGAAAATGAGAATCTTATGAAGAAATTTGCAAAAGCAGATGAAAATGCGCGTGTTGTATTTCTGACCGGATCAGGTACAGCTGCGATGGAAGCAGCAGTCATCAACGTTTTTGATACAAAGGATAAAGTACTTATCGTAAATGGCGGAAGTTTTGGTCAGCGTTTTGTGAAAATCTGTCAGATTCATCAGATTCCATATACAGAGATCAAACTTGAAATCGGGAAAAAACTGACACAGGAAATGTTAGATCAGTATGATGGAAAAGATTATACAGGATTTCTTGTAAATATTCATGAGACATCCACCGGTGTACACTATGACCCGGTTATGATCAGTGAATTCTGCAAAAAGAACAATATGTTCCTTTTGGTGGATGCGATTAGTTCTTTCCTGGCAGATGAGTTTGATATGGAGAAACTTGGCGTAGACCTTATGCTGACAGGATCACAGAAAGCACTTGCGTGCCCTCCGGGTATTTCTGTGATCGTTTTATCTGAACATGCAGTACAGCGTGTATATGAAAAAACACCACAGTGCCTGTATTTAGATTTGAAAGAAGCGTTAAAAAACGGAGAGCGCGGGCAGACTCCATTCACGCCGGCCGTTGGTATCCTGAGACAGATTCATGCCCGTTTACTGGAAATTGAAAAAGCAGGCGGTGTAGAGGCTGAAACAGCAAAGATTGCTTCACTGGCAGCAGATTTCAGAGAAAAAATCAAAGATATGCCATTTGAAATTCCGTCTGAATCTATGTCAAATGCGGTGACACCACTTCATCCATTGAATGTTTCTGCTTATAAAATATTTGAGACACTGAAAGATGAGTATCATATCTGGGTTTGCCCAAATGGTGGTGATCTGGCAGAAAAGATTTTCAGAGTTGGTCATATAGGTGCACTTACAACAGACGATAATACATCACTGGTGGAAGCTTTGAAAGATATGCAGAACAGAGGACTGTTATAATCGTTAAGCAGGGGAGAGAAAGGTAATTAAAAGATGACAAAGGTAATAACATATGGAACATATGATCTGCTTCATTATGGGCATATACGATTGCTGGAACGTGCGAAGGCACTGGGAGATTATCTGATCGTCGGTGTGACGGCAGATGATTTTGATAAAACCAGAGGAAAGATAAATGTGCAGCAGTCTTTGATGGAACGTGTACTGGCGGTAAAAAAGACAGGACTTGCAGATGAAATTATCATCGAGGAATATGAAGGGCAGAAAATCGATGATATTTTGCGTTATAATGTTGATATTTTTACAGTTGGTTCAGACTGGAAGGGAAAATTTGATTATTTAAATGAGTACTGTAAGGTGGTATATCTGGACAGAACGCAGGGTGTTTCAAGTACAGAGTTACGTTCTCAGAAGCGGCTTGTAAAAATGGGACTTGTCGGAGATACAGGAATTTTTGAAAAATATCGGCAGGAAGCTGCATTTGCCAATGGTGTGGAAGTTGTAGCGGCTTATACGGAAGATGTTTCTTTAAAACAGAAAGATAATGATATTGTATTTACAAATGATTATGATAAATTGCTGGAAATTGTAGATGCAGTTTTTATTGTCTCACATCCATCCAAACACTATGAACAGATAAAGAAAGCGCTTCTGAGTGGAAAACATGTATTATGTGAATCTCCGATCGCATTAAAAAAATCTGAGTGTCAGGAACTTTTTGAAATTGCAGAAAAGAATGATCTGATTCTCATGGATGCAATCAAAACAGCGTATGCAACTGCTTACCATAGATTACTGCTGCTGGCTAAATCGGGAAAAATTGGAAATATTGTCTCGGTAGATGCTACCTGTACAAGTACAAAAGAAATGGAAACGCAGACCAGTACCTACGAACGTAGGAACAGCATCTGTGCATGGGGACCAACAGCGCTGCTTCCGGTATTCCAGCTGCTTGGAACTGATTATGAAAAAAAAGAAGCAAGTTCTTATTTTATGCCGGAAAATGATAACTTTGATCTGTTTACAAAAATTAATTTTAACTATAAGAATGCAGTGGCTTCTGTAAAAGTTGGCAAAGGTGTAAAAGCTGAGGGAAATCTGATCATTGCTGGTACAAAGGGATATATTTATGTCCCGGCACCGTGGTGGAAGACTGATTATTTTGAAATCCGTTATGAAAATCAGGAAGAAAACAAACGTTATTTTTATCAGTTGGATGGAGAAGGAATCAGATATCAGATTGTTGCTTTTATCAGATCAATTGAAAGTAAGCAGTCAAATTCCTATATTTCACAGGAACTGTCAGAAAAGATCTGTTCTGTCATTGAAGAATGGAATGAAAAAAAGGATCTGCACACAATTACTGTATAAAAACAGAAAATAAATAAAGAGGATTGAGTACAATGGGAGAGATAAAAGAATTATCACCGGAAGAGTTCAGACAGATGCAGCTGCTTCAGCTTGATATGTTAGTTGAGTTAGACCGTGTCTGCCGCGAGAATAATATTAATTATACGATTTTTGGTGGAACACTTCTGGGAGCTGTCCGACATAAAGGATATATTCCGTGGGATGACGACGCAGATGTTGCCATGTTGCGTGAAGATTATGATAAATTCAAAAAAATAACAGACCAGTTAAATTCAGAAATCTGTTATTTTCAGGATCATGATACGGATCCGGAATATCGCTGGGGTTATGGAAAGTTAAGAAGAACAGGCACAACTTATGTGCGCGTAGGCCAGGAGCATTTAAAATGTAAAACAGGTGTTTTTATTGATGTTTTCCCTATGGACGACATTCCACATTCAACCATCGGCCAGATGCTGAATGATTTTTACTGTTTCTGTCTGCGAAAAATTCTGTGGTCTGAAGTAGGAAAATACAGTACTTCCGAGGACGGAATTCACAGATTATATTATAAGATCGTATCTCATATATCACCGTCTTGGGTGTTTAAACGTGTGGAAAAAATTGCTGAAAAAAGCAGAAACAGCAGTACAAACCGAGTTCGTACATTGTTGTTTCCGGCGACAGGAAAGCTGTATCGGAAAAGAGAGAACAGCTTAAAGACCAGATACGGTATGCCAAAGGAATGGTTTCTGGATTTGCAGGAATATGAATTTGAAGGAAAGAAACTGATGGGTACCAGAGATTATGATACAATCTTAAAATATATTTATAATGATTATATGAAATTGCCACCAGAAGATAAAAGAGATCCACATGCACCGGTTTCAAGTTACTTTTTTGGATAAAGGAGAAGAACATTGATAAGAAAATGCTGCGTGGAAGATATAGAATATCTGAAAGGTATAATTAAAAAAGATATATTTCAAAACGTGTATCTGTATATTGATACAAGTACCTATGGATTTGAAAATCAGGATATCCAGACGTGGATTATTTCTGATTCTGAGGCGGATACGGTAATTGTATATAAATATTATAACAGTCTGCAGATTTTTGGAATATCAGATCCAAGTGATGAAAATATAAGAGAAATATGTTTTTTGATTGAAAAAAATGACAGTCAAATGTTGTCGGGATCAGTAGAATTGATACGAAAAATCTCTTGCCTGCTTTCAGAATGGAAAAAAACAGAAGGCATTATCATGAAAGCCGGGCAGGAAGCGGCAAAAGTTGATTCAGAAGTCTGCAAGGCAAGTGTGGATGAGTGTTATGAAATCGCATCACTTATTTGTGCAGATGAAGGAATCGGCGGACATTATTCTGTGGCACTATTAGAAGAACAGCTGCAAGATAGAATGAAAAACTGGCATTGCCAAAATTTTGTCTTAAAAGAAAATGGAACAATCGTTGCACATATGGGAACATATGCAGATGTGGAAGGTCTTGCAGTTTTAGGCGGACTGGTAACGGCTCCGGCAGCACGGGGACAGGGATACGGAAAGCGTGTACTGCAAAGCCTGACGGCACAGGTGATAAAGGAGCAGAAAGTTCCAGTATTATATTGTTATGAACAAAATGTAATGGACTGGTATAGACATCTTGGCTGGACACAGGTTTATAAATGTGCGAAGCTGGAACGTAAATGACAGGAGGAATACTGGTGCCAAATCTGATGGAAAAAAGTAGGATGATAAAATCCAATAGCAGGGAAAGTGTTGCCACAAAACAGAAAGAATATAACTGGGGAATCGATTTTTTACGGATTGTTTCCATGTTTATGGTTGTATGTCTTCATATGCTTGGAAGAGGTGGAATCCTGGATTATGCCCCTTTTTTATCCGGAAAATATGAAGTGGTGTGGCTGATTGAAATCGCTGCTTACTGTGCGGTAAACTGCTATGCATTAATTTCCGGATATGTGGGAATACATGGAAAATACCGGTATTCAAACTGGGTACTCCTGTGGCTGAGAGTATTATTTTATTCCATTCTGATTACAGTGTTTTTCAAATTTGCTGCACCTTCTGTAGTGGGACGGTATGAGTGGACAAGTGCGATCTTCCCGACATCGAGAGAACAATACTGGTATTTTACAGCGTATACAGGATTATTTCTCCTGATCCCGGTACTTAATTTTTTTATATCGCATGCATCAAGAAAACAATTGAAACTGGTTGTTATGTTGGGGATTGTACTGTATTCTGTATTGCCGGAATTATTCAGACGGGATATTTTTGTTACGAAAGAGGGATACAGTCCAATCTGGATGATCGTTTTGTATATTATTGGCGGTTATCTTGGAAAATACCAGGGATGGAAGAAAAAATCAAAACGACACCTTGGTTTTATTTATATCGTATGCATAGCGGTAACCTGGTTAGGAAAATTTGTGATTGAACATCATCGTTTTGGTGTGAGTGGAGATACGAATCAGACAACATTTCTGGTGAGTTACACATCACCGACCATACTATTGGCCGGAATTGCACTGGTTATACTTTTTTCAAAGCTGAATGTAACTGAAAAATGGAAGAAGTTCATAAAACTATTTGCACCGGTCTCATTCAGTGTATATCTGATACATTTCCATCCATTGGTGAAAGCGTATATATTGCAGGATCGGTTAAAGGGACTATTAAATTATAATGTGGTGCTGATGCTGCTGGCATTTCTGGCAATTATTGTATCGGTATATTTTATATGTTCTTTTATTGATATGATCAGGGAATATATATTTAAAAAATTGAAAGTGAAAGATAGACTGATAAAACTGGAACATAAATATCTTGAAAATACCTGGGATAACATAGAAAGAAAGGGTTAACAAATGGAATCAGTATCTATGAAAAAAATGTGGGACTCTATCTGGAAGCATAAAAAAATCATAATCATATTTGTGCTGCTCTGCTTTGTGGCAGGAGCCGGTCTGGGTGTAAAGAAAGCGAAATCTGCATCATCCGCATCTGAAGTACAGAAGATTGAAGATTATAAGAGTGGCCTTGATAAGTATGCGGAGGTTATGAAGAATATTGAAGCAAATATTTCAACCACGCAGGATCAGATTGATGCTTTGCAGAGTTATTGTGATTCATCTATTTATATGAAGCTTGATGCATTAAAAGTAAATGTGGCTTCTGTGCAGTACCGTATTACCGTGAATGGTACAGACAACACACAGGTTTCTTCATCTGGTGTAAGTGAAAAAGTTACAGATATTATAAACGAGTTAACTGCATATGTGAAAAATGGTGAATGGAAAGCTGCGGTAGAAGAAAAATTGACGGATGTGCCGGTAGAATATTTGCCGGAAGTGGTTGGCAGCAATTCAACCGGAAATATTTTTACTTTGACTGTTATGCATTATGATGCTGATCAGGCAGCGAAAATCAGTAAGGTAATTGATGAGCAGATTCAGAAATATGCCGCTTCTACATTAAAAGAAAACGGTGATTTTTCATTTTCTGTTATTTCAAGCAATGTATCTGCCAAGGCAATACCAGAGGTACAGTCAGCACAAAACAGTTATCTTACTTCATTGAAAAACTATAAAGACAGCCTGTCTGATCTGCAAAAAGATCAGTTATCACAGCAGATATCAGAGAAGGGTTATATAAAGGACTATAAACCAGACAGCATGGATGCACCAAGTGCAAAAAAAGTGCTGGTTCAGTATGCCGCTCTGGGAATCATTGCCGGACTGGTGATCAGTTGTGCTCTATTAGCGCTTTTATATGTGTTAAGTGATAAATTAAAAGGAAAAGAAAATATAAAGGCGGCCGGAATTACTGTTCTTGGTAATTATTCCGCAAAAGAGGGATATCGTCCGGCATTGGAACGCGAAATGATAGATTTTGATCTGATCAGAAAAGAACATTCTGTTGAACAGGTATTTTTTGGAATGTTGAGTGATGCGGAAATTGTACAGAAAGCTGTGCAGGAATATCAGGCTGCAATGGAAAAGAAATCACTTGCTGTAGAAGTCGGAAGCAATATTGAGAATGATTCTGAGATGATGAAGCGATTCGTTGAAATTGGAAACTGTATTTTATTTGTTGAAGTCGGAAAAACCACATACACACAGATCAAAGCTTATTTGGAAATTTGCAAAAAATTTAATGTTTCTGTTTTAGGATGTGTTGTAGTTGAATAATTATGAAAATATTAAGTAAAACAAAACGGAAAATGTTGTCCGGAATAAATAAACCGAGTGCAGGAGAACAATTGTACCTGTTGGCATTTTTTATTTTTCTGATTAGTGAGACGTTTTCGACAACCATGTTTCAACTTCCGGGGAGTGCATATACACTTTGCAAAGCAGTGGCATGTTTATTGCTGATTATAAAAGTGTTTCGCTTTGATGAATTTTCGAGAAGAACATTTTTTATATTTGTATTGTTAATACTGGAAGCTATTCTGGTATATGTTAATTCCGGATATATGGAAGTATTCTTTTGGGTACTTTTTGTGATGGGCGCAAAAAACGTTTCATTTAAGAAAATACTGAAGGTATATCTGATCGTTACGATCAGCATTGTGCTTTTAGCTTTTTGCGCATCCATGTTGCAGGTGATAGAAAATCTGCAGTATACCAGAGGTGATGGAAAACGGGTCAGAAATTCATTTGGTGCAATTTATACAACGGATTTTGCATCACATATTTTTATGATCACGATGTCTGCGTTTTATTTGCTGAAGGACAAACTGAAGACATGGCATTTTATTCTTGGAGCGGTTGTGGGAGTATTGGTTTACTGGTTTTGCAATACACGTCTGGATATGGGCTGTCTGTTTCTTATGCTGATCTGTTTTTATTGCATCAGCCAGAGATATGTTGCAAACGGTAGAAATATTTTCAGTACAGGAAAAGCAAAGAAGGCTTTACCTTACAGCATGCCAATTGCAGCAGGATTTATGTTTGTTGTATCCTATTTTTACAGTTCTGGAAATCCTATTTTCCTGGCATTAGACAGTTTTATGTCAACTAGATTGAAATTGGGGCATAAGGGATTGATGAAATATGGAATGACATTATTTGGACAGTCGATAAAAATGGTTGGAAATGGTGGGACTACAAAGATATCGGCTTCCCAATATTTCTTTATAGACTGTTCGTACCTGTATATTTTTCTGCGATATGGAGTGTTTTTTTTACTGATCACATTGGCGGTATACATGATGTGCTGCAAAAAGTTTCAAAATGATCCGTATTTTATAGTGGTTATCATTCTGATATCTATTAATTGTATGATTGCGCATCATATCATAGAATTAACGTACAATCCATTTGCACTGGCATTATTTGCAACGGCACCGCATCTGGAACAAAGATACTGTAGGAGTAATAATAATAAATGGTCAAGATTAAATCTGTTAAAGTAAATTTTATAATGAATATGATTCTCACGGCATCTACATTCATTTTTCCGCTGATCACATTGCCGTATATCACGCGTGTGCTTTCGGTAGAAGGTGTTGGTAAGGTAAACGTAGCTACTTCGATTGCTCAGTATTTTTCTATGGTAGCGATGCTTGGCGTGCCAACTTATGGTATTCGTGCATGTGCACAGGTAAGAGATGACAGAGAGAAGCTGACCAAAACAGTACAGGAGATTCTATTGCTGAATCTCCTTATTTCTGTTTTTGTGTATGCTGCTTATTTTGTGGCAATATGGAAAGTGCCGAAGATACACAATGATGCTGCTTTATACTGGATCATGAGTTCTACGATTATTTTTAATGTAATTGGTGTGGAATGGCTGTATAAAGGTTTGGAGCAGTATACTTATATTACAGTGCGGTCGATTATCTTTAAAGCAATCGGTCTGGTGCTGATGTTCCTGTTTGTCAGACATCAGGGAGATTACGTTATCTATGGAGCAATCAGCATTGTGGCTACGGTTGGATCTAATTTCCTGAATTTTATTAATCTGAGAAAGTATGTTAATCTGCGACCGGTAGGTCATTATGATTTAAAACACCATTTCAAAGAAGTAATGATTTTCTTTGCAATGGCAGCAGCAACGACAATTTATACGAATCTGGATAACGTTATGCTTGGTTTCCTGAAAAATGAAACGCAGGCAGGCTATTATGGAACATCCATAAAAATTAAAGGATTACTGGTAAGTTTTGTTACAGCTTTGAGTACTGTATTGCTGCCAAGGGTTTCTTATTATATTGAGCGTGGAATGAAAGAGGAATTCAAACGGGTGAGCAGAAAAGCATTACATTTTGTGGTGCTGCTTGCGCTACCGGTGACGGTATATTTTATTTTGTATTCCAGGGAGTCTATCTTTTTGCTGGCCTCCAAAACATATGAAAATTCTATTATACCAATGCAGATCATTATGCCTACAGTACTTCTGATCGGCCTGACAAATGTTTTAGGATTGCAGATCATGGTGCCGATCGGAAAAGAAAAAATGGTATTTTATTCTGTACTTGCCGGAGGAATTGCAGATTTTGTTGCAAATATGATTTTTATTCCAACAATGTCGGCAGCTGGTGCTGCGCTTGGAACACTGATCGCAGAGACTGTTGTTCTGATTGTTCAGCTCATTGTATTGCGTGACTGGATCAGGGATTTGTTTTCAGAAGTACAATGGGTAAAAGCATGTGTATCTACCGCGGTAGCAGGAGTTGCCTGTTATGGAGTAAAAGCACTGAATTTATCAAATTTTATAGCCCTAGTAATATCGGTATGTGTTTTTGGAGCAGTATATGCGGTATTACTTTTGATTATGCGGGAACCGTTATTCCTTGAGGTATTACAGGATGTATTGCATGGGAAAGTGAAACGTGGAAAGGCAGAGAAAGATGGAGAATAACATTGTCATTTCTTTTATTATACCGGCACATAATTCAGAAAAGTTTCTGAAAAGATGTGTGGAAAGTGTAGTAAAAGAGGAAAAGCAACCAAAAGATAACAACCTGGCTGAAGTCATAATTATAGAGAATGGTTCTTCCGATCATACAAAACAGATTGGAACAGCTTTGGCTGAAAAGTATGAGAATGTTTTTCTGATCTGTTCTGAAAAAGGTGTTTCGAATGCAAGAAATGCTGGAGTAAAAGCTGCACATGGAGAATGGATTTTTTTCCTGGATGCAGATGACTATCTTCCAGCAGGAACTTTGCAGAAATTATTGGATACGGTAAATAGCGGAAAAGCGGCAGATCTGTATATTTTCAGTTATGAAAAAGGAAATGCGATCGTAAATGTTGCAACTGGAGAAAATGCAGACGGTTATGAAGGAACCGGGGTACGGGAATGCCTTGCAGGAATGCTCAGGAACCCGACACGCTGCATGGCTGTCTGGGGTAAATTGTTCCGGCATAGTATTATTCAGCAATCTTCATTAGATTTTAATAAAAAATTAAGCCTGGCTGAAGACAGTGATTTCCTGATTCGGTATATAATAAAATGTGGCAGGATCATTTTTTCACAGGAATCCTGTTATCATTATTCTACGGATGCAGGTTCTGCAATGCGGACATATGACGGGAAGAAGACGGAAGGATACCTGTTATCTCTGCAGACAACACAGAATGCGATACCAGAGAATGACCAACAGTTATATCAGGCTTATCAGGTGTATATTTTAATGCATCTGAATATAATGATGGTCAGAGAAGTATTTTCCGCGGGAAACAGAGTGGCTTTTTCAGAAAAGGTGAAGGCATTGAAGAAGATTCTGCGGGAGGAAATATTTCAGAAAGCATTGCAGGCTGTACCGGTAGCTTCCTGCAGATCTGCGCGTATGATGCCAATATTGCTTTTAAAATTTCAGCAATATTATTTGTGTGGAAAAGTGTATGAACTGCGTGCAAAGCAGAATGAAAAAAAAGAAATGCGGACAGAGGATTAGGTTGATGGAAGAGAACTACTATGTGGATGTAAATATGCAAAGGAATGGTAAAACGAAAGCGCAGATTCATGCGGCATCACCAAAAAATGCAATTATTCTGGCCGCCGGATATGGTATGCGGATGGTTCCAATCAATACAGAAGTGAGCAAAGGACTTCTAGAGATTCACGGGGAACCACTAATCGAAAGGTTGATCCGGCAGCTTCATGAAGCGGAAATATACGATATATATATCGTAGTTGGATTTATGAAAGAAAGATATGAATATCTGATTGATGAATATCGGGTGGAGTTGATCGTAAATCCGGAATATACAACGAAAAATAACCTGTATTCACTGAAATGTGCAGAAAAATATATTTCAAATACGTATATTGTTCCATGTGATATCTGGTGTGAACATAATCTGTTCCGAAAACAGGAATTATACTCCTGGTACATGGTAAATAATTCTTTAAAACCAGACAGCTGTGTCTTAGTAAACCAAAATATGGAACTGAATCTGATATCAGAGACAGATGCCGGAAATGGTATGATTGGTATTTCTTATTTGACAGGAAAGGAAGCGCAGCTGGTAAAACAACGGATAAAAGAGATGTGCAGTACATCCTGTTATACGAGTGCATTCTGGGAAGAAACGCTGTATGAAAAAAGAAAAATGATCGTGCCGGCCAGAGTAGTAGATGAAGCAGATGTAGTAGAAATTAATACATTTGAACAGTTACGGGAGTTGGACAGCGGTTGTGATCAGTTAAAAACAGATGCGATTCAGATTATTGAAGAAGTGTTCCAGGTGTCGCAAAAGGATATAAAGAATATTACGGTTCTGAAAAAGGGAATGACCAACCGGTCATTTTTATTTGAATGCAAAGAGAAAAAGTATATTATGCGAATCCCCGGTGAGGGGACAGATAAACTGATCAACAGACGTGAGGAAGCAGAAGTTTATCAGAAGATAGCAGATTATCATATATGTGACCGGGTAATTTATATGAATCCGGAGAACGGATATAAAATTACAGAATATATGAACTCTGTCAGAAACTGCGATGCAGAGCAGATGGAAGATGTGAAGAAATGTATGAAAAAGTTGCGCGAGTTTCATGAATTAAAGCTGAAGGTCAATCACGAATTTGATTTGTTTGAACATATTCAATTTTATGAGCAATTGTGGGAGGGAAGCCCTTCCACTTTTAAAGATTATGCGGAGACGAAAAGGAAAGTATTTTCGCTGAAATCGTATGTGGAACAGTATTGTGGGCAGAAAGTACTGACACATATTGACGCTGTTCCGGATAATTTTCTGTTTTGGGAGAAAAATCCGGAAGAAACTGACATCAGGCTGATTGACTGGGAATATGCAGCAATGCAGGATCCGCATGTGGATATTGCGATGTTTTGCATTTATGCTATGTATAACAGAACACATATTGATCAGACAATCGATGCTTATTTTACAGAGGGGTGTGCAGAAAACATCCGTATAAAAATTTATGCATATATAGCGATATGTGGTTTATTGTGGAGCAACTGGTGCGAATATAAGCGAAATCTTGGTGTTGAATTTGGAGAATATTCGCTACGGCAATACAGATATGCAAAAGAGTATTATGCGATTGTAGAGACTGAGAGAAGAAAAGTGGAGATATAGGAACATGTATAAAGTAGAAAGAGCAATCATTATGGCTGCGGGAAAAGGAACCCGAATGAGACCGGTAACGCTGCATACACCAAAGCCATTGGTAAAAGTAAATGGAAAGAGAATGATCGACAGTGTAATTGAAGCGCTGCATAAAAATGGAATATCTGAAATTTATATTGTAGTTGGATATCTGAAAGATCAATTTGAGATATTGCCCAAAGAATATGAAAACGTGAAGCTCATTGAAAATCCATTTTATGACACCTGTAATAATATTTCATCATTATATGTGGCAAGAGATTATATAGAAAATGCCATTATATTGGATGGAGACCAGATCATTTACCATGAGAAAATTCTGGCCCCGGAATTTGATAGATCCGGATACAATGCAGTTTGGACAGATGACGAGACAGAGGAATGGCTGATGACGGTGGAAAAAGGGATTGTTACTTCATGTAGCAGAACCGGTGGAAAAGGCGGATGGCAGCTGTATTCTGTATCAAGATGGAACGAAGCAGATGGAAAGCGTCTGAAACATCACCTGGAACTGGAATTTAATGAGAAATATAACCGACAGATTTACTGGGATGATGTTGTAATGTTTTGTCATGCGGACGAGTATGAACTGGGTATTCGTCCGATGAATGCGGATGATGTAATTGAAATCGATAATCTGGAGGAACTGATAGCATTAGATGGATCATATAAAGATATGTGATGAAATGCAGGGGAGGAGAAATGAAGAAGAAAATAGACTGGATGGTCACGTTAGTGCCATTTATTATAATTGTTGGTATTGCAGTGATTTTGTTTATATGGCCGAGAGAATCCAATGATGTAATACATCAGATAAGATTTTTTCTTGGAGATACACTGGGCAGCTATTATTTGATCATTGGCTTAGGCGTTTTATTGATATCTGTTTATCTGGCGTTTTCAAAGTATGGAAATATCGTACTGGGCGAACCTGATGAAAAACCGAAATATTCATTTTTTGTATGGGGAAGTATGATGTTCACCTGTGGACTGGCAGCGGATATATTATTTTATTCCTTTGCTGAATGGATCATGTATGCAACAAATCCGCATATAGCGGACCTTGGACCAGTGCATGAATGGGCAGGGGTATTTCCTTTGTTCCACTGGAGTTTCATTCCATGGGCGTTTTATCTGGTGCTTGCGGTTGCATTTGGTTTTATGCTTCATGTAAGAAAGCGAAAGCGTCAGAGATATTCAGAGGCATGCCGCCCGGTTATCGGAAAACATGCGGATGGTCTGCTGGGACGTGTAATAGATATGTTTGCGCTGTTTGCCTTGCTGGCAGGAACAGCGACAACATTCAGCGTTGCAACTCCACTGCTGGCAGGAATTGCAATGCGGTTATTTCATATTCATGTCAGCCGAACGGTCGTGACGATTATCATTTTGCTGATTACATGTGCTGTTTATACTTATGCAGTGTTACATGGCTTTAAAGGAATCAGCTTTCTGGCAAAATTATGTATTTATCTGTTTTTTGGATTACTGGTTGTTGTGCTTGTGTTTGGCGGTCAGGGACGTTTCATTATTGAAAACGGAATTCAGTCTCTTGGAAAAATGGTACAGAACTTCATTGGATTAGCGACCTACACAGACCCTGTCAGGGCAAATCATTTTCCACAGGACTGGACCATTTATTATTGGGCATACTGGATGGTATGGTGTGTTGCTGCTCCGTTTTTTATTGGCAATATTTCAAAGGGAAGAACGATAAAACAGACAATACTTGGAGGATACGTTTTTGGTGTTGGCTCAACAATTGTAAGCTTTATCGTGCTGGGCAATTATTCTCTGGGATTGCAGGTAGCAGGAAGAGTAGATTTTATTGCTCACTTTAAGGCAAACGGAGATTTGTATGATTTGATCCTTAATATTATACAGACAATGCCTTGTGCACCTTTTATTCTGATTCTCACTTTTGTATGTATGATTGCATTCTATGCAACATCCTTTGATTCTATAGCGTATACCGCAGCATGCTATAGCTATAAAGAACTTGGAGAAAATGAACATCCGCACACATTAATTACATTATTATGGTGTGTTCTGTTGATTGTGTTACCGATCGCACTTGTTTTTTCAGAAAGTTCTATGGGAAATATTCAGTCGATCAGTATTATTTCGGCGTTTCCTATTGGAATCATCATGATTCTGATGATATGGAGCTTTTTTAAAGATGCGAAAAAGTATATCAGCAAAAGTGATACAAAATAGTTACAGTGACTTAATAAAAAATTAAAAATAAAAAGGTACAGAAAAAGATGGTTTGAGTATATAATATACTTGTATAAAAATGGTCAAATCTATCATAATGATAAAAATAGGAAATGCAGACAGATTATTTTAGGAGTAAAAGAAAATGTACAGAGTTCTTGTATTTGGAATGACAGAAAATCCCGGTGGTGTGGAAAGTGTGATCATGAACTATTACCGGTGTATTGATAAAACAAAAATACAATTTGACTTTCTTTGTAATTTTCATGAAGATGCGGCGTATGAGGACGAACTGACTGCCATGGGCGGTAACGTTTTTCATATTACAGCCCGCAGTGAAAATTATGGAAAATATAAAAAGGAATTAAAAGCATTTTTTAAAGATTCACAGGGAACATACGATGCGATCTGGGTAAATGTCTGTAGTCTGGCTAATATTGATTATTTGATTATGGCAAAAAAATATGGCATCCCACGGAGAATTATTCACAGTCATAATTCACAGAATATGGACAGTAAACTGCGTGGCATGTTGCATGAAAGAAATAAAAAACGCATTGATAAATTTGCAACCGATTTTTGGACATGCTCAGAAGATGCAGCAAAATGGTTTTATGAAGACCGATTGCTGCCGAAGGTTGTAATGATTCGAAATTCCATATCGGTGGATCGCATGGCTTTTGATGAAGAAAAGCGCAGAAACTATCGGAAAAAGCTGCATTGTGATGAACGAACATGGGTGATTGGTAATGTCGGCAGATTACATTTTCAAAAAAATCAGAAGTTTTGTCTGGATATCTTTCAGCATTTTCTGAAAAAATATCCGAATGCCTGCCTGGTTTTGATCGGTCAGGGGGAGGATGAAACAGACCTGAAAATGCTGACAGCGCGATATGGAATCAGTGAAAAAGTATATTTTGCGGGAAAACAGACAGATATCTGTGGCTGGTTAAGCGCATTTGATACTTTTTTATTCCCATCAAAGTTTGAGGGATTACCAATCGCTGCCTTAGAAGCACAGGCAAATGGTGTTCCGATGCTTGCTTCGGCAAAAGTAATCCCACAGGAAGTGAAGATTAATTCCAACTTTGTATTCCTGGATCTGGATGAAGGGGCAGAAGTATGGAGTGAGCATTTGAGTCAGATGCAGAAAACGGCAAAACGTCTGGATGTTTCGGAAGTAAAACAAAATTTTACAGAAAAAGGATATAATATCGAGACGGAAACCGTGAAATTAGAGAAACTGTTTTTAAAGGATGTAAGATGAAGAAATATCAAATTGTAGAAATTTCTGAAAATTATAATCATGCGGGAACGAAAGCAACGCAGGACATTGCAGAGGTTGCAGATGTTCTGAAGTATGAAAGAATCCTGATCCGCATGAATACGACAAAAAGAACGAAGCTTGCAAAAGTACAGCGTCAGATTGGCTATCGGAAAGACTGGGCAGAATGTCTGAAAAGAGTAGAAGAAAATTCGGTTATTCTGCTACAGCATCCGTTTCATTATCCGCAGTTGACCAGAGAGAAAACACTGACGGAATTAAAAGAAAAAAAACATGTAAAATTTATCAGTCTGATTCATGATGTAGAGGAATTGCGGGCATTTCGTTACAATGATTATTATAAAGGTGAATTTGAATTTATGCTGCGAATTGCAGATGTACTGATCGTACATAATGCAGTGATGAAACAGTTTTTTATAGAACGCGGTGTATCAGAAGAAAAAATTGTGACACTTGAGATTTTTGATTATCTGCAAAAAGGAAGTGTTATCAATATACCAAAGTTTGAAAAAGCGATTACAGTAGCTGGAAATCTTGATACAGAAAAATGCGGGTATGTCGGTCAGCTTGGCGAACTAAGTGGTGTCAGTGTGAAACTGTATGGCATGAATTATGACAAAAAGATGGATCAATGCGAAAATGTACAGTATTTTGGAAGCTTCCCATCGGATGAGATTCCGGGAAAACTGACAAGTGGATTTGGTCTGGTATGGGACGGTGCAAGTATTGATGGTTGTGTCGGACAGTCCGGACAATATCTGCGATATAATAACCCGCACAAACTTTCACTGTATCTGTCGAGTGGCTTGCCGGTTATTATCTGGAAAGAAGCTGCGGAGGCAGATTTTGTAGAGAAACAGGGAGTAGGAATTTGCGTAGATTCTTTAAAGGAATTATCTGCAAAATTTGAAATGTTGGATGAGAACGCGTATAATAAATACGCTGAATCTGTAAGAGAGCTTTCTGAAAAGCTGAGAACAGGTCAGTTTGGCAAATATGCAATATTGTCAGCAGAGGATATATTAAAATTATGAGTAAGAAAAATATAAAAGTATTAGTTGCCGCACATAAGAAATATTGGATGCCGTCGGATGAGATGTATTTACCGTTACATGTTGGTCATGCGATTGCAAAACAGGAGATTGGATTTCAGGGGGATGACAGCGGCGAAAATATATCAGCAAAAAATGCAAATTATTGTGAATTGACAGGAATATATTGGGCATGGAAGAATCTGGATGCGGATTATATTGGGTTAGTGCATTACAGACGGTACATTTCAAATAAAAATTCAAAGCTGGCAGCGATGCTGTGCCAGGATAAACAACGTGCGATTCTTACTTCAAAAAAGGCACAGGATGTCTTGGAGCATGCAGATGTAATCGTTCCGACGCGAAGAAATTATTATATTGAAACTTTATATAGTCATTATGAGCATACACATGATCACAGACATTTAGATATTACCGGGGAAATCATACAGTTGATATGCCCGGAATATTATGAGACTTACAAGAGAATGCTTCAGAGAAAAAGCGGACATATGTTTAATATGTTTATTATGAAGAAAGAGTTGTATCATGCATACTGTGAATGGCTGTTTGCAATATTGGGTCAGGTAGAGCAAAAAGTTGATACCAGTGCAATGACACCTTATGAAGCGAGGTTTATGGGACGAATCAGTGAATTGTTGCTGGATGTATGGATGGAATATAATCAGGTGAATTATAAAGAGTTGCCATGTATTCAGCTTGGAAAAGAGAACTGGCCCAAGAAGATTAAATCTTTTCTGGCAGCGAAATTTAAGAACCAAAAGTATGGACAGAGTTTCTGATTATTTGTAATGGAGAGCGGATATGCAGGCAATATTGATATTGGCACACAGAGTAAAACTTGCTAATATGGAGCTTAAAATAAAGAGTTTGAGCTTGTATATGGGATGTTTTACAGGTGTGGCAGTACTTCTGATCATTCTTTTTAAAATATTAGGTCTGGCACCATTTGGTGGTTCTACACTGGCAAGCGCAGATGTATACTATCAATACATGGATTTTTATGCCTGGTTTCATGATGTATTGCATGGAAGCAACAATATTGGTTATACGTTTGGCAAGACACTGGGTGGAACAAATATCACAGTATTCAGTTATTATCTGGCATCTCCATTAAATTTGCTGGTGTATTTTTTTGATAAAACGCAATTACATACGTTTTTTGATTTGATGATCCTGATCAAACTTGCACTGGCATCTATGACTTGAGGAATCTGGCTAAACAGAAGATTTGAAAATCAGTTGGGACGTGTATGGATCTGGTTCCTTTCTATGGGATATGGATTGTGTCAGTATGGTTTGGCACAGAGCAGTAATGTAATGTGGCTGGACGGTGTGATCTTACTTCCATTGATCTTACTAGGTATTTATCGTCTGATCTGGAAAAAGAATCTGTGGCATCTGAGTCTTTGTGTTGGAATATCGATTTCCTTAAATTGGTACACAGGCGGAATTAACTGCATTTTCACTGGAATCTGGGTATTTCTGGAAATGTTTTTGTTTGTGGAGGCAAAAAAGCAGGTAAACAGATGCTGTGTATTATGCTGAGTGTGGCAGTTATTGGAGAACTTGTAGCAGATAGTACCATTCTTCTGAAACAATACAAATTAGATAATGTAGAAGAATTCAAATCTTATGAAAAAAAATCAACAAGCGCAGATTGATGAGATTTTGACAATATACAGTAATAGTTGAATATTCTATTGACATTTTCTGGAAAAAGAGTAAAAATCTTAAGAGTGATTGAGTAAAAGACCGATATGCAGAGAAATCTGTGAGAGCCTTTTGCAGAAAGGTGGTTTTATGAAATTAAAAAAAGTAATAGTGGGATTGGCAGCAGTATCCCTGATGGCTGGCATGTGTGCAGTACCGGCACTGGCAGCAGAAATATCAAATGATAACAGTGGGGCAGAGATTGCAGTATTATCAGATGAGAATACAAATCAGGAAAGTGAACTGCCAACATTGGAAATTCGTCATAATGGTCATATTGATGAAGTTACAAATTATACGGTTGGCGATAGTGAAAAAGGAGATGACTGGGAGACAGTAACTTATAAATGTGATGTTGAACAGGCACAGAACACGGTAAATGTACATAAAACACATGAGGCAGATATGTGGAATAAGGATTATACAGTAGATATTTCTGCAAAGCCTGGTGTGAAAGGAACAAAAAGTATCCATTGTACAGATAATGATTGCTATGAAGTGACGGATGTAACTGATACAGAATGGGTACCTGTTTCTGGAATTGTATTTAATACAGATAAAAAATACGTGACAGATGATACACCATTTGAATTAGATGCTACTATTTATCCGGAAGATGCATCTGATCAGGATCTGATCTGGGAATCTTCTGATCCTTCTGTTATTTCAGTTGATGAGAATGGTACGGTTACACCGATTAAAAATGGTACAGCAACGATTACTGCTTATGATTCTGAAATGAAAGTATCAGCTTCCTGTGAAGTTACAGCCGATATGTTGAATGGTATTTGCAAAAATACGGCAGATGGAAATTGGTATTACTACCGAAATGGTATCATAGATCGTACTTATACCAATGTTGGAAAAAATGCAAATGGTTGGTGGTATGTAAAAAATGGTCAGGTAGATTTTTCCTATACAGGTGTAAAAAGCAATGAAAATGGCTCCTGGAGAATTTTCAGAGGAAAAGTTGATTTTAACTGTAATGACATTGTAAAGAGTGAAGACGGCTGGTGGTATGTTCGCGGAGGAAAAGTAGATTTCGGACACAGCGGTGTGGATAAAAATGTCAATGGCTGGTGGCGGATCGTCAACGGAAAAGTAGATTTTAGCTGCAACAGCGTGGAGAAAAATCATCTTGGCTGGTGGTATATCCGCGGAGGAAAAGTAGATTTCGGTTATACAGGAGTAGCGAAAAACCGTCTTGGCTGGTGGCGCATTGTAAATGGAAAAGTTGATTTCAATTGTAACAGTGTAGAAAAAAATTATCTTGGCTGGTGGTATATCCGCGGAGGAAAAGTAGATTTTGGCTATACAGGAGTAGCAAAAAATGCTAACGGCTGGTGGAAAATCGATAATGGTAAAGTGAATTTTGGATTCAATGGTATTGGTGTAAATAATAATGGAGCCTGGTATATCCGTGGAGGAAAAGTTGACTTTGGTTATAATGGAAATATAAAATGGAACGGTACAGATTGTTATGTCGCAAATGGAAAAGTGACCATGAGTGGTGTAAGTGTACAGATTTCATCCCGAGCAGCTTATGCATCCAGTGATACAAACTGGTTGATCGTAACGGATACATCTGCTTGTAAAGTTGCTATTTTTGCAGGCTCAAAGGGAAACTGGTCTACCGTGAAATATATTTCGTGCAGTCCGGGCAAACCTTCCACTCCGACCGTCAAAGGAGAATTTAAAGTAACTGGTCGTGGTTTATCTTTTGGTAAACCAAGCTATGATTGCTGGTATTATACACAGTTTTATGGAGATTATCTGTTCCATTCTGTAATTTACAATAAAGGAAGTAAGACAAGTATTCAGGATGGACGTCTTGGTATGCAGTTATCTCATGGATGTGTAAGACTTGCTTTAAGTGAAGCAAAATGGATCCATGACAATATTCCAAACGGAACAAAAGTAATTGTATTCTAAAAAATGTAAGAAGAAAATGTGGATTTTAGATATAGAAAATCTAAAATCCATATTTTTTGTGCTCTTGAATATTAAAAAAATATGAGTTATAATAAAAATTTAGTTTAAACTTAATACAGTAGATGAATAGGAAAGGCAAGAAGTGAAGAAATGAAAAATTGGAAAAGACGAATTTCTGCATTACTCTGCGGTCTTATGATTTTGACAATGACAACAGGTACTGTGTATGCAGCAGATTTAGCTGATACATCAGATATTACAGATGCGACAAAGACAGGAATGGAAGACCCGAGTGATGTGGATGAAAAGGATGTGTCTGAACAAGCAGCAGTAGAACAGGACAATGTGATATCTGAACAATTATTGGGCAAGAATATTAGAGTGCAGGAGCAACCGGTAATGTTGTCATATGATGACAGATATTCTATTTATAAGGATAAAGATCATGAAGAATATAATGACTATAAAATTGATCATGTAACAAATTTAGAGAGCAAATCACATCCAGTGAAAACGGGAGAAGTACAGGAGCAGGAATCAGATGAAGTACTTACGCAGACAGATGACAGTAATGTGAGGGCAAGTGGCGTTGGTACAGCACTTCTGGTTTTGGTTCCAAAGGAAGAAAATAGTGAGGCAGCATACGATAAAATTTATGTTCATGTGACTGTGGAAGCAGCACCACTGACGATCATGTATTTGATGGGACAGAGCAACATGGAAGGAATGTGTTCCGCTAATACCGGATATCAGCTGAATAAGTCTGTAGCCTGTGAAATTGGAACCGTGTATTCAACCTATGCACCAACTGTATGGAGCTGGTCAAAGAATATTTCAGGTATTAATTTTTCAGAGACTTGTAATTCTGAAAATGCAGCAGATTTTATAGCTGGCTCAATGAACAGTGCCAGTTCTTTGTCAGGAAAAACACTGGAATATCCATTAAATACGTTGACTTCAGAAGGGGAAGGTAAGACTGGCCCAGATAGTGCATTGGCTTATGAATGGAACAGACTGACAGGCGAAAAAGTATGGACAGTAAATGTAGCCTGGAGTGATACTGCAATTGCAAGCTGGATTCCGAGACAGAGTGTATATGAGAGAGCAATAACACTCAGCAAACTGGCGCAGAAAGTATATGAAGCAGAAATCGCATCCGGACATTACACAGAAGGACATCGACTGATGTATTGGCTTCAGGGCGAAACTGCGGACAGATATCGAAGTGCTTTCGATTATTATGACGATTTTTATACTATGTACAGTGACATTACAAAGCAGTTAACCATTGAAAAGTGTGGGATTATTATGCTTCGCTCTTCTGTCGGATCGAAAGAGACCGAGGATGAGTTGGCTATGACCGGACCGCGAGCAGCGCAGTATGGAATTGGTGGAAGTACATCGTCAAAATTAAATAACGTATATGTAGTGACAAATGATAACGAAGCATGGGTAAGTGACGCCGGTGTACGTCAGTATTTTTCAAAATATAATGGTAAATTTGATTATCCGATTCGCGATGGATTCAGTAAAGTCCCGACAAGGATCACCGATGTTCATTATGATATTCACTATTCTCAGATTGGGCATAATGAAAATGGAATTATGGCTGCAGATGGTATGTATCAGATGATGCAAAAGCATGGCCAGGGAGATGTAACAGTTGACTGGAGAGATGTAAATGGAAAAAGTGTAACACAGGTTTATGTGAGACAAAATCATACAGCAACTCTGGTAGGAGTGACAACTCCGGTATATGGTGCAAAAAATATAACCTATCGTACAACTGGAAATATTTCCTATGATCCGGAAACCGGTACATTGAAAGGACTGCAGAAAGGCACCGGTGCAACTGTCAGTGCGATTGCAGGGGGTAAGACGATTACTCTTTCTGTAACTGTTTTGGATGAATGGGACTATTCAGCAGAATTAGGAACTTCTTATACGGGATTGTATAAAGATAATGATCAGTGGATTTATGTGAGAAATGGAAAAGCAGATTTTTCCTATACCGGTTTTGTACAGAATGAGGGAAGCTGGTGGTATATTGAAAAAGGCAGAGTTTCTTTCCAGAAAAAGGATGTTATCAAAGGCACTGTAAATGGAAAAGAAGGCTGGTGGTTTGTAAAAGACAGTCAGGTTCAGTTTGTAGATTCTGTTGAGAAAAACAGCAACGGCTGGTGGCGGATTGCCAATGGAAAAGTAGACTTCAACTGCAACAGTGTAGAAAAGAATGAACTTGGCTGGTGGTATATTCGAGGAGGAAAAGTAGACTTTACATATACTGGAGTAGCGAAAAACAGCAATGGTTGGTGGCGAATCGTCAATGGAAAAGTAGACTTTAGCTGCAACAGTGTAGAGAAAAATGAACTTGGCTGGTGGTATATTCAGAATGGAAAAGTAAATTTTGGATATTATGGAATTGCAAAAAACAGTAATGGTTGGTGGTATATCCGAGGAGGAAAAGTAGATTTCGGATATAACGGAAATGTATGGTATCATGGTCATAATTACTGGGTTTCAAACGGTTGGATAAGAATGTAATAGTGAAAGAATGTGGATTATCCAGAGCCAAATATGCTGATTTTAAAGTAATATGCAAAGTGAAAAATGCTCCAGCTACAGAAATGATAGTTGGAGTATTTTTTATGGAAAGGTTAAGTATGAGTACAGGTGAGCTGATTAGCACTGAACGGTTGCAATATAATAACATTGACTTGATAAAATTCATTATGGCTTTTGCTGTAGTTGCAATACATACGAATCCGTTGGTTGATTGTAAAAATGATATAGTTCAAATTGTATATAATAATATTGTTAACATGGCAGTACCATTTTTCTTTTTGACAACCGGTTTTTTACTTTCAGAGAGAATGTCATTTTCGAACAAAGCATCAGATATATCTATATTAGGACATTATATAGGAAAAATACTGAAAATGTATTTTATTTGGATGGTATTATATACCCCGTTAACAATTTATCATGTTTTTGATAAGAACATTTCTCTTAAAAAAGCTATGTCAACATATTTACAAGGGATATTTTTTACTGGAGAACAATATAATGCTTGGCCGTTATGGTATTTGCTATCAACAGTATATACATTGTGCATAGTAATATTATTGTTAAAATTGAATGCTTCAAAAAATAGTTTCTTGATAGTGAGTATAATTTTTTCTGTTATTTCAATTGGAATAAGCTGGATTGCAGGAATTGAAAGCAGTAAATATAGTGTTGAAATAGTGCAAAATATGATTGCACATACAGTTTATAACGGGCGTATATTCAGAGGAATGATATTTATTCCTATAGGTATGTGCTTCAATTTCAAAAAAATATCCTATAATATGAATATTTTAATTATGATAAGTAGTTTTTTACTAAATTGCATTTTAAAGAATTATTTTTTGAGGTCATATTTATTGATTTTGACGACAGTAAGTTTTTTTGGAATAATTTTAAATTGGAAATTAATGGATCATCCTGTATATCATAAATTAAGAAAGATGAGTACGATTATGTATTTGATTCATATGTATATATGGAGTATCTACTATAAAGTTCTTTATGGAGAAAAAACATACGGATTAGATAGTTTTATTATTACTTCGCTTTGTGGATGTGTTGTGGCATTACTTTATTTAAAAGTTATTAATAAATTCAAGATGAGAGCTTTTCACAAGAGAAAATGATATATTTAGCTTGTTCCGGTTTATGTATTGAGTTATACTAAAAAAGTATATAGTTGTTTTTAGAAAGATGAGGTTTACGAATGAAAAAAATTGCGGTAATTTGTTTGGTTGCTTCTTTGGCAGTGTCAATGAATAGTAGTGTGACTGCTCTGGCTCAATCTGCAAATCAGCCTCAAATTGAAAATAGTACAGGTGAAAGTAGTTTGGAAACGGATACGAAAGCAGCAAATGAGGATTTGTATCCAGCAGACTGGGATGCGGATGATCCGGAAAATGCAAGAGCTTTTCAGCAAATGTATGGTGACGAGCAGACAGCTGATGACGTTGCAGAAAATGATAGTATTGCGACATTTTCACTAGAGGAAGATGGATCAGCACGCAGCAGCAGTGGAATCACAACGAAATGGGAAAATTATATATTAAACAGTGCCGGAAAGATTACAGGTACTAAAATCAATACATATATACATAACAGCAAGGATACTTCTGGAAAAAGTATTGCAATGGGAATTGATGTGTCTTATCATAATGGAAATATCGACTGGAATAAAGTAAAAGCATCTGGTGTGGAATATGCATTGATCCGTGTCGGATATCGTGGATATGCCGGTGGAACGATTGCAAGTACAGGCGATAGTAAGTTTAAGACCTATATTAAAGGCGCAAAAGCGGCAGGATTGAAGGTTGGAGTTTACTTTTTCTCTCAGGCAATCAATGTGCAGGAAGCAGAAGAAGAAGCGGTATGGACACTGAACAGAATCAAAGGGTATCAGCTTGATCTTCCGGTAGTGATTGACTATGAATATGCGGGAACAACCGATAAGAATGGAAATTCTCTGGAAAGACTGAACAATGCTAATTTATCAAAATCACAGAAGACAGCGTGTGTCGATGCTTTTTGTAAAAAGGTAAAGACCGCAGGATATCAGGCAATGGTATATTCCAGTTCCAGTTGGTTAGAAAAGGATATGGACACAGATACACTCAGCAAAAATTATGGGGTGTGGATGGCAAGATATAATACTCATTCCTATGTGGATTCAGAAAAAGGAAGATTCTATGATGGCACATTAAATATCTGGCAGTGTAGCAGCAGGGCAAAAATCGATGGTATTAAGACTTGTGTGGATCTGGATTACTGGTATAAATCCGGTGGAACGGATGTTGTAAAAGATCCAAAAACAGGCGAGTGGTATTATACCGTAAATGGTGTGATGGATGAGGGCTATACCGGTGTGGCGAAAAACAGCAATGGCTGGTGGCGTATTGAAAATGGCTGGGTTAATTTTAAGTTTGAAGGAATTGCGGAAAATGAAAATGGAACCTGGTATTTAAAAAATGGAAAAGTAGATTTTACATATAATGGATTTGTACATGATAATACTAATTGGTGGTATGTGGAAAATGGACAGATTACATACAATAAAAATGATGTGATCAAGGGTAACGTTAATGGTGTCAATGCATGGTGGCATGTCGTAAACAGCAAAGTGACAAGAGATACGACGGTAGCGAAAAGCAGTAATGGTTGGTGGTACATCAATAATGGAAAAGTAGATTTTGGATACTATGGATTTGCGGCAAACAGCAATGGATGGTGGTATCTGGAAGGCGGAAAAGTGACATTTAAGAAGAATGATGTTATCAAAGGAACTGCTGGAGGTGTCAATGCATGGTGGCATGTGGTTGAAAGCAAAGTGATTTTAGACACGACGGTAGCAAAAAACAGTAATGGCTGGTGGTATATTCATAATGGAAAGGTTGATTTTACACACAACGGGGTAGAGAAAAACAGCAACGGTTGGTGGTACATCAATAATGGAAAAGTAGATTTCGGATACTATGGATTTGCATCAAACAGTAATGGCTGGTGGTATCTGGAAGGCGGAAAAGTGACATTTAAAAAGAATGATGTCATCAAAGGAACAGTAGATGGTGTCAATGGATGGTGGCACGTAGTTGGCAGCAAAGTGATTTTAGACACAACGGTAGCGAAAAACAGTAATGGCTGGTGGTATATTCATAATGGAGTGGTAGATTTTACACATAACGGAGTAGAGAAAAACAGCAATGGTTGGTGGAAGATTACAAATGGAAAAGTTGACTTTTCTTATAAAGGAATTGCACAGAACAGCAATGGATGGTGGTATCTGGAAGGTGGAAAAGTAAAATTCGGATATAACGGAAAACTGGTTGTAGATGGAAAAACGTATGCAATTAAGGGTGGAAAAGTTAGCGGACTGTAGAATATTCAAATGAGGATGAGTGTATGAAGAAAAAGATAACATCGATAGTGACAGCAGTGATTCTTTGTACTGTAATAACGACAACACCTTTTATGGCAGCTGAAGCATATGGGAATGGTACACCAACGATAACTTCAGAAATGAATCAGTCGGACTCAGAAAGTCAGAGCGGTGAGAAATCAGATGCAGAGTTTTCAGACGGGGACAATACTGCGATGGGGGAAGAAGTATCATCCAATGATGATATGGAGAAAATTGAAAAAGAGGGAAATCTGGAAGAAGATAGTTCCCAGAGAGAAGATACCGCAGAGTCTATAGATGACACATCTGATTTGGCAGAGTCAGAATCAGAAGAAAATCTACAGCAGGGAAATGATGATCTGCAAAATCAGGAAAATGAAGTGGAAACATTTTTTTTAGATGGAGCAAGAAGTACATCAGCACAATATCTGGTTAATTTTAATAAGACAAATAATTCATCGACATACGTTTCTTATACGGAATACAGTACAGGAAAAAGTGGGTATATCAATGGTACATACGGCGCAGATGCTGCATATCTTGGAACAACTGGGAATTATTACATATTTATGATGTCAGGTGTAATTGGAAAGGTAAAAAGCAGTGACGTAACGCTCGTAGCTCTTTCTAATGTAAAGAGTTACAGTTATTATTATGTATCTGGTGAAAAATTATATCATCGAATTACCGGAAATCTGTCACAGTCAAAGTATGTTTCAAACCTAAGATATGGAAAAGCTCCGTCTTATTTATCACAGGGAACGAACTATTTCAGTTATGATGGACATTATTTTTATACCAACTATACAACAATGATTTCGGATTATACCAGTGATAGCAGGGCACATTCTGTAAATTCGAATAATCCGTATTTTAATTATTACCAGTATCTTCCGTTAAGAAGTACAACTTCTTATTCTGCATCAGATTTGAACAGCACAATTAATGGAAAAATATCCTCTACATCCAAGTTAAAGGATTTGGGAAATGATTTTGTAAATAATCAGAATACATATGGTGTGAATGCATTGCTGATGGCTTCCATTGCAATCAATGAGAGTGGATGGGGAGATAGCAGCATAGCCAAAAATAAAAATAACCTGTTTGGCTTGAATGCTGTAGATGCATCCCCTTCACAGAGTGCAAATTATTACAGTAGTGTTTCTGCTTGTATTAAGGATTTTGCAGAGACTTATATGTCAAAAAAATATCTGAATCCAAATGGAAGTAACTATCGTGGTGCCTATCTGGGAAATAAAGCCAGTGGAATCAATGTGCAGTATGCATCAGATCCGTACTGGGGTGAGAAAGCGGCCAATTATGCGTATTATCTTGGAGAAAAATTGTCATCAAAGGATGAATATCGCTATACAATTGGAATTAAAGATCCCATCAGTTGCATGAAGACAACTCCTACCAATAACTTGAATATTCGGAATAGGAACAGTACTTCTTCCAGCAGGTTGTATTATGCGGCAAACCTGTATGGTGTGGCATTTCTGTTGAAAGATGGCAATACCTCTACAAATGGATTTTATCGTATTCAAAGTGATCCGGTATTAAAAAGCGGACGAACAGGTATTGACAGTAATTCAGGAAAATACAATTTTACAGAGATGTATGCATATGTAAGTGCCTCTTATATAACGGTTGTAAATAGTGGTGATGGAAGCAATAATAATGGCGTGACAGATAAAAGGCTGAATGGTGTGATCAAAGCATCTGATGGTAACTGGTATTATTATGTAAATGGTGTGATTGACTATAGCCATACTGGTATTGAGAAGAATGCCAATGGCTGGTGGCGGATCGAAAATGGTAAAGTAAACTTTAATTATGAAGGTGTTGCGAAAAACCAGAACGGCTGGTGGTACCTGAAAGGTGGCAAAGTTGACTTTTCTTATAATGGATTTGCAAGCAATAGTAATGGCTGGTGGTATATTGAATCTGGAAAAGTAACCTTCCAGAAAACAGATGTTATCAAAGGAACCGTAAAGGGGATCTATGGCTGGTGGCATGTAGTCGGAAGTAAAGTTACTTTTGATACAACAGTGGCGAGAAACATCAACGGCTGGTGGTATATCAGCAATGGAATGGTAGACTTTTCACATAATGGAGTAGAGAAAAACAGCAATGGCTGGTGGCGCATAGAAGAAGGAAAAGTAAATTTCAATTTTACTGGTATTGCATCTAACAAAAATGGAACCTGGTACCTTGATGGCGGAAAAGTAGATTTTTCATATTCGGGATTCTATAAGAACGGTACAGATTATTTATATGTAGAAAATGGGCAGATTACTTATACAAAAAATGATGTCATAAAAGGAGCCGTTGCTGCTCAGAGTGGCTGGTGGCATGTAGTCGGAAGCAAGGTAATCTTTGATACAACAGTGGCGAAAAACAGTAATGGTTGGTGGTATATCAGCAATGGAATGGTAGACTTTTCACATAATGGAGTAGAAAAGAACAGCAATGGTTGGTGGCGCATCGAAAATGGAAAAGTAAACTTCAGCTTTGAAGGATTCGCATCAAACAGTAATGGCTGGTGGTATCTGGAAGGTGGAAAGGTAACATTCCAGAAAAATGATGTCATAAAAGGAACGGTTGACGGAGAGAATGGCTGGTGGCATGTGGTTGGCAGCAAGGTTACTTATGATACAACTGTAGCGAAAAACAGCAATGGCTGGTGGCGCATAGAAAACGGAAAAGTAAATTTTAATTTTACCGGTGTTGCGTCTAACCAGAACGGAGACTGGTATCTCTCCAATGGAAAAGTAGATTTTAACTATAATGGTACCGTGACATATGATGGAAAATTATATCAGGTTGTCAATGGTTCGGCAAAAGCTGCTTAATAATTAAAAAAGCTCTAAAACGTCTGCATATTTTTATGCAATAGTTGAATATGCGTGTAAAATGCACTTATTTGAATAATAAGTGCATTTTACTTTACTATGAGCAGAAAAAATGTTACAATTCTGTTAAATACAGGAAAAAATACAAGTTAAGAATTTAGGAAGGAAAAAGTATATGAATACTACATTAGTGATTATGGCAGCCGGAATCGGATCCCGTTTTGGTGGTGGCGTAAAACAGTTGACACCGGTTGGACCGAACGGCGAAATTATTATTGATTATTCTATCCATGATGCGTTGGAAGCAGGATTTAATAAAATTGTATTTATTATCCGTAAGGATATTGAGAAAGATTTTAGAGAGGTAATCGGAGACCGTATTGAAAAAATTTGTGATGTGGAATATGTGTTCCAGTCTCTGGATGATCTTCCGGAAGGCTTTGAGAAACCGGCAGACCGTACAAAACCTTGGGGAACCGGTCAGGCGGTAAGATGCTGTAAAGGTATTGTAAATGAGCCGTTTGCAGTAATTAATGCGGATGATTATTATGGGAAAGAAGCATTTGTAAAAGTGCATGATTATCTGGTTGGCTGTGGTGATTCCCAGTACAAATATTGCATGGCAGGGTTTATTCTTGATAATACACTCAGCGATAACGGAACTGTTACCAGAGGTGTATGCCAGGTAGATGAACAGGAGATGTTGCAGAAGATTGTTGAGACAAGCGGTATTGCCCGTGATACGGATGGTATTGTCAAAGACGAAAATGGCAATGAGATTCCGACAGGAACACACGTATCTATGAATATGTGGGGTGTTACACCGGAATTTTTGGATGTACTGGATAAAGGATTTGCAGAATTTCTGGCAAATGTGGAGCCGGGCAACATCAAAGCAGAGTATCTGCTTCCGACCATCATTGGCGACATGCTTGCAAAAGGTGAGGTGTCTGTAAAAGTTCTTGAGACACAGGATAAATGGTTTGGTGTAACCTATCAGGAAGATCGTCAGACTGTTGTAGATGCTTTTGCAAAACTGATCGCGGACGGTGTATACAAGACTCCTTTATTCTAGGATAAACAGAAAGATTGCGATTGGAGTATGTGAGAAATGGCGTAAATATATTTAAAATCTGTCTGATCTGAATTAGCATAGATTTTAAATGCAGGAATAGCATATTAGAAAGTTAAGAAAGAACATTTCATGCGGTAGAAATTACCATGTGAGATGTTCTTTTTTTGTTATAGTATGCATTTTTTTTGATTATTTACAGATACTTTGCATGAGAATATGTGTGAGGAGAATAATGCGATGACAACACAGACAGGAAAACAAAGCATCACTTTTGAAAAACCACCCTGGATTATCAGCAGCGGCTGCGTGGCAGGAACTAAGGAAGCAGAAGGACCGATCGGGCATGAAATTGACCTGGTGGGAGAAGATGACAATTTTGGATGTGACATCTGGGAAGAAGCGGAAAGCACACTGCAAAAAGAGGCATTGACAATTGCATTAGGAAAAGCGCGATTGAAAGCAGAGGAACTTCGCTATCTGTTTGCGGGGGATCTGCTTGGACAGTCCATGGCAACATCTTTTGGCTTACAGCAATTTGATCTGCCATTATTTGGATTGTACGGTGCCTGCTCAACAGCGGGAGAATCGCTGGCTCTGGCGGCAATGACCGTGTCTGCCGGATATGCGAATCTGGCAGGAGCGGTCACATCCAGTCATTTTGCCAGTGCGGAGAAACAGTTTCGGTTTCCCTTGGAATATGCCAATCAAAGGCCCTTATGTACTACCTGGACGGTTACGGGAGCCGGTGCCTTTGTACTTGGTAGAGACAGGTATAAAACAGAAAATAGATGTAAAAGCGGACTAGAAAAAGAAGAGTGTACAAAAACACAAGGAGTACAGCAAAAAGAATGCAAGGGGGAAGCGTGTTGTGATGTCTGCATCACCGGCATCACACCGGGCAAAATCGTAGATTATGGCGTGCGTGATTCCATGAACATGGGAGCTGCTATGGCACCGGCGGCAGCAGCTTGTATTGCAGCACATTTGGAGGATTTTTCCAGAAGCCCGTCTTATTATGACAAGATCATTACCGGTGATCTGGGGGCGGTTGGACGGGAAATCCTGATTGAACTGTTACAGCAGAAAAATATTGATATCGGAAGCTGCCATACAGATTGTGGGCTGGAGATTTTTGATAATGAGCGGCAGGGAACCGGAAGTGGAGGAAGTGGCTGCGGATGTGCGGCAGTAACTATGAGTGCACATTTTTTGCCGATGATGCGGCGCGGGGAATTAAAACGTGTACTGTTTGTGCCGACAGGTGCCCTGCTGTCCAAAATCAGTTTTAATGAGGGTGAAAACGTGCCGGGAATTGCACATGCAGTAGTATTAGAAGTACTAGAAAATCGTTAAAAAAATTCGAAAGAATGAAGTGCAGAAAAATGATATTTGGTGATTATGTTAAGTGGTATGGATAAATGTGAAGTATTTTGCAAAACGCAAGTGATACACATTATTTAGAGTAAAAAAATATATAAAGCAAAAATGAAACGTAAAAGTTATAAAATGGAGGGAAGTGTAATGATGGATTATGTCAATGCCTTTTGGATAGGTGGACTGATCTGTGCGTTGGTGCAGATTTTACTGGAAAAAACAAAATTACTTCCGGGGCGTGTCATGGTGCTTCTTGTCTGCTCAGGAGCGGTATTAGGAGCAGTAGGAATTTATGAACCTTTTTCTGAATTTGCGGGAGCAGGAGCAAATGTGCCGTTGCTTGGCTTTGGAAATACGCTTTGGAAGGGGATGAAAACTGCCGTTGATGAAAGTGGATTTCTAGGGCTTTTTACCGGTGGATTTACTGCCTGTGCGGTAGGTGTATCAGCGGCATTAATTTTCGGCTATCTGGCATCTCTGATATTTAATTCCAAGATGCGGAAATAATAGCTCAAAATAGATTTTCAATAAATTCAAAGAGAAGAATATGTCAGCATACGTTGACCAGAATCACGTACCAAGTTTCATATGCATTCGATTTGAAGGCTATGGTTATTGCTACGCGCACAAAAACAATGAGGGGGAATGAAGAAAACGTAGAGTATTTTTATCAGACAGGTATAAAAAATACAAAATGAACCATATTAACGATACAGAAATGAATATGCTTGATGATCGTTTGCTGATAGTTGCTGACAGAAAATCAATGATTCATTTCCATTAGTGAAAAAGTTATGAGAAGGAGAGATACCAAGATGAAAAAATTCAGACAGATAGCATTTATACTTATGTTGGCATTGAGTTTGACGACCTTTGCAGCATGTGGAAAGAAAAATACGGATATGAACGATGGGAGCAACAATAATTCTGTCACAGAGAACGGCACCGACAAAAATGGAACCAACGATAATAATGTCGTGGATGATAATACCGTGACGGACAATAACGGAATCGTCAATGACAGAGCAGATACCAATCAGACAGATTATGGAACAACCGGTGAAAATATGAGGGACGCAGCAGAAAATGCGAAAGAGTCGATTGAGGATACCGGAGAGGCGATCAAAAATGGTGTCACCGGTGACACAGATACCAACAGAGATCATAAGGATGGCACAAATGGAAATACGACCGGAGATACAGTCGGAACAGACAACAATACGGGCGTAACTGAAAACAATAACAGTGGCAGATAAAAATATCGAAAAAACACATTGAATAAAAGTAAATAGAGTTATTAATAAAACTAAGAAAAATTTTACCCTAGAATGAAATAGTAAAATTATGAAAAAAGGTTTGCACATCAATTTTTGATAGAATACTGCAAAATGCGAATAGGTATAAGCTGGCGGAGCAACTTTTGTAGTATAGCCAAAACTGAAATAAGGAGAAGAACTCAGATTAGTGATGCAGGGCGTCTTAGCCCAAAGCACTCATCTGAGTTCTTCTCCTTTCTTAGACTACATTATAAAAATACGGAAATTAATTACTCCTCAATGCTGTAGTTCGGAGCCTCTTTTGTGATATGAATATCATGCGGATGACTCTCTTTCAGTGAAGCAGCAGAGATTTTTACAAAATGACTGGTAGCAGTCAGATCTCTGATTGTCGAAGCTCCACAGTAACCCATACCAGCGCGGATACCACCAACAAGCTGGAAGATAATATCTTCTACGCTGCCTTTGTAAGCAACACGTCCTTCCACACCTTCCGGAACCAGTTTTTTAGCATCCTGCTGGAAGTAACGGTCTTTGCTTCCATTTTCCATAGCAGCAAGAGATCCCATACCACGATATACTTTGTATTTACGTCCCTGATATAATTCGAAAGCGCCCGGAGCTTCGTCACATCCTGCGAACATGGAACCCATCATACATACACTACCACCGGCAGCCAGAGCTTTTGTCATATCTCCGGAGTATTTGATACCACCGTCTGCGATGATCGGAATATTGTACTCTTTTGCAACTTCGTAGCAGTCCATAACAGCTGTGATCTGTGGAACACCGATACCCGCAACGACACGGGTTGTACAGATAGAACCAGGTCCGATACCTACTTTAACAGCGTCAGCGCCAGCTTCGATCAGCGCTTTTGTAGCTGCGCCTGTTGCAACGTTACCTGCGATAACCTGCAGATCCGGATAAGCTTCTTTGATCTTGTGAACTGCATTTAAGATGTTTAAGGAATGTCCGTGTGCGGAATCTACAACGATAACATCTACATGAGCTTTTACCAGAGCATCAATACGATCCATCATGTTTGCTGTGATACCGACAGCAGCACCACAGAGCAGACGACCCTGTTCATCTTTTGCAGAAAGCGGATATTTGATCTGTTTTTCAATATCTTTGATTGTGATCAGACCTTTTAATTTGAAGTCTTTGTCAACGATCGGAAGTTTTTCTTTTCTTGCTTTTGCAAGGATTGCTTTGGCTTCCTCTAAAGTGATACCTTCCGGAGCAGTAATCAGTCCCTCACTGGTCATGCTCTCGCTGATTTTTTTTGTGAAATCAGTCTCAAATTTAAGATCACGGTTTGTGATGATACCGATCAGTGTACCATCTTCTTTGACGATCGGCACACCGGAAATACGGAATTTTGCCATCAGGTCGTCAGCGTCCTGAAGAGTGTGATCTGCGGAAAGGGAGAATGGATCTGTGATAACTCCGTTTTCGGAACGTTTTACTTTGTCTACTTCCTCAGCCTGTGCTTCGATAGACATATTTTTGTGGATGATACCGATACCGCCCTGTCTTGCCATTGCGATTGCCATGCGGTGTTCAGTAACTGTATCCATGCCGGCACTCATCATCGGAATGTTCAGTGTGATTTTGTTGGTCAGTTTTGTCGTAAGATCAACCATGTTCGGGGTTACCTCGGAGTATGCCGGAACGAGCAGCACATCATCAAAAGTAATACCTTCACCAATAATTTTTGCCATTTTGTATCCTCCCTTATCTGTTTTGTGAGCAAAAAAAGAAAAACACTGCTGTTTTTCTGATTTCTAAAAATAAATAAATTAATTTTGAAAATATTATAGTAATTTAAAATTGTAATGTCAATGACTTTTCGGCAAAGGTTTCTTTTTTTTACAGTTTGTGATATTTTAAGTGTATACTTTGCAAAATGTTAGGAGAAACAACCAAAGCACAAATAAGCAGAGTTAATAAATATAATAAGGTAATTTCTCAACCGGTCTTTTTTATCTCAGTCTAATTTCTGACTGAGATAAAATGCTCCGCGAGGATGTGCAGTGATTCTGAGGTGAATATGTCAGCATACGCTGACCAGAATCACGCACCAAGTCTCACGTACGTTCGGCTTGAAATGAGATATTGTTACCTGCAACCCGATGACAACTGAGAGAGACTAAAAGAAGGAGAGTTGTATGGAATTTCGACCATGTATTGACATTCATAATGGAAAGGTAAAACAGATCATAGGCGGTACGCTGAAGGATCAGGGAGATATGGCAGCAGAAAATTTTGTTTCGGAGCAGGATGCACCGTTTTATGCAAAATTGTATCAGTCCTATGGAATCCGTGGAGGACATATTATCTTATTAAATGGAAAGGATTCCCCGCATTATGAGGCAACCAAATTGCAGGCACTGGCGGCGCTTCAGGTTTATCCCGGCGGAATGCAGGTGGGCGGCGGCATTACAGCAGAAAATGCCCATGAGTTTTTGCGGGCAGGAGCCAGTCATGTGATCGTGACGTCTTATGTGTTCCGGGATGGAAAAGTGGATTATGTGCGTCTGGAAAAACTGGTGCAGGCTGTTGGAAAAGAACATCTGGTGCTGGATTTAAGCTGCCGGAAAAAAGATGGTGCTTATTATATCGTAACGGACCGCTGGCAGAAATTTACAGAAGAACGTGTGACGGTGGAATTGCTGGACCGCCTGTATCAGTATGCAGATGAGTTTCTGATCCATGCGGTGGATGTGGAAGGAAAAGCATCCGGTATTGAGCGTGAACTGGTGGAACTGCTTGGAAGCTGGAATCGGATCCCGGTGACATACGCTGGGGGAATCGGAAGTTTTCAAAATCTGGAAGAATTGGCAGAGTGGGGACAGCATCATCTGAATTATACGATTGGAAGTGCGCTGGATCTTTTTGGCGGAACTATGAAGTTTGAAGATGTGCTTGCATTTAGTAAGACAATTTGAACGCAGGGCGCAAAGTGACTGCGTTCATCTCAGTCTGAGTTGAGACTCCCACTTCTGCAAGTGGTGAGTAGTAACAAGTATTTCTCAGTGGGAGTTCAATCTCCGACTGAGATAAATGCTCCGCGAGGGCGCACATTGTCTGGGAGACAATGGTTTTGCGCCGACCGGAACGGAGTGTAGAGTGCAGTGATTCTGAAAAGAAGATGTCAGCTTGCGCTGACCAGAATCACGCACCAAGTCTCACGTGCGTTCGACTTGAAGAGCAAGTAGCGAAAACGGATTGAGAATGTCCGCTTTACATGTAAAATTAAATTGCAGCCCCAAAAGTGATAAGCTGTATCATTGTAATCTTGAAATATGAAAAGAAATCAGTATAATAAACCTAATAATTCAGAGCGAGAAAGTATCAAATAAAACCAGAAAAACAGATCAAATACGGGCTTTGAATTAGAGCTTTAATAAAATGACAGGAGGAAAGCCATGTATACAAAGAATGACATTATGCAGATGGTGGAAGACGAAGATGTCGAATTTATCCGTCTGCAATTTACTGATATTTTTGGCAATATGAAAAATGTTGCCATTACAAGCAGCCAGTTGGAAAAAGCGTTGGATAACCGTTGCATGTTCGACGGTTCATCCATTGAGGGATTTGTAAGAATTGAAGAATCCGATATGTATCTGCATCCGGATCTGGATACATTTACGATTTTCCCATGGAGACCGCAGCAGGGGAAGGTAGCACGTATCATCTGTGATATCTACCGTCCGGACGGTACACCGTTTGAGGGAGATCCGCGTTATGTTTTACAGAAAGTGATCAAAGAAGCAAAGGATATGGGATATGTGTTTGATGTGGGACCGGAATGTGAATTTTTCCTGTTTAATACGGACGATAACGGCTGTCCGACAACAGACACAACAGAAAAAGCAGGTTATTTTGAGATGGGACCAAACGATCATGGCGAAAATGCCAGACGTGATATGGTTCTGACGCTGGAAGATATGGGATTTGAGATTGAGGCATCCCACCATGAGGCATCTCCGGGACAGCATGAGATTGATTTCAGATATGAGCCGGCGATGCATGCGGCAGATAACATTATGACATTTAAGCTGGCAGTCAAAACCATTGCGAAACGTCATGGTATGCATGCAACATTTATGCCAAAGCCAAAGAGTGGTGTCAGCGGTTCCGGAATGCATATCAATATGTCTCTGAGAAAAGACGGCAAAAATATTTTTGCTGATGAGAATGATAAATTTGGACTGAGCCAGGACGCTTATTATTTTATTGGTGGTCTGATGAAACATGTTTATGAAATGACAGCGATCACAAATCCGCTGGTAAATTCTTACAAACGTCTGGTTTCCGGATTTGAGGCTCCGCTTCATATTACCTGGTCTGTGAGAAACAGAAGTCCGCTGATCCGTATTCCGTCTGCAGTGGGCGGCGGCACACGTATTGAGCTTCGAAGCCCGGACTGTGCGGCAAATCCGTATCTGACGATTGCGCTGTGTCTGGCAGCAGGTCTGGACGGAATGAAGAATAAAATTATTCCGCCGGAGAATATTCAGAAGAATATTTTTAGCATGTCTGAGGAAGAAAAAGCAGAGAGAAATATCAAATCACTGCCGACAAATCTGAGTGATGCAGTAGAGGCGATGGAACAGGATGCATTTATTCAGGATGTGCTTGGAGAACATATCAGTAACGTATATATCAATTCCAAGAAAGATGAGTGGGATCGGTATTGCAGAGCTGTGACACAGTGGGAAGTAGATGAGTATCTGGACAAATTCTAAAAGGTGGATGGTTGAGTTTTGACAAGGATAATTGTTGCATTTCCGAAAGCAGAAAACGGAAAAAACATTAAGAATGTACTGGTCAGAAACGGTTATCAGGTTGTGTGTGTCTGTACGAATGGTGCGCAGGTGATCCAGGAAGCAAATGGTCTGCAGGATGGCATTGTCGTCTGTACTTACAAGCTTTCCGATATGATCTATCAGGAACTGGTGGAATGTCTGCCACCGGGATTTGATACGATCGTGATCTCCACGAAGGATCAGTGGGTGGAAAACGGGACACCGGGAATTGTTGGTCTGGCAGTTCCGTTGAAAATCCACGAACTGTTATCTACGGTAGAAATGGTTTCGTACAATCTGGAACGGAAACGGCGGAAGCGCCGTCAGGCTCCACGAAAACGAACGAAAGAAGAACAGGAACTGGTGGATCGGGCAAAGGCGATTCTGATGGAACGAAATCAAATGACGGAAGACGAAGCACATCGTTACCTGCAAAAGACCAGTATGGATAATGGAACCAGTTTTACAGAAACGGCACAGATGATTCTTGGTATGCTGGATCAGTAACAGCTTTGATGGCGTAAAAAAGTGATAATACATATAGAGATGAGAAGACTCCCGGTGCGATAGGCGGGGAGTGATCAGGAACCTTTTTCGCAGAATAACATATAGTTGAGAGAAAGAGCCTGTATGTACTTTGATCATTGGTATACAGGCATGTATTCCGGGAGAGGTTCTATGAAATTTGTTAAAATGCATGGTCTTGGAAATGATTTTCTGATCTTTGATTGTCTTGAAAATGGGGACAGTGAACACGCTCCAGTATGGCTGAATGCAGAACGGGTACAGAAGCTTTGTGACCGTCATTATGGGATCGGAGCGGATGGAGTGATCTGTGTGCTACCATCAAAGGTGGCAGATTTTCGGATGCTGATCTGTAATGCGGATGGAAGCCGGGCGCAGATGTGCGGAAATGGTATTCGATGTATCGGAAAATATGTATCTGACCATGGAAAAACAGAACAGGAGAATCTTAGAATCGAAACGGACGCCGGTGTGCGTCAGTTGCGTTTAGATAAAGGAACGGACAGAGTGGCTGTAACAGCAGTTCGGGTGGATATGGGCACACCTGAATTTGTGCCAGAGCACATATCTGCCCGTTTTTCTTATACCGGTGTTTCTATGGGAAATCCGCATTGTGTCATTTTTTTGAATAAGAAAGAGGAACTGGATCAGATTCCAATGGAAGTGTATGGAACGGAAATGGAGCATCATCCGGCATTTCCAAATGGAACAAATGTGGAATTTGCATGGATACAGGATGCAGGACATATTTTTGTGCGTGTCTGGGAGCGTGGATGCGGGGAAACAAAAGCCTGCGGAACCGGGGCCTGTGCAGTGGCAGGCGCGGCAATGAGGATGCGAAAATGTGCCATGTCAGTTGTTGTGGTACTTCCGGGTGGAGAACTGCGGGTGACTTATGGAACCAGAAGCAGGCATTTGTATCTGACCGGACCGGCAGAAGAAATTTTTTCCGGGGAAGTGAAAATAGGATGATGAGTATGCCTGCAAAAGAACGTTCCTTTGGAAAAATATGCAGATTTTCAGAGAAAGTTTCCGTTTGTTTATGTTACGGGTTACAGTTCACTCATCACATGTATTCAGGTAATGATCATGCTTGCATGAGGAATTAGCTGGATACATAGTGATGAAGGGAGCGCCTTTTTATGAGCAAAAGTAGTAGCGAAGCTACGGAGAAGCCCGAAAGGGCATTTTGCGAATGGCGCGTGTGAACTGTAACTGTTCTCCGTGTATTTGGCGTGTAACATCTATAATAATGTAAATCATTTCACACCTAAGGTATCATTTCCGTAAAATACTACAGATTTGCCTTATTATAATTTGTTAAGAGATACTTTCTTTTTTCTTCATATTTCAGCCACAAAAAGAACACAATTTCCCGGTAATATAACAGTATCAAATAAATCAAGTGAAACGCATAACAAACATTTGAAATTTGATGAAAGCCTTAACCTGAGGTAAAAAGATCAAGTCGAACGAATATGAGACTTGGTTCAGTGATTTTAATTAATATGAGTTGATATACTTTTAGAATCACTGTCAGATATAAAAAGCTTCTGAGGGTAGTCAGTTAACCAGCATTGGCACATTCAGGGGCGACAAAAAACTATTTCCTTTATATAGATAAATTTTTCATAACTCACTCTCCCCCCAAAAAACCGGATTCGTAAGGAACCCGGTTTTTTATTTCGTAAAAATGTGAAATTATCTTTTTTCTTAAATATTCAAGTCGAACGCACGTGAGACTTGGTGCGTGATTCTGGTCAGCGAAAGCTGACATATTCTTCTCAGAATCACTGCACATCCCCGCGGAGCGTTTATCTCAGTCGGAGATTGTACTCCCACTGAGAAAGACTTGTTATTACTCACCACTTGCAGAAGTGGGAGTCTTCTCGACTGAGATAAAAATATAATCAAAAACTTTTCCTGCTGTCTCTAAATATAATTTTATCACGCACCAGTTATCAAATCGAAATTATTTCGTATCTGAACATAATTATTAAAAAGCTAGCATGTATTAAAATATGCATATTATTAATAAAATGTATATTTATGCATTTCTATGTATAATTTAAGCCACCCAGGTTTTTGAGTTATAATAAGTATTTCTTATTATTAAAAATCCGGATGGCTTTTTCTTTTTTAACTACATATTTGTATGTTCATATTTTTCAACATTGTTTTTGATCTGGTCAATGATCTGATGCACTTCCTGATCTTCATTTTTAAATTTACTGCTGAACATGAACACTTTTCGTGGACTGTTTTTCTTACATAACCAATAATCTCTGCCAGCCAAAACAGATCTTTCCGTTGTCACTTCAACAAAATATCCCTGTTGATAATGATATCTTGCAATTACTTCAATACCCTTTTCCATAAAATTCACCCTCTGTTGATAATTATTTTTTTATGAATTGGTTGTGTGAGTTATCAACAACAACATGCTCAAGTATAACAGAAAAAAAGTTTAAGTTAAGTATTGAAGTTTTTTTTCTTGTTGTTCTCATTGATATAGAAATAAAAGATTGGTTTTGATGTAAGTGAAAAAATTTTTTGTTTATCAACGACACCGTTGTTGATAATATTCTATTCTTTTTATTTATTTGTAAACAACATACTTATATTCTTTATATTATATCCACAAAAAATGTCGAAAAACGTTGATTTTACGGGATTCTTGAAAATAAAGTACGGACATTTACAGGCTAAATGACGGTGGCTGGTTGGAAAAGATGCGAATATACGTAGGTGAAGAAGCGGACAAATGTGGGATGCCCGGAAAATCGAAGAAAAAGCGGGCTATTGGCGAAGAAAAAGGCATAAATGGGCAAAGAAAAAGGCAGATATTGGTCCCAGATTTGTCCGTTAAAAGAAAAATTGAGCCTTATTTTTGGCCATTTTTGCTATTTTACGGACATTTATGGGCAATAATTTGTAAACTAACGGCAATTTTGAGGAGAATTGAATTGTTTTACAATTGTTTTTTGGAAAGAAACGGACAGATATGGGATCAAAAAACTGGAACTAACGGACAGATTTAGGATGCTTTTTGGTTAATTAACGGACAAATGTAGGACTTTTCGGGAGATTTTTGTGGAAGAAACGGACAAATTTGGGATCAATGAGTGGAACTAACGGCATTTTTGAGGCAAACAAATGTTTTAACGGACATTTATAGGATGTTTAGTTTTAAGAGATATCTACATATTGTGCCGTAAGTTCGGAAATAATACTTTTTTAACGGACAAATTTAGGATAGTAGTTTGGGAACTAACAGACAAATGTGGGATACCCCTTGAAGAAACGGACATTTATAGGATGTAAAAAAATAAGAATAAGACATTTGTGGGTTCGAACGGATGTTTTTAACGGACATTTGTAGGACCACATCGAAAGAAACGGACAAATATGGGATGCCAAAATACAAGATATGGACATTTCTGGGTGAAAAAATGGATATTTAGTGGACAAATGTAGGATGCTAAAAATTTTTTAGCGGACATTTATGGGATATTGTTGTGAAATAACGGACGTTTATGGGATGGATTTGAATCTTTTAACGGACATTTTTGGGTGTTGATAACTTTTTCAAAAAAGTCTGACAGTTTTTTCATTGACAAATTGAGGATTTAAAGGCATAATTAAGGAAGTAAATTAGAACGGAAAATAGTTAGTTTATCTGGTGCAGTTTTGCATCAGATCGTTTTGAGGGATACAAAAGAGAGAATATAAAAAGGAATTTTATCACTAATGGCAAAGAATGAGATAGCGAAATCGGATAAAACGATGTTCCCGGACATGTTAAAGAAAAGTAATTTTCTGATTTCCTCCGTATACAGAGCATCGCTTTTAGAGAACAAAGTGCTGGCACTGGCATTGACAAAAGTGCGTTTGAGTGATCAGGGGCGTCCGGTGGCGACACTCCGTACGAAAGAAATTAAAGAAGTTTTACATGTAACCGGAAATGCAATGGGTACATATCTGAAAGACGTTGCTACTTCTCTGGCAGGTCGAACCATGTTTATCGAATCTGCAGATGGAAGTTTTAAATGTATGAGTCTGGTCGGTGTGGTAAGTTATGAATCCGGTTCCGGTACGATGGAAATTAAGTTTGAGCCTGAGATCAAAGATTATATTTATGATCTGAAGGCTAATTTTACTATGTTAAATATTCCTATGATGTTGTCATTTCGTTCCGGATGGTCATACCGTCTGTACGAACTGCTTTCTTCGCGCGCCTATCATACGAAATATGATAAGGAAACAGGCAATGTTTTCCATATAAAATATGGTGTTTCGGAGATCAAGCTGCATCTTGGAACCGTTCAGATCAAAGACGATAAAGGCAAGATCAACCGTGATATTCAGCGTGAATTGGAGAAAAAAGAGATCGATTATGACTATATTGTCAACGAATTAGTGCATGAAAAGCTGAAATCCTTTGATAAATGGTGTGATTTCAAGCGTCGTGTTCTGGATGTTGCGGTCAATGAGATCAATGAGAAGTCTGATATTTCTGTAAAATATGATCTGATGCGAAGCGGTCGTGGCGGAAAAATCTATGGAATTGATTTTGAAGTAACGAAGAAAGATATGACGGTGGAACCGACACTGGAAGAAGAAGTTCCGACACCAGCAGATGCAGAACTGGATGATCTGATTGATAAAGTCATGGATATTATTGATGAAAAGATCAAGATTTCTCAGGCGAAAGCATTATTAAAAGTAGCAAATTATGATATTAATAAGATTGAATATGCGTATGAACTGGCATGTAAGCAGGAAAATATCAAAAATCTGATCGGCTGGCTGACTGCTGCGATTCAGAATGGATATGAAGATGCGCCGATTCATAAAGTAAAGGGATATTCTCAGGAACAGACAGAAGAATTCGATGAATATATGGAACAGATGCGTCTGGAACATTATGCAAAGGTAGATTCTACGAAATAATTTTATGGATTTTGTAAAAAATAATGGTGTAAATAAAGTCAATAATAAGAAAATGTGATGTATAGAAATGTACATCACATTTTTTTGTACAAAAATTGGGTCCCATAAATGTCCGTAAGTTCGCTCATAGATGGCGTGAGTAAAAAATATAGCCTATAAATGTCCGCAAGTTTGCCTATATATGTCGTACATAAAAAATAGATCCCATAAATGTCTGTTAGTTTACCCATAGATGGCGGGGATAAATATAGCCTATAAATGTCCGTTAGTTTGCCTATAGACGGCGTGCATGAAAAACATAGCCTATAAATGTCCGCTAGTTTGCCTATATATGTCGTGCATAAAGAATATAACCTATAAATGTCCGTTAGTTTACCCATGGGTGGCGTTTATAAAATATAGCCTATAAATGTCCGCTAGTTCGCCTATAGAGTGCGTGTATAAAGAAATAGCCCATAAATGTCCGTTAGTTTACCTATAGGTGGCGTGTATAAGGATATAGCCCATAAATGTCTGCTAGTTTTCCTATAAATGTCTTGCATAAATATACATCCCATAAATGTCCGTTAAAAAAGACAGAAGAATGAAATCTTCTGCCTTTTTATGAGCTTAATCCTGTAGCAATGCAAGTAATTCTTCTCTGGAAAATGCTGGATTTTTAGTTGTCTCTCCACCAAGAATCTGATCTGCCAGCTGTGCTTTCTTTTCCTGCAGTCTCAGAATTTTTTCTTCAATGGTATTCTGTGCGATCAGGCGGTACACAAGAACTTTATTTTTCTGACCAATACGATGTGCACGGTCGGTTGCCTGGTTCTGTACCGCGGTGTTCCACCATGGATCGTAATGGATCACGATATCTGCTGCTGTCAGGTTTAGTCCGGTTCCGCCGGCTTTCAGGGAGATTAGAAATACCGGTGTTTCATCCTGATTGAAGGCGGTTACAAGCTGCATACGCTCCTGTTTTGGCGTGGAGCCTTTCAGTACATAGTATGGAATATTTTCCTGTTTTAAACGCTCTGCAATGCCATCCAGCATGGTAGTGAACTGGGAAAATATCAGTATTTTATGTCCGCCGGAGATTGCATTCTGAACAAGTTCCAGACACAGATCCAGTTTGGCAGAACCTGCCTGATAATTTTCATATAATAGTGCCGGATCACAGCAAAGCTGCCGCAGTTTGGTCAGTTCCGCAAGAATTTCAATTTTGGACTGATTAAATTCTTCCTGAGACTGTTTGGATAACAATACCTCCAAACGCTGGACATGTGCCCGGTAAAGGTCTTCCTGCTCTCCTGTTAACGGCGTAAACATGTTTTTCTCCAGTTTTTCAGGAAGATCTTTTAATACATCCTTTTTCAGACGGCGCAGTACAAACGGTGCAATCAGTTTCTGCAAACGTTCCAGTGCAGCGGGATTGCCGATTTGAACGATCGGGATTTCAAAGGTGACATGGAACCGCTTGTAGGAATAAAGGTATCCGGGCATCAGGTAGTCAAAAATACTCCATAATTCGCCCAGATGATTTTCTACCGGTGTACCGGTCAGGGCAATGCGAAAATCGGAAGCAATCTGTTTGACCGCTTTTGCTGCTTTCGTGGTGGCATTTTTGATAAACTGTGCTTCATCAATGATCTGGTAGGCGAAGGTCAGCTGCTGATACAGTTCAATATCCCGGCGGAGCAGATCATAGGATGTGATGAAAATGGCACCTTTCTGGTGGTGTTCAAGCACGGATTTTCGTTCTTCTACGTTTCCGGCTACGGTATAAACGGTCAGTTCCGGTGCAAAATGGTGGATTTCCCGTTCCCAGTTGTATACAAGGGATGCAGGGCAGACAATCAGTGTATTTTTGTGTGTTTCCTGCCGTTCAATGTAATGGGCGTAGAGAAATACAATCACCTGAAGGGTTTTTCCAAGTCCCATATCATCAGCAAGAATTCCACCAAAACCGTTCTGGCAAAGGGTTTCCAGCCAGAGATAACCGGTTTTCTGGTATTCGCGCAATACTTTCTGGAATTTTTCCGGAACTTCAAAATCACTGTCTTCCACTGTTTTCATATTTCGGATCAGTTTGCGGAAGCTTTTTCCTTTTTGTACGGACAGAAAACTTCCCTGCCGTAGCTGTTCGTCCAGATAAGGGGCACGGAATTTTGGCAGGGTGATATCACCGGAAGCCAGTTCCTCATAAGTGAGCATCAGTCCTTCCTGTAACTGAGCCAGAGTATCCAGATCTGTGTCCTCTACAGGGAAAAATTCACCGGATTTTAAGCGGTAAAACTTCTTTTTGCGGTCGTATTTGGACAAAATGTATGCCAGTTCGTCCAGATCAATGCTGTCTGATTCAATCTGAAAATTCAGAAGATCTTCTTTCATCGTAATACCGATGGATATTTTCGGCGGCTGAATTACCCGGATTTTTTTCAAACGATCAGAGATAAAGACTTCAGCAACTTCTTCAAAGGCTCCCAGTCCTTTGGTCAGAAGTTCGAACATGCAGTTTTCATCACTGGAAGCTACTGGATTGCCGGTTCGATCATCGATGGCATTACAATAACTGGAGATGAGTGCAGCAACTTTTGCTTCTTCCCGTATATTTCGATTCCTGTCTTTTTGACGATTACTGCCGTCAAAAACATGGTAAACCTGGTCATTTCCGTAGTCTGCCACCAGATCGCAGGTGATCAGATTCTGTTGTGGAAGATCCAGATATACACGGAAAGCAGCTTCATCTGGAAGGTATTTTTCCGGAACATAGCCAATTTTCTGAATTTGATACACGGATTCCAGTTCTGGAAGAAAATCACGGGTAAATACCGGTAGATCGTCATTAGCGATAAAACAGTTTCCGTCCCAGCGAATAGTCATATTTTTCTCAAATGTATTTAGTGCGGTTGAATTTCGACGGCTGATCCGGTAGATTTTCTGATCGGAAAATACATATTGCCAGTCGTGACTGTAAATGACCGGTGGTTGTTCCAACGTCAGTTCAATTCCATCTTCTACGGATGAAATCTGCAGAGATTTCCGATAGGGTTCGTCTACCGGATACCACAGTTTGGAGGATTTTGTATAAGGTGCCAGATAGATTCCTGTGGTGCGCACAACGTCCATAAAGGAATCCAGCGTCTCATGCCGCAGAAAATATTCTCTGGAACTTGTGAAGTTATACCATGCGTCACTGTCTTCAAACTGGCGCATAAAATACTCCATGAGCGGTCGGCTTTCCGCGTCAAAAGCTTCCAGCTGATGGGTAAATCCGAATTGTTTTCCATAAGCAAACCACTGTCCGGTCTGTACGCGGTTTACCAAAGCGGCAATATCTTTGACTACATACATTTTGTTTTCGCCGATTCTCAGGGAAACACATGGATATCTTGTGTCTGTATGTAAAATTGCTTCCAGATGAATTTTGCCTGCGATGGAACCGGAGGTAAGAAGCCAGTTTTCCTGCTCTCCCATCCGACGTAAAAGCTGTGCCATTCCATAATCTGTAGAACGGGCACTGGTATTGTCCTCAGGGAGTTCAACCAGGGGAATACGTGAAAAGGTATGTTTTGGCTCATCTGGCGTGAAATCATCGTCAATCGTAAGTAATGATTTTTTGGGCTTATGGATATAGTGAAGCAATGTGGCAACACAGTGTTTGCACAGGTCTTTTTCTTCGCGGAAATAATCACAGGGACAATAATAGTCAAAACGATCTTCTTCCATGTCGTCATCGTAGTACATGGTCACTTCTACAGAGTAGGAATGCTCATTTTTGTCCCGAACTTCTGCAACGATATCCAACTGAAGATCACCATATTCGGATGTGGATTTATAAGTTTCAAAAGAATATACGCCGCCGGTCAGCTCAATCAGTCGTCCCTGATAAAAAAGCTGAGGATCCAGCATCGTTTGTAAATCACGTTCTGTCCACATAGATTCAGAGCTCCTTCTTTCTTTGGTAATAAGTTTGATAACTATATTTTGCATTAAAAAGATAAAAATAGATATATCAAATGAGAGATGTCTCCCACCGCTATAGGTGGGAGCAACAATGCCGGGATCATTCTTGAACCTGGTATCAAAAATATAGTTATCAGTTGTAAGAAAATAATAAATCAGATGTTATCATTATACATTAGGAATCTATGATGGCACAAGTGAAAACCGTGATAAAATCGAAAAAATGTTCGATTACATTTGCTTAAAAATAAAAACATTACAGATAAATGCCTTTCATGGCCCGGTAAGTTGCTGCCAGTGCTTCGGAAAACGGTGTGTAAGTCAGACTGAGTTCATCGGTAAGTTTGGAACCGTCGAATAATTCACTTTCTGCTTCTGTTAATGGGAAAGGAAATGGAATTCGGGCAGTCAGTGAGCGGGCAACGGTCACATTCTGTTCGGTAAAATCCACATCACTGGCGTTGTGCAGTTCATCAAGAAATGTCCGGTAGGTGAGAACTTCCGGTGCGCTTAAATTATAGGCTTCGTTATGGCTTTTTTCAGACTGGATGCAGCGAATAATTGCTTCGGCGGCATCTTTGACATAGATCATCTGAAAATGGCCGGTGCTGTCGGATGGATAATAGACAGAATGATTCTGGATGGCATTCTGGATAAACCAGGATTCTCTCGGTGCGTAATTATATGGTCCGAATAAAAAGGCCGGTCTGAGAATCGTATATGCAAAATGATTCTGTTCATGTATTTTCTGCAGTTCTTTTTCCAACAGCATTTTCCGATAGGTGTACAGTCCTACTTCATTCAAAGGCTGTATATGGATTATGGCAGAGTATATGAAAACATCGTTTGCATCGAGCTTCTTCGCCGTGGATATGATG